>OGWZ01003066.1_pt1 | contig 11880 bp, 6 predicted proteins | sample 1576141 | NCBI WGS metagenome assembly OGWZ01 (sample SAMEA3541512, study PRJEB24748) | human gut metagenome | biome: human gut; feature: human-associated habitat; material: faeces | place: China | collected 2012
GTTGCTGACGAAATACATCACATCACCCATTGCGCTGCTCAACATCGGAGCATGATAAGTATTCAATCCACCTGAATGCGTTTCATAGAATTGTACCAGTACGGGATATTCTTTTTGAGGATCATAATCTTCCGGCAGATAAAGTATTCCCTTATTGGGTTTATTCTCATAGTTTGTCCATTCCACCAACTTTGCAGTTCCCCATTTGTATTCACTTTGCTGAGGATTAGCATTCGTTACGGATCGGATCGGAGAAATCGGCTTTGCTCCACCACAGATCACGGAATTCTGACATATTCTGACGATTCCAGATGCAATACTTCTGATTATCCGAGAAACGATGAATCGCATAGATATAAGGACCTTCCGCAAGCTTCTTCAAACGACCTTTCATGTCAAGCGAATAAATGCCTTCATCCATCGTATTCTCATCCCACACACTGACTACAACCGTCTCGTCCGGTTTGAAAACTTCCTTATCAATATTGCTGGTCATTTTACGGATAGATCTCTTATTTTTGCGGCCATATCCCTTGGTGAAACATTCCGGCTGACGTTCTCCGGTTAAATCTATCTTCCACCAGTCATAAGCATCGTAAATCAGTACATTATTACCATCAGCAGTCCAACCTGCAATGCCATAGGCAGGCGCAGGATTCGGTTTATCATAAGTTTCCTCGAATACCGGATAACCAATAGCTGTTGAAATATCGGTAACCTTACCCGTTGTTCCGTCAAACTTATTCCATACCTGTGCAACAGGATCATACATCACAGCCCATTTACCGTTCATTGACCACTTCGGCCTTGTCCGATAGCTACGTCCTACCAATTGCTTTTTTCCTGTATGTACATTCACAGAATAGATATCAAACGGCACTTCATTAAGCCATTCTTTCTGCATACGATAGGGAGTTTCGTCCGTATAAAGCACATAATGTATTTCTTCTGCACGGTCCGGTTCCAACAAATCAGCATGACCGGGAGCTACTTCCATCAATTTTCCGGAAGCAATATCATAGATATATTTTGAATATTGAGGACTGAAATAACGACCACGAGTCTGCAACGTAGGAACTTCATATTCATCCCAAGTCCACAACTCCAGTTCGAAACTCTTATCCGGCTTTACTTCCTCTTCTTTTTTATCTTTATTTACTTTCTCCTGATAAGGTCTGAGTTCCATTGTCAGGAACTTCTGACTGTGCGACAGAGTGGCCCGCGCAAGTTCCATTCCTGCCGGTAGAATCACCTCTTTACGGTCGAAGACCAAATCGCAGGTATTCTTCTTTAAAGAGAAATTATACCATAGCGAATCCTTAATACTGAATTCTCCTGTCATCAGTTTTGTATCCAAACTGAAAGAAACAGGTTCTTTCTTTACAGCACTCTGATAGATAGTCTGATAGGGTCCCGTCAATGGGCCATAACACAATGCGTTTCCTTTTGCCTGCCTGCGTACAAAAATGATAGAACGTCCTTCATTGTACAAGGTATAATAACCAATACTGTCAATCTGAAAAGCAGTACCGGTTTTCAGATGGCGAACCACCAAACGATTAAAAGACGGGACATGATTGACCGTATCTTTCGGAACGTTTGTCACTGAGACTGAATAAGGAGTTCCATTTACCGGCCGGAAAGATTCCTTATATTTCCATTCTTTCTTGATACCTGAAGGAAGTTCCATCAGGATCGTCTTCATATTTCCTGTAGAGTCAGCCTTCTGATAAGAAAGAGCTTGATCCGAATTATAAAACTCAATGTTTTCCACATCATCCAGCAGAATCTCCTTGCGGGTACGTGTATCAAACAGATGTACAGTTTTTGCGTCGGTGTTTTCAGGATTGTACTCCATAGGTGCAATCCGGTAGGTAACCCAACGTCCTGTCGGGGAGATATCCGGCGATTCAACACGCTTCCACGACATGCAGGCTTCAATGTCAACCGGCTTCTTCTGTGTTTGAGCATCGACACTCGGGACAAAACCGACTAACACTCCCACTATTAATCCGATTCCCATTATTGTCTGCTTCATTTTATCTTCTCCTTTCATCTTTTATCATATCTTTATTCAAATCAATATCACAGTCTGCCGAGTTATCATGTAACAACAGACGTGCAAAATGACGCCACATTTTATGCTCAAAAAAGCTCTCGGACTCACCGAAGAATCCATGAGTACATTTAGGTAACACAAACATATCAAAGTCCTTGTCCGCTTTAATCAATGCATCTACCAGACGTAAAGTATTGGCCGGATTCACAGTCTGGTCTATGGCACCGGTAAACAGCAGCAATCCATGTTTGTAATTCTTCGCCAACTCCTGATTCGGACGCACACGTACACTATAATCATACGTTTTGCTCTCTACTCCCAAACTGTCTTTAGTCGTTGTCACCTTCTCATCTACACCATAATGAATCTCCACGAAACCTTTATTGTAAATACGATTGTCATGGTTACCGGCCGATGAGACAGCAGCCGAATAAAAGTCCGGATAAGTGCAAATAGCGGCAGCCGACATAAATCCGCCGCCTGAATGACCGTAAATACCTACCTTGGTAGCATCTATAAAGGGATAACGGGCAGCCAGTTGTTCGATAGCATATTTATCATCCGCCAACGGATAATCACGCATATTGTTGTATCCATAGGTATGATAAGCCTTTCCGCGCATCGGAGTGCCACCTCTGTGCCCCACAGTGATTACAATGAACCCCAGTTGAGCCAAACGGGTATTATAAACATCATTAATCGTGAAACGTGTCGGCACATATTCGAAGAACGGTCCCGGATAAACATTCGAAATGATAGGATAAACCTTTGTCGAGTCAAAGTCGGCAGGTTTCCACATCACGCCATACAAATCGGTCACTCCATCGGCAGCTTTTACCTTAAAGCGTTCCGGTGCTTTCCATCCCATCTCATAGACAGGCTGCAAATCGGGCTTTTCCAACGTCATAATCACCTTTCCATTCCGGTTACGAACCACATTCACCGGTTCCTGCGAAACAGTAGAATAAGAATCTACCATATATCGGTAAGACGGAGAGATACTGACATCATGTGACGCATTCTCCGGAGTTAACAGACGAACAGCATTCGGACGATCCAGTTGAGCTTCATAAAGAATGTAATAATAAGGGTCAATGCCTTTCTCACGACCATAACCATAGAAATACATCTTACGCCCGATAGTATCAATCTTGGTAACCGGACCAGCTACCCATATTCCATCGGTCAGTTGGTTCTTTAAGTTTCCCGTTGCTGTGTCATACAGGTAATAGTGTCCCCAACCATTACGTTCGGAACGGAAAAGGATTTCTTTCCCGTCATTCAGGAAAGAAACATTACGCATCTGATAATCGAGATATGGTTTGTTTTCTTCATGAATCACTACGCGCACTTTTCCGGTTTCTACGTCTACCTCGCAAATATCCGACTGGTTCCATGGACGGTTATAACGTTGGAAATACAAACGCTTCCCGTCCTTTGAAATATACAATATGTCAATATACTGATCAGGCCAGCGATTAATATCGATTTTCTTCACTTCACGGGTATCGACATCTCCAATCAACAATTCATATTGGGTGACATGTTTATCGCCTGCCAGTTCGGCTTTATAAGTTTTCAGTGTCGGATATGGAGTAGACAACGAATTGATTAACCATAAATCACGCACTTTCCTGTTATCCTCACGAACAGCATAAAAACGATGGCTACCTGGAATCCAATGAGTAGATTCGGCTCCGAAGCGTCCTTCCAGCTTACCCTCATCTTCACGGTTAAATGTATAATTCGGCTCACCGTCCGTTGTCAGTTGTACAGGAATGGTATCTTGCCCTTTCTTTTGATTCCCAACAAAATACAAATTATCCTTGCTGGCATAAAGAAAATAAAGACTATCTGGAGAATACTTCATCCAATACGGATCACTATTTCCATAAGATGGTTTCTCATTAAGCTGCTTCAGTGCTTTCGTATGAATATTGTACGTATAAAGTCCACGGTCAAAATCAATACGAATCGTTTCGTTATCCTTCATGAAAGTGAAAGACAAATATGGATCTGCCGAAGAATAGGCTTTCTTGGTATATACTGCAATTTTACTCAATAATTCAGCCGTATCAAACAGAAGACGTTTTTCCTTTTTCTTCGGATTTACATAATAATACTTCTTTCCTTCACGTGTAGTAAACGAATAATAAAAACAGTCCGTACCATTAATAAACGTTGGCTTGACTTCTGTTGAATACTTTATTATAGGATTCTGTTCTAACAGACGGAACTTTTCCGCTAACTTATAATTCGCTTTCTGCTGTGCATCGGCAAAGCTACATATCAACAATGCAACCACCAGGCACACATATCTAAAGAGAGAGTTTTTCATAAAATCTTATCTATTGTCTTATTTGTTACGGTTAATATCTCCCCAATAGTCTGCACGAGTATCACCCAGCAAATGCTTGGCAAAGAAACGGTACATCTTCTTCTCAAAATACTTATCAGCAGAACCATATCCATGGCCGGCACCCGGAATCACCAGCATATCAAAATCCTTGCCGGCTTCAATCAATGCCTGCGCCATGCGATAAGTATGAGCAGGGTTCACGTTCTTGTCCATATCACCGGTGACGAGCATTAAATGTCCTTTCAAATTCTTGGCAATCTCCGTATTCGGCTTCACATTGAACTTGTATCCATACTCTTTTGTCTCATTACCCAAACTATCTTTTACTACTTTTTCCACTTCCTTCACACCGTTATAGCATTCTCCCCACCCACGATTATAGATATTGTTATCATGATTTCCGGAACAGGAGACAGCAGCTTTATAAAAGTCCGGATAAGTACAGATGGCTGCAGCAGCCATAAATCCTCCACCGGAATGACCGTAGATACCGACTTTTTTACCATTAATAAATGAATACCTCCGAGCTAACTGCTCAATAGCATATTTGTCATCAGCTAATGGATAATCACGCATATTACCATAACCAAACCGATGGTATGCCTTTCCACGCATAGGAGTATCTCCTCTGTGAGACACAGCAATTACGATAAAACCTAACTGCGCCAAACGGGTACAACATCTGTCTTCTAAGGTAAATGAAGTAGGAACTTGACCAAAGTAAGGCCCCGGATATACCACAGAAATAATCGGATATACCTTAGTAGAATCAAAGTCTGCCGGTTTCCACATTACTCCATGTAAATCGGTTATATTATCAGCAGCCTTCACAACAAAACGTTCCGGTTTTTTCCATCCGGCTTTGTAGACTAATTCAATATCCGGCTTTGCCAATTCAAGAATCCCTTGTCCCTTGTTATCTTTCAACATGATTTTAGGTTCCATATCCACTCTTGAATAAGTGTCAATATAGTATCTATTAGACTTCAGGAATTTAACCTGATGCTGACCGTCTTCCGTACTTAATGGAGTTACTCCTTCCCTATCAATATGCACTTTATAGAGCATGTAATAAGATGGGTCAATATCTTTTTCCCTGCCATATCCATATAGATATACTGTTCGCCCCAAAGTATCAATAGAAGCTATCTGACCTGCCACCCACTCACCGGAAGTCATCACATTCTTCAACTTTCCATTACCATCATAATGATAGTAATGCCCCCATCCCGTACGCTCCGAACGAAAAAGAATATCTTTACCATCATTCAAAATAGCGACACTACGAGCATGCGGATCACGATACGGTTTGTCAACTTCATGAATTATTTCTTTCACCTCCATTGTAGAGAGGTTGACAGAACACAAATCCACTTCGTCCCATGTACGTTTCGTACGTTCAAAAAAGAGGTATTTACTATCCTTTGTCACACACAAAGGATTTATGTATTGATCCGGCCACTTACTTATGTCTGTTTTTTTTACGGTACGCCCAATCACATCAACTATAACCAGTTCATTTTGGGTTACATTCTTATCACCAGGGAATTCATAACGATAAGTAGTCAGGGAAGGCCTGTCATCCAACGAATTTATCACCCAAAAATCTCTAAGCAGACGTTCATCTTCGCGTACTAAATAAAGATGCCTTGAATCGGGGCACCAACAGATATCAGACATGACTTCTCCTTCTTCGTCCGTTCCTCCATCATGCGCATAAGAATAATACCGAACTCCATCAGTGGTCAACTGCACTTCCGTCGTATCCATTCCCATCTCCCCATTACCTTTCACATACAGATTGTGTTTCTTCACATACACAAGATATTTTCTGTCTGGCGAATATTTCATCCATGAGTAACGATCAAATAATGACCGACTCTTTTCTTTCTTTTTCTCTACAATCTGGTGTGTCAGGCGATTATATTCATAGTTCCTACCTTTATAAGAAAAAGAAAAAGAAGCCAGGTTTTCAGAAAATTTGATATCACTCAACTCCAGTTTATTCCTGTCCACTACACCCCTAGTAATCTGTGCAATTCCCGATGCCAGTTTCCCTTTATCAAACAATGGTTCTTTTAACCGACGTTCAGGATCTACAAAATAGTAATCCTTCCCGACAGTCGTATGAAATTCAAACCAAAACTTATCTGTTCCATTAATTTCATTCGGCCAGAGATTTAGACTATTAGCAGTAAAATTACCCCCTAAACCGAAAGCCTGAAATTCATTTGCCAATTCATAGTTGGCCTGCTGTTGGGAAAAAGCATGCAGAATGCCTGACCAAGCAAATAAAACTATAAATAATATTCTTTTTCTCATATTCAAATAAACAAAGGAGAATCACATAAAGTATTCAAGACTCAATGCGATTCCCCGCATAATCTATATAGATCAAGTTATTTTAAAGGTCATACTGAACAATCTGGTTAGCATTTCCTATTTTATATAGTACATCCACTATTTTTCCAAAATTATTATCTCCCTCCTTCTCACTTTCCTCATTCGGGTATAATTGTTTTATTTTTACATCATTAACCAATCCAGATTCTTGCTTGTCCTTCTCTTCCACCCCATATATAAAGAAACTTCCGTCTTCCAAGGCAACCCCTAACTGACCGTTGTAAACTCCATATTTTGGATACAAATATATATCATTAGATGAAAGAGCAATCACCTTCTTGTCAAATGTATGAATCAATTTTGGAGCAGATGCCACACCTTTCACATATTGGCAATACCACAATTCATTCCCCATTGCAATAACAACATACTGCTTTTGTTCAAATACAGCCATATCTGTATACTCTTTATTTTTCAATGACGTCAAGTCATTTTCATAATAATCATATATATCCCATTTTTTATTCTTCATTCTGAAATAGCGCAATTGATAAGACATATCGTTACCCTTCATCAAGGCAACCCATGCTTGCATCATGTCGCCATTCACATTAACTGACGCAGTTTTCATTGTTACAATACTTTCATCACGCATATTCTGAAAGTTCTTAGCATCCTCTCCTTCAAATTCAACTATTTCTCCGGTATCCTTCACCGTATTATCATAAAATGTCGGATCATTGGAACTATTCTTCACCCCACCTCCATTTCGAATAATTACCAATGAGTTATCCTCTTCACGGAGAGCCAGAACCGCATCCATATTTCTGTCCTTAAACTTCTGTACAGGATATAAAGCACTGAATTTAGTATAATTCCACAGTGGAATAGACATATAGGCTCCAGCATGAAAATCATTTGCAACCGGCTTCGTGTGCATATAAATATATCCATTTTCATCACGAATAAATTTTGCAGAGTAAGACATGGCAGCTTCTACAGGTTTGAAGCCTCCCACCGGCAAATCCCCATAGAACTCATCCTCTGTATATACTTCACGCTCCAAAGTATTACCGTTCAGCTCCACCCAACGATCTTGCATCACTACCAGTTCATCATATACAGTCTCTACCTGTCCGAAAGTACTAGGATAACCCAAATGCTCAAAAACACCTTTGGGGTTGGTTCCTAAATCTTTGACTAAATACTTTTCGACAGAATGATATGCGATAGAATCACGTACCACTTTCTCACCCCAGATATTCACAGTTTCTGACACACCATACAAGGTCTTAATCTTGATAAATGAAAGTGTTGACTTTCCATCTACGTCAGACAAAACCACCCATCCTCTCTGATAAGGAGAACGAACCAAAATGTCTGTTGAAGCAGAGTACTTAACCCCTGTTTTATTGTCGATGACGGAAAATGTGAGTTCAAACAATCCGATCTTATGAGAATTGAAAGTATACGAAGGTGCTTTTACATTCAACAATTCTCCGTCTAGTCTCCATTCGTAACTCACATCCGGATCTGTTTTATCAATTGTAAACTCAAACGTAGGTGTTATAACTAAGTCTTCATCTATCCCAACACTATAGTTTTTTTCAATATTACTAATAGTGCCTTTCAGTTCATTAATCGGTGTATAATCATAATTGTTTTTATCATCCAGGCAACTGCAAATGCTACTCAATAAAAGTAGTAATAAAATATAAACTGTTATCTTTTTCATACTTCTTCCGTTTTTTAATTATCCGGCAACAGGAATTTCCATTTTACCATACTCATCACTCATGGGTTCATCCGGATGTTGAGTATTATAATCTTTAATTCTATTTTTCAGACGCAGTGCATATTTACGCAATATAAACATATCTTTTCCGTCAAATACCACCCCGTCTTTTTTCAATTCTTCCAAAAACATTAAATATTTCTTTTCCGAATACCTCCCCAAATACCATTCTTCAACAATGTTGTAGGGATTATTCACATCACCGTCGTTTCTAGTCCACCACTCAGGTGCAAACAACAAATTAGATACGGAAATAATAGCACGTGAATAGACACTCGAACCTTGACGAACCTCACCACCGTCATTCACTTGCAACGTCAGCAGTTCAGCTTTCGTATCCAATTTTTCGTAATACTTCAGAACCACCAATATTTCTCCGGTTAGTTCTCCTGCTTTAATTACGCACTTCTCTGGCAATTCATATTGGGTAGCAGGCAAAGTCGTTCGTTCCGGATCTACACTGACCGTAAACTCCAAATCCTTATCCTGTACTTTTCCAGAAATGGTAACTCCTAATAATATCTTAGCATTTTCACCTTCATTGTAAAACTTAAAAGATACACCTGTTGTATCTGTTGTCATATTTTTCTCAAATGCAATATATGACACATCATTTGTATGGGTCAGTAATCCTTGCTCCTCACAAGAAGTAAAGAAGGAGACTCCCAACAATACAATGACTATATAAAAACTTATTCTTTTCATATATCTTCAATCTTTCAAAATTTAAATATTGCTTTCCGAATCAGGCAATGGCATCACCAAATTATCTTCAATCGCCGGATATTCTACGGACTGCTTTTCATCCGACCCTTCCAAGTTCCGTTTCAAACGCTTGTATAAAAAGAAAGTCTGTCCTTCGCCAATAAACTCGCGACGGGCGTCATCAACAATCAGATTAATAAAGTCTTGCTTCGTACCCGATTTGCTAAGGTCAGGAGAACTAATACCTCTCCCTTGTTTCACAGTTTTAAGATATGTCTTGGCCAATTCCTTATCTGTATCATAAATAGCCTCTGCAGCTATATAATATACTTCAGACATACGAATCATAGGCACCATTGTACTATTCACTTTACCAAAACCAGAACCTTCATCTTGTTTTTTATACTTCAATGAACGATAAAAAGAAGAAGTATTCGGTCCTAACTGATACTTAAGACGCCAGTCTTTATCGCTTTCGGTACCGAAGAATTTCGTTATCACAGCATCACTCAAAGCCAGATACTTTTCATCATCCGGTTTGGTAGCATTATCACTTGCATGATTAATCTCCAAATCCCAATCAGTCTGATCTGTAGAATATAATGCAAATATAATGTCTTCATACATCTTTATATTCCCATTCTCTATATTCATAGGTCCACTATAACTACTTGTTACTGCCTTATAATAACCTTTATCAGCATTAATATCTATTAGTAACTTCGCTGTTTCATAGGCCTTTTCCGATTGTCCTGCATATAAGTAAACACGAGCCAACTCCGCAGTTACGGCATGATAATTAAGATGGAATCCTCTGTACCACACAAAACGTTCTTCTCCGGAAGGAGACTTAGTAAAACGATTACCCGAAGTAAACTCTGATGACTTATCCACATCCTTCAAAATCTTTTGCGCTTCTACTAAATCAGCGATGATGCGTTCCAAACAGTAACCGACTGTTTGTCGATCGGATAAATAAGATGGATATTTGTCCACATAAGGAATAAAAAGCCTATCTCCCGGATTCATAGCCAAAGACGGCGCATATATACGTAACAAATCAAAATGCATATACGCCCGTAAGGCAATAGCTTCTCCTAAAATCATATTTTTCTCCTGCGTACGTTTGTAGAACAGCATTGTATCTTCCTCTGCCACCTGCTGTGCAAGGTTATTACAATTGGCTATGATATTCCACGCTGCGCTCCACATAGCATCTGTTGTAGGAGTAAGTTCAGAGTTCTTATACAAAAACTTCGATAATTTCTTCATAGCTTTACCACCACCGCTGTCGGGGGCTTTGTCCAAGTCATATACCTGTCCCCAGCCATCTATCAACCCCCAGCTCAGATTACTACCGTACAAATCGAAAGTCGCCAACTTCCGGTATATACCGTTCAGAGCTGTACGATAACCATTTCCTGTCTCAAACAAATATTCTTCCTTTATCTCATCCGCAGGTCTCACGTCCAGCCAGTCACTACAAGAACTGAACGAGATAGCTGCTAGACATGACACAAATATTATTGTATATATCTTTTTCATTTTTTCTTCTTTTTTTTAGAACTGTGCTTTTAATGAGAATTCCACTTTCCAAGATCTCGGATAGCTCAATCCGCGTTCCTGTTTAATAGAGGACCAGTTTATCAAGTCGCTCGTAGAAGCTTCCAGACGAAGCAGATTCATGCGGAGATGTTTTTTTATCCAGTCACGGTTAAAATCATAGCTGACATTCAATGAATTCAATCGAACCAATGCTTTATCCTGCACGAAACGTGATGTTGGCAAAGTAGTCATCCCCCGGTCTTTAATATCTTTAAACTGAGCTATGTCACCCGGTTTTTTCCATCTGTCCGTCAATACGCGTAAATCGACATTCTTGTTCACTAAGTCCGCATTTTCCACATTGTTGACCAATGTTTGATTGTATTCCTGTCCACCCCACTCATAAAGAAATGAAGCAAACAGAGTCCAATTCTTATACGACAGGTTCAACCCGAAAGCACCACTACATTTAGGTTCTGTATTTCCAACTACAACCTCCTGCGCAGCATTCCACTTATCAGCTATAGAGCCATCACGGTTCAAAAAGATCTCTTTACCCGTAGTAGGATCAATGCCCAATGAACGTACAGCCCAAATTGAAGTCAGAGAAGCTCCTTCCTCATACTGTGGCAGTGGTACCGAATATTCCGCACCATGAGACAGCCCTAATGTTTCTTGATAAAGTGCTTCATTTTTATAATAAGCGGCCACTCTCTCATTATATGCTTTCTGAGAGTCGGAAATCTTCAGAATCTCATTCTTATTGTGCGCCATATTTCCCCATAACGCCACATTCCAGTTTCTGTCACGATAAATATCCGCACGAAGTTTTAATTCTACGCCTTTGTTGGCAACTTGTCCCATATTATCTTTGTAAGTAGAGAAACCGGAAGTTTGGGAAAGAGTGACATCATTCACCAAGTCAATTGTCTTATTATAGTAATACTCGAAATCAACAGTCAGGCGATCATGGAACGTTTTTGTTTCGATACCAACACTCAGCTTATCCGTCTTTTCCCAAGTCAAATCTTTATTACCTAAAGCTTTCAATACAGCCCCATAACCTGTTATATA
>OGWZ01003067.1_pt1 | contig 11879 bp, 11 predicted proteins | sample 1576141 | NCBI WGS metagenome assembly OGWZ01 (sample SAMEA3541512, study PRJEB24748) | human gut metagenome | biome: human gut; feature: human-associated habitat; material: faeces | place: China | collected 2012
CGCCATTTTACTGGCTTCGTGGCACTTTTTTTCGCTTGCAGGTGTCAAACTCCCGTGGCTTCGTGGCACTTTTTTTGCTTGCAGGTGTCAAACTCCCGCCTATATGGAATGGCTTTTTTCGATTCTTTTCGAACTCGAAAAAAGATTAGATATCAGCAGTTGGAACTCATACGATTCACGGGTCTATGGATTTGTAGCTGAACGATTACTTGACGTATGGATTGAACACAATCAAATAAATTATACAGAGCAAAATGTCTCATTCATAGAAAAACAAAACTGGATAAAAAAAGGTGGCTTATTTTTAAAACGGAAATTATTTTATGGCATGAAAAAAAGATAAACATTACAGTCGTAGAATTTATAATCAATATTTTAACAACGAGATAGATTATGATATAATGTACGAGTATTTGTTTATTAGTTTTTTATTTTTGTGATGAGGTGTAGTTAACATAATGAATTACCATTCTGAGCAAATGTATAAGTACTTTCCTTTGTTGAAGGAATTAGTGCTTAGGGACTTAAAAATAAAATACAGGCGATCTGTATTAGGGTATCTATGGAGTTTATTAAATCCTTTACTCATGATGTGCATTTTGAGTATTGTGTTTTCCTATGTATTTCGTTTTGACATTCCTAATTATCCATTGTATTTGATTATCGGGCAAGTTATGTTTGGTTTTGTTTCAGAATCTACGACGGCTGCGATGTATTCCGTTATTGGCAATGCGTCTTTGCTAAAAAAAGTATATTTACCCAAGGGTATCTTCCCATTAGCTCGTGTAATTTCAAGCTTTGTAACCATGCTCTTTAGTATGGTAGCTATTTTTATTGTCATGATTGTTACGCAAGTGCCGCTTCGTGCTACTTTGTTATTATTACCGATTCCCATGTTTTTCGTCTTTATTTTTTCGTTAGGCGTCGGTCTTATGATATCGGCCATCACTGTTTATCTTCGCGATATGTTTCACCTATATACTGTTTTTACGACGGCTTGGTCCTTTTTGACACCTATCTTCTATCCTATATCTATTGTGCCAGATGAATTCAAATGGATTCTGTTTTGGAATCCTCTTTACTATATTCTGGAATATTTTCGCAGCATAATTCTATACGATACCATTCCTTCTTTTGAGGAAACCATGATTTGTTTTCTCGTTAGTGTAGGAGCTTTATTGCTTGGAAGTGCTGTGTTTAAAAAGTTGCAGAATAATTTTTTATTGTATATATAAGGAGCGAAGACGTTGGAAAAAGATACGATGGTCAGCGTACAAAACGTTTCTATGCGTTTTAACTTAGCTCAGGAACAGTTTTCTGGATTAAAAGATTTAGCCATTATGTTCACAAAAGGCAAACTACATTTTCATGAATTTTATGCGTTGCAAAATGTGAATTTGGAAATTAAACGTGGAGAATCTTGGGCTATCATCGGAGAAAATGGATGCGGAAAGAGTACGTTGCTAAAGATTATATCTGGTATTTATAAACCGACAAGCGGAAGCGTAAAAGTTAATGGATCTATTGCACCCCTAATAGAACTCGGTGCAGGATTTGATATGGAATTGACTGCGAGAGAAAATATTTATCTCAATGGTGCTGTCTTGGGACATAGTAAGAAGGAAATGAATAAACATTTCGATGAAATCGTTGAATTTTCAGAACTCAAAGATTTCCTGGATGTACCGATAAAGAACTTTTCTTCTGGTATGGTTGCCAGATTAGGATTCTCTATAGCAACTGTTGTGCGAGCAGATATCGTCATCATTGATGAGATTTTAGCAGTCGGCGACTATGCTTTTCAACAAAAATGCTACAAAAAGATGGAATCCATGAAGAAAAATGGAACAACCATTATTTTTGTATCTCATGATGATGAACAAGTTCGAAAGATGTGCCATAATGCCCTTTGGTTAGTTCATGGAAAAGAGAAAAAAATCGGACTAACTAGTGATGTTTGTCATGCGTATAAAATGTATTTAAATACGAAATGAATTAGTAGAGTTATATGATAGGAGAAGATGACCGTGAATGAAAAAAAAATAAAGATATTTGTTTCCCACCGTATTGATCAGATTAGTGAAACTATTAATAATCCACTGTACATAAATGTGCGCTGCGGAGCGGTGTATGATAAGCGAAAACCGGAAGAATATGGGAATATGTTAGGTGATGATACTGGTAAAAATATTTCTGAACTTCGTGAAAAATTTTGTGAACTGACTGTGCAATATTGGGCGTGGAAAAATGAAGATGCTGATTATTACGGACTTTGCCATTATAGAAGATATCTTTCTTTTTCTGATATGGTGAAGACAGATGATATCTATAATTGTGCTGTTGAAAGTACAATTAATGAAAAAATGTGCAAGAAGTATAATCTTATAGCAGATTTCATGACAGAAGAAATTAATAAATATGATGTTATCAGTATTATTCCATATACTTTAAAAAAGGATAAAGCACGTAAAATAAAGAACATATATAGCTCACTTAAACAAAATCCATCGGTATTTCCAATTGAAGCTGTTGATTTGTTTATAGACATTTTTAAAAAAAAATATCCAGATTATGCTATTGATGTTGATGAGTATTTTGAAGGAAGAGTGTGGAGAGGATTTAATTGTTATATTTTAAAAAAAGATTATTTTAACGAATACTCTTCTATGCTATTTGACATTCTTTTTGAAATGAATAATTCTCTGGATACTTCATTATATAATCAAGAACAGATGAGGGTTATTGGTTATATGGGGGAAGTCACTTTTGGAATTTATTATCACCATTTGCAAAGAATAAAAAAAGGACGACTTATTGAAAAGCAATTAATTCGTATTGAAAATTCAGAAAAAAAAGTTGAAATAACACCCGCATTTAAAGGCAAAGATGAAATACCAATTGTTATTTCATCTAGTGATGAATATGCTCCTTTTTTAGGCGTATTGATTTGTTCTATAGTTACTAATTCAAGTAGTACTAATTATTACGATATCATTGTTCTTGAAAATAAAATATCGGATGCAAATAAAAGAAAAATTTATGATATCGTTAATAACAAAGAGAATATTAAGGTAAGATTCATTTCATCCCAAACATATTTAGAACAACGTAGTTTTTATACAGACCGTCATGTGACTGAAATGACTTATTTACGTTTGGCTATAGTAGATATCTTAGCAATATTTGAAAAAGCTATTTATCTTGATTGCGATACAGTTGTTAACCGTGATTTAGTTGATTTATATCGTATCAAACTAGGGCAAAATTATGTAGGTGCAACTGTGGATACTATCATGGCTGGATTTTATGGTCAACGAAAAAAAGAACATATAATTTATAATCAAAAAGAGTTAGGAATTAACAATCCAAATTTTTATTTTAATGCTGGTGTATTACTTTTGAACTTAAAGGAAATAAGAAAGAAATATAGCGGTTCAAAGTTATTGGATATTGCAGAAAAAAAGGATTGGCAATTGTTCGACCAAGATGTGTTAAATAAGATTTGCAAGGATAAAGTATTGTTTATTGATTCTAAATGGAATGTAATGGTGCAGAGTCATTATGGAGAAAAGGATTTAACTGAATTTTATGCACCTGTAAATATTTATAAGAAATATAAAAATGATATTTTAAATCCTTGGGTTATTCATTATGCCAGTCATTCTATCCCCTGTTTTTCACCAACAGTAGATTGTGCAGAATATTTTTGGAAATATGCAAAAAAAACCGCATTTTATGAAGTTATTTTGAGCATATTAATGCAATGCACTAGTTGTGGGATAATTATTCCTCTTATGGAGAACTCTTTTGTTAAACGTGTAGTTGATAAAATGCTACCTAAGGGATCAAGACGTCGCGAGATAGTTAAGCAAATCATACCTCGTGGATCTAAACAATTTAAACTTTTGAAATTTATATACCATTACATTAAATGATAAAAGATTTTTTTGCTGATAAAATGTGTAATTAAAGAAATTATGAAAAAAGGTGATTAATTTGAATGAACTTGAAAAAAATGATCAAGCACTTTTTCCTGCTTTTGAATATAATAACATACCGATTGTATTAGTTAGTAGTGAATATTACGTTCCATATGTTTCTGTCTTAATTGAATCGATTAAAAAATATTCATCAAAAGATAATAATTATGATATTATTATTCTTCATAGTTCGATACATAAGGATTTTCAAAATCGAATTAAGGATAGTGTTACAGAATATAATAATATTTCTATTAGATTTTTTAATGCCAGTAATAGGATGGATACATCTAATCTATTTGTTGCAGCTAAATACTATTCAATAGAAGCGTATTACAGAATATTGACGCCATGGATTCTTCATAATTATGATAAAGCAATAGTCATGGATAGTGATTTAATATTATTATGCGATATAGCAAATCTTTTTAATATAAATATAAGTGATTTTAGCTTAGGGGCCGTAAAAGATATTGCTTATCAAGGCTTTCTTAATGGGGCCGTTTCAGGGACATTAGAATATGCGAAATCAGTTTTAAAATTGCGAAACCCATATAATTATGTGAATACTGGCGTACTACTCATGAATTTGAAAAAAATTAGAAACAATACTAGCGAATATGAATTGGTTTCTTTTTGTAAAAATCATCACTTTAATATACAAGAGCAAGATGGATTAAATGTATTTTTTGATGGTGATATAAAGCCTATAAATTTAAAATGGAATTACTATGTTGAAGTTAATCCCTTGATTAAAACAGCGATTGAGAGTGCTCCAGAAGATGCAAAGAATAAATATCGTAATATAGATAAATATTCTCTAAATAATGCGTCTCCATTCATTATTCATTATGCAAATCAACCTAAACCATGGGATGACCCGAATGGAAAATATGCTGAGATATGGTGGGGAATTGCACAAAAATCTAGCTTTTATCCAATTATTCTTTATCGAATGATGCAATCTATATGTAATAGTTATCAACCAGTAATGGAAGATAAACATATGTCATTAAATGTTCAGATTTCTTTTGCACGAAAGGTAGCGGATAAATTTTTTCCTAAAGGTTCTTCTCGTCGTGGAGCTTTAAAAAAAGTTATTCCTAAAAACTCTCCTCAATGGAATCTTTTGAAGAAAATATACCATATTTTTTCATTTCATTAGTGCAGATAGATATTGTTTAATTAAATAGAAGAAAGTTTTTGTAAGAGGTGAATTTTTTGCAAACACAAATTAAGATTTTTGTTTCACGACGCTTGGATGTAGATTCTACGCTAGTTTCTAATCCTATATATAAGCCTGTTATTTGCGGAGCAGTGTATGCAAAAGATGAAATCAATAAAAAAAATCTTTTGGGGGATGATACTGGAGAAAATATTTCTTCCCGTCGCAATTCTTTTTGTGAATTTACCGTACAATACTGGGCCTGGAAAAATGAAGAAGCAGACTATTATGGCCTCTGTCATTATCGTCGTTATCTAACTTTTTTGTCTAAGCATTTTAGGGCCAATGCCCAAGAACAAGTTATGGAAGGCATTCTTGATGATTTTACCATAAAAAAATATGGTTTGCTGGAAGAAGAGCGGATGCGTCATATCATTGGGGAAAATGATGTAGTGGTTAATGAGGCTGCAGATGTCAATAAAATTCCTACGCCTTTGGGGTTTCAGCCTTCTGTATATGACCATTGGGCGGCTCATGGAGGCACGTTTTTTGATAAAAGGGTACTTCCACTTTTGGTGGATACTATCCATCGCCTTTGCCCACAATATGATGCAGCAACGAAAGACTATCTTCACGGAAAGTGGCATCGGGGTTATAATTGCTATGTCATGAAAAAAGCACTTTTTTTTCAAATGTGTCAATTTCAATTTGGCGTATTATTTGATTTGGAAAAACAGCTTGAAAAGAATGGATATGCAAAGAATTTTGAACGAACCTTGGGGTACATGGGCGAAATTATGTACGGCATTTTCATTTATTATTTACAAAAACAAGGAAGCTATAAAATTAAAGAGGTACAATTGGTTTATTTTGAACAGACAGTGTTACCAGACAGTCAGATACAGCGTTTGGTAGACCGATTTTTGTTTTGGGCAAAATTTCGTTTTGAAGATTTTGGGTACAAGCTGTTACCGAAAGGATCAAGGCGAAGAAATTTTGTAAAAAATATATATTTTTCGTTGGTTAAACGTTGAGTTACAGAGGAGGACAAATCATGAAGGTTGTGTTATTAGCAGGTGGGTTTGGCACCCGTATTAGTGAAGAATCCCGGTTTAAACCCAAACCGATGATTGAAATTGGTGGTATGCCTATTTTATGGCATATCATGAAAGAATATTCGCATTTTGGTTTTAATGAATTCATTATTTGTGCAGGTTATAAGCAGCACGTCATTAAAGAATATTTTGCAGATTATTTTTTACATACATCTGATATTACGTTTGATTTTACTCATGGAAAAGATGTTATTATTCACCAACAGCATGCTGAACCGTGGAAAGTTACCATTGTTGATACAGGGCTAAATACAATGACCGGTGGGCGTATTAAGCGGATTGCTCCTTATGTAAACAATGAAACCTTTATGCTTACTTATGGTGACGGTGTTAGTGATGTTCCTATGGATAAGTTGCTTGCATTTCATAAGAAGACGGGCAAGATTTGCACGATGACAGCTGTGAAACCGGAAGGTCGGTTTGGAATTCTGGATATTGAAGGGGATACCATTGAATCTTTCCGCGAAAAAAGCAAAAATGATGTAGGTTATATTAATGGTGGCTATATGGTATTGGAACCGGCTATATTTGACTATATTAAAGATGATTCCACTACTTTTGAAAGAGAACCTTTGGAAACGATTGCGGAAGAAGGACAGCTCATGGCTTTTAAACATAACGGTTTTTGGCAGTGCATGGACACGATGCGTGACCGGGAAAAATTAGAAGAACTTTGGGCGAGTGGTAAAGCACCTTGGAAGGTATGGGATAAATAATGAAGGATTTGTCTTTTTATAAGAATAAGCATGTATTTATTACCGGGCATACCGGATTTAAAGGAACCTGGCTCTGCAAAATTTTAGTACAGGCTGGCGCTATTGTTACTGGCTATAGTCTAGAAGCTCCAACACAGCCCAATTTATTTGAAGTATCTGGCGTAGAGAAACAAATTACCAGTATCATTGGAGATATCCGTGACTTTAACCATTTGAAAAAAGCGTTTAATCAAGCGAAACCTGAAATCGTATTACATTTAGCCGCGCAGCCATTGGTTCGGGACAGTTATGAAAAACCGGCATATACTTATGAAACGAACGTTATGGGAACTGTAAATATCTTGGAATGTATCCGGCAAAGTAACTGCGTAAAATCATTTTTAAATGTTACTACCGATAAGGTCTATCATAATAATGAATGGGTCTGGGGATACAGAGAAAATGAGCCATTAGATGGCTTTGATCCGTATTCCAATAGTAAAAGCTGTTCTGAACTCGTTACGCATAGTTATAAGAATAGTTTTTTTGCTGATGGAAAGGTAGCCATTTCTACGGCAAGAGCTGGCAATGTTATTGGGGGCGGTGATTTCTCTGCAAACCGGATTATCCCAGACTGTGTCCGGGCGGCAGAACGAAAAGAAGTTATGATTGTTCGCAATCCTCATTCTACTCGTCCGTATCAGCATGTCTTGGAACCGCTTTTTGCCTATCTGATGATTGCCCAAAAGCAATACGAAGACGGACATTTCGCTGGCTGGTATAATGTTGGACCCGATGATTGTGATTGCCTTACTACTGGTGAGTTGGTTACTTTATTTTGCGATACCTGGGGAAATGGGCTGAAGTGGATTGATAAATATGATGGAGGTCCTCATGAAGCTAATTTCCTGAAACTGGATTGTTCTAAAATCAAACAGACTTTTGGATGGAAGGCTTCCTGGCATATTGATGAAGCCATACAGCGAGTTGTTGATTGGACACAGGTTTATTTGTCGCATGGTGATATTTCGAAAGAAATGGAAAAAGAAATTTTAGATTTTATGGAGGTGTGATTCGATGAAAGTCATCGTAACCGGTGCGAATGGATTTATTGGTAGTAATACGGTTAACTATTTACTCTCGCAGGGCGTTCAGGTCATTGCCCTTTGTCATGATAGTCGTGCAGATCATCTTCATTCATCAGAATTACTTCAAGTAGTACCTTTTTCTTTGGAAAATATAGCTGGAGTAGAAAAATTACTTGCTAAAGGCGACTATGATATATTTTACCATTTTGCTTGGAAAGGCTCTGCCGGACCTCAGAGAGCTGATACCAAATTGCAGCTTGCCAATGCACAATGGACTGTAGAAGCTTTGGAATTAGCCCATCGATTAGGGTGCAAACGCTTTGTATGTGCAGGTAGCATTATGGAACATGAAACCATCGCCGCTGCCTTTACGCAGGGAAATCACCCTGGAATGGGTTATATTTACGGAGGCGGAAAACTGATTGCCCATGTTATGTGTATGTCAGTAGCAGCGAAGCTGGGAATCGAATTAGTTTGGCCTGAAATCACCAATGCTTATGGTGTTGGAGAGTTGAGTCCTCGAATGGTGAATACGACGATTCGTAAATGCATTAAGGGGGAAGCACCTCAATTCACTGCGGGAACACAAAACTATGATTTTGTTTATATTGATGATGTAGCTAGGGCGTTTTATTTAATTGGCAAAAATGGAAAGCCATTTCATGAATACCTGATTGGCAGTTCTACTGCAAGACCGCTAAAAGAATTTTTATTGGAAATGAAACAATCTATTGCGCCTGATTTGGACTTTATTTTTGGCGATATACCCTTTACTGGTACAAATCTTCCGTTGAGTGTTTTTGATTGCAGCCAAACTGAAAAGGATACCGGCTTTAAAGCTGAAATCAGTTTTGCTGAAGGAACGAAACGAACTCGTGATTGGTTAGCTGGATTGGAGGAATAAAAATGATTCAAAAATTTGAATTTAAGAAGACGGAAATTGAAGGATTAATTGAAGTTACCCCTTTTAATGCAGATGATATTCGGGGATGTTTTACAAAAGACTATTCTAAAGAAGTATTTGAACAGAATGGTATCCATCATGATTTGCAAGAAGTTTTTTATACTACTTCGCACAAGGGCGTCATTCGTGCCCTTCATTTTCAGAGAGTGAAACAGCAGCCTAAATTAGTGCGCTGTATTTATGGTCATGTTTATGATGTTGTTGTTGATATGCGCAAAAACAGCCCTACTTTTAAAAAATGGCTGGGCTTTGATTTGATTGGAGAAAAACATAATGAAATTTTAGTTCCTGCTGGTTGTGCACATGGTTACTTAGTATTAGAACCATCCATTGTTTCTTATAAATGTTCGGAAAAATTTTATGGAGAATATGATGGGGGCATTAAATGGAATGACCCGGATATCAATGTTCAATGGCCATTAGATAAAATTGGTGGTATTAAAAATTTGATTTTAGCAGATAAGGATAAAAATTTACCATCCTTCAAAGAATTCATTGAACAATATGGGGCTTTCTGATATGGAATATCTTGTTATTGGGGCAGGGCTGTCTGGTGGTGTTATTGCCAGACAGCTTGCAGAAGCTGGTCACAAAGTCGAAATCTGGGATCGTCGTCATCATATTGGCGGCAACATGTATGATTATATTGATGAACACGGTATTTTAGTTCATAAATATGGACCTCACACGTTTCATACAAACAAAAAAGTATTGTATGATTATATGTGCAGGTTTGGAGAATGGATTCCATATCAATTGACTTGTGGAGCTGTTATTAAGCATCAATTTACTCCGACGCCATTTAATTTTAAAACGATAGATCAGTTTTATTCAGAAAACGATGCTGCGTTATTAAAAAATGCGATTAACAATTGTTTTCAACATCGGTTAACTGCTACCGTTGTAGAAGTATTGAATGCCGATGATGAACGTATACGTAATTATGGCCAATTTTTATTTGACTATGATTATAGTCTTTATACGGCCAAGCAATGGGGTATATCACCGGCAGAAGTAGATCCCAGTATCTTAAAGCGTGTTCCTTTAAGGCTTTCCTATGACGAAGGATATTTTGATGATACATATCAGGTTATGCCTAAAGTATCGTATGTAGCTTTTTTTGATAAATTGTTGAAACATCCTAATATTGTAGTTCGATATGGTATAGATGCTTTAGATTATCTATCTGTTGATTCAAGTGGTACCCGGTTGTTGTATAATGGTGAAGCCTATGATAAAACCGTCATTTATACCGGGGCTTTAGATGAATTATTTCAGTTGGATAAAGGACAATTACCTTACCGTTCACTGCGGTTTGAATGGCACTATGATAATATGGACAGTTTACAGCCATATCCTGTTACGGCCTATCCAGCAGAACTATATACACGTATTACAGAGTATAAGAAGTTACCAGTTCAACAAGTGCAAGGGACGAGTTATGCTGTAGAATATTCGCTGCCATATAAACCCGGGACAAAACAAGAGCCCTATTACCCAGTTCTGACGGAAGAAAGCCAGATGCAGGCTGAATTATACAAGAAACGCGCCGATTTGATTGATAATTTTTATTATTGTGGCAGATTAGCTGATTTCAAATACTATAACATGGATCAGGCTTTGGAACGTGCTTTGCAGGTTGCTGAAAAAATATTAGAAGAGAATTAAATTTGGATGCAAAGACTCGCATGATAATTATGTGGGTCTTTGCATGACAGCACTTTACAACTTTTACGCCACCTTATAAGTTGACGAAGCCAACTTATACAAGTCCTGAACTAAGTCTGTTGAACTTTTTGTACTTTGGGCCTAAGGGAAAAATGCAATAATAGTGGATAATATATTCGCCTATAGAAATTAGGTGTGGAAAATGAAAAGTGAATTTAGTGAAGCACAATTTGTACTTGCTTTTTTGCATAATCTTTTTTCTTATTATGATCAATCAAGTTTGAGATATACATTTAAAATGCCTACTCAAATAGAAGAATATAATGTCGGATATGATGCTGAAATTCGGTTAAATTGCAAAGTGCAGCCATTATATTTTCAATTTAAAATCGCTGAATTTTTATCTAGAGGCAGTGCAAGAGAATATGATGATTTTTCAAAACCTTATTATCGGTTTAAAATATGGCCGGCAAATCGAAGTCCGCAACATAATAATTTAGTTCAATTATCGCGGGAGAATGCGTTTGTTGCATATTGTGCACCTTTATTTTGTACTATAGCAGAATTTGATAATTGTCAACATAATGTTCTTGATTATAGTATTATGGTACCATGCCGTCAACTTCCTAAAAATCATGGCAATGAACGACACTTTATTACTTATACCTATGATTGCGATTTTGGTTATTGGCATTCTGAACAGGAAAGCATTTCTGTTATCCAAGGACCTCAATTGGCTGAATATTTATATTATTATAAAACATATGATAATATAATAAATTATATCGATTCTATCGCCGATTATACTGACTATCAATCGCTATTTGGTATGGATTTGGATAGAAATTCTATTGAAGACATTAAACACTATAGAACTGGTGATGATAGACATCTTAATTTATTAAAAAGGACTGTTAATAAAATTTTATGCCAAATAGCTAAACAACTTCTGATAAAGTATAATCTAATTTTAATATTGAAGATGGAAAAAGAAAGATAGATTATAACTTAAAACTCTAAAAATGGTACTGGTCTAGTGTAAAACTTCTCTCATATATATTACCTCAACTCGTATAATATATTTGTAAGCAAGATTTCGGCCTTGCTTACAGCGTTAAATAATTTTTCATTGGAATATCTTGATGCTACTGGTGCTAGCATATAAATAGGACAAGTCAAACTGAGGTTTTCCATAAAGTGATAC
>OGWZ01003072.1_pt1 | contig 11872 bp, 6 predicted proteins | sample 1576141 | NCBI WGS metagenome assembly OGWZ01 (sample SAMEA3541512, study PRJEB24748) | human gut metagenome | biome: human gut; feature: human-associated habitat; material: faeces | place: China | collected 2012
AAATGGGCGGCACAAAATCTGTCATAAACTTTTCCGACCCAGTTGGCAAGATCCGCTTCGGACTCTTCCATGCGAGTGTGATTTCTTTCGAGAAGAGTAGCCATCACTTTCATGTTCTCCAGCAAAGTAAGATACTGGTCCAAACTGCTGCTGCAGCGATCAACGACCTTCTTTAATTTGGAGAACGCTTGACGCTTTTCTTCTAAAAGTGTTTGTTCTTCGGCTGCTTTTTTAAGCCAGGATAAATCAGAGTTCTGTTCCTGCAGAGTGATTTCTCTCTCTTTTTTCCGAACAATTTTCGGTCTATCCTGATCCTCAAAATGATTTTTTTTAGCCAATTTCAACACCTTCTTCTCAGCGAAATTCGTAGTAAAATGGCACGTTGTCTTCATCTAGGATGCAATAACAGTCAAAGCCACAGCCGGAAATTTCGTCTGCCAGTTCATGGGAATCGAGGAGCGCGATGCGATAAAATCCTTCGTCGATCTCTTTACTTGCATTTTTGGGAGAATAGTTGTAGCGCCGCCACTCTTCTGCAGCATAGTATGCATTGTAGGCTGTTCTGACCTTGACAACCTTATATGCCATGTCTTTTGTCATAAATGTAATCTCAGCTGGCGACTCTCTTGAACAAATTACACTCTCGACTTCTGTACTTCCATAAGACGCTACGATCCACAAGGTATCGCAGATGTTTTTTAGGACGTCCATGGATTGTATGTAACCTTTACAAGCAGTTTTGATTGTCGCGTTATCATCATCATCTATTGACGCTACCGAGCGAGAGACTACCATGTCCTCGGCTTTGTAATACGTCAGATAATGTGTGTCCACCAGATTGGTAACATACGAATCGATTGTCGCTTTTGAGATATTAGCGTCTGAAAAAAATGTGTAAAGTTGAGATTTTCTGATCGCGTAGCAACAATGAATGATCCTGTTTATCCGGTACAAGGGCGATTTGAATTTTAATATTTCCAGTTCTTGGCTGTTCAATAATCTCCCTCCTTTACCGCCGAAGATCATTCGTCTTCGGCGGCACTAACTAATGCTTCTCTGCGTTTTTCAAGCGCACGGATCTCTTCTCGGTTGGTTGTGATCAGTGCGTGTTCGGATTCAGAAGCTTGGATTTTAATGAAAACATGGTTGCGGTCTGCAGCTAATAAGCAGAACCCTTTTTCAAGAGTCTTGATCTTTTCCTTTTCAATCGTGGTCAGGTCCATTGCATTTGCAACAACTTCTGCTTCTCTGGCTTCGGTCCCCATGAGCAATTTGATCTTGCTGTTGTTGATGATACCAGTCCCATACAGGCCATCATTCAAAGCAAAGAAGTCGTTAAGGTCCTGCGTTGCAGCGATTGCCGCACCACCATAACCACGAATGACCTTGAAGATTTCAAGAACGAAGTCCGCAGCCTGTTCACTTGAACCAGGCCCAATCAGACGCCAGGTTTCATCCAAGAAGATTGCTTTTTTCTGAGAACGGTCTTCTCGCGCTTTGTCCCAAACGTAGTCCAAAGCAATGAACATCCCAATCGGGAGCATTTCTTTTGTGAGGGAAGAAACGTCCATGACAACATATTTGTTGTCCAAGTCGACATTGGTTGGGCCATTGAAAGATTCGAGCGAACCGGTAACATACTGAGAGAGAACACCATACAGGCGCGAGTCTTTATGTCCATTTTCAGCCAAAGTCGCATGAAGATCGCCCAAGATTGGCATTTCTTTATACCCCTCTAACGGATCATCTGGGTCGATCAGCGAGTCGTTATCACGAGTGATACCAAATTTTTCATAGGTTCTAATCAGCGCTTCGTCCAAGATTTGCTTCTCTTCAAAGGTGATATTTGGAAGAAGTAGCGAGAAAAATGTATGAAGCTGCTGGATTTTTTTCATCATAATGCTTTCAGCAGAACCAGTTCCTAATTCAAGTTCAGTATCAACGGTTTCTTCTTTTTTGCGAATTTCCATGATGTTGATGACTGTACCTGAGCCTGGAGCGATCTTAATGTAGGTGCCCCCAACCGCCAAACATGGCGGTAAAAACTCAATCCCTTTGAGGGGAGCGATGATAAATGTCTGGATCTGCTTTTCTCTCATACGCAATGCCATGCACTGTAATGTATAGGTTTTGCCGGAACCAGAGCGGCCCATGATCGCAATGTTGGCGTTGCTGTATTTTTGAGTGTCAAAGTTGTTGACGAAAACCAGAGAACTATTTGCGGAATTAAGCCCCATAAGGATCCCATCTTTGTCCGCAAGTTCATAAGACACGAAAGGATAGATGCTAGCGAGTGACGACGTAAGGATATTTCTTCGGCAGGATCGCCAGAATCCGTGATTGTATTTGCAGATTGGCAGCGATGCTTTGAACGCTTCTGGCTGTTGGAACCACGTTGGATCAAGATCCAGATCGTTACGAACGAGTTTTTCTTTTACGTCTTTGATGCGCGATTTTAACGCTGGTAATGAGTACGCTGTGATGGTAATCATAATCCCGAAATAGCAAAAATCGTCATTGGAGGACAAGCCAGATTTCAGATCGTAGCCGGCTCTGATCGACGCATAGAGATCTTCGTAGTCAGAAGATGTGTCGTCTTTGTCTTTCAGTCGCGTCTTATTGATCTTGATGCGATACATCAATTTGCGTTGAGCCTGGGCAGGATCTTCCTTGTGATACCAGATATCTACGTCAATGCCGTCACCAAAATTCAGCAAGACAGACACCCAGCCAGCGTAAGCTGCTGTAGGATATGCTGACGATGGAATGAAGCAGAACGCGTAATACAACCCATCGATCACGAGAATCTTTGCACCTTTTCCAGAATTGATCTCGCCAGGTGCGATCATATCAACGACAGGCACATGAATTCTCTCGTTCTCAGAATCGTAATGGGCAGCGTAATTAAGAAGTACGCTGCTTTCAACGTCCCTGTATCGTACCGTTAAAGACTGGTCACGGCAGCAAATTTGATACAGCAATTCCAACACGTATTCGTCGGTGTCCTTGGAGATCAACCTGTTACCACAGGCTTCTAATGCATTAATGATGGTCCAGGAATCACGTCGAAGGCTGGCTTGAACCTCTTCAAACGTCGGTGTTCTGGTGAGGCCAGGTTCACCAGCATAAGGAAATGCGACGATAAAACGTCGCGAGACACTACGCATTTTAGACACTTCGTCGATCAAAGTGATCTGTTCCATCTGCAGATCCCGACATTTTTTGTTGGGCTCGTTGCGCATATCCTTGAGGATTCCCTCGATAAATTCTGAGGAATCCGCTGGTCTTGCAATAATTTTGAACTGGCAAGATTTTGGCATGACGCGAAGCGCCGCTGCAAATCTGGATATGATCGCATCCTGTTCGGTATTTGAAAGCAGGGAGAAGTTTATAGGAGAAAACTCCAAAACCTTAATGTAACGCCCATCCTTTGTGACGATGATTCCTTTGCGCACGTCGCGGATCGGCAGAAACATCTGCGTTGAGACGATTTGCAAAAGCTTTTCTTTCTTTTTATCTTTATGTTTTTTGGCGGTCTTCTTCTCATTTTTCTCCGTGTTTTCTTCTTTTCTCTTCAAAAGGCCCATCTTATCACTCCTCCTCTTCATCGCCAAAGATTGCATCAAGATCTAACACGTCCTCATCTGGTTCGTCTTCTTTTGGTGAAGGCGTTTCTTTTTGAACCTTTTCTGGCAACTGTGCTATATCTTTCTTTTTATCAATACTGATCAGATCACGACGTTTGATTGGGATGAAATTACCATTTTCGTCTTCGTACCCCTCTAGGATCTCATAGTTGTCGGCTCGAATATCTTCTAATTCTTTATCTTTCACAAACTCAAACGTTTCGCCTTCAACAAGCACAAGTTGCTGTTCTCTGACAGTCTGACGTTCCTTCATCGCTTCGATCACATCAACCAGGCGATCTTTTGGTTGCGTTTTTTCGAGTTGAGCCTGCAGTGGTGATTTGATCAGTGGGTGGACTTTTTTATCATAGAGCATAATGCCCTTCGTCGTTTGCCACTTTCTGGCGTTGATCACTGTCTTAGACAGCGGCATCCCGTTAAAGCCGGCAAGCCCAATAAAAAGAAGCGGCATACAGGATGCAAAGTACATAACGAGTTTGAGGTTAAAAGACTCCACAGGGATTGCCGTGACAAACAGTGCTGCTATCCCTGCTAACGTGACCCCTTCAATGAAATTCCTTGTTTTGAACATCCCGTTGATAACCCGAGATTCGTCGATAAAATTTTCGGGTATGCTATAACGCCGTGGCTTATCTTCGTTCGCCATAAGAAAAAACCTCCTTCATTCTATTAATCAAAAGCCCCACTACCCACTTGTCGATGGGTAGTGGGGACTGCTTTTCCCATATAATCATCTTATCGGAACAGGACCATGGAAGTTCAAGATCCTAACGTATGTCATTCCGGTTCGTGAAAATTTGATGACCCTGCATCGCATTACATCACCTGGACGCAACGGAGCGCCAAAATCATTAAGGTTAACATCCGTCGCCATAGCCGGCATATCAAGCCCTTCAATGATCAATCGAACGGTATAAGAATCGCCAATTTCGCGAGGTGGTGTTGTTTTGGTAATAGTGGCAAGACACTGTGCGCCTCTTTTGAGAAGCACATTTTGTTTAGGACGTGCATTTAACATTTCTATAAGAGATGCGTCCAGAGTGACCTTAAAGGTGCCATCTGGATTATCTTCAATTTTGGAAATCATGCAGCGAATGCTATCTCCAACTTTATACAGTTCATTCAAGACATTTGGATTGTCAATGTAACGGAATGTCAGCTCAGAGATAGGTATCGTACAATCCGCACCACCAACGGTAACACGAATGGATTTGTTTGAAACCGCAAGAATGGTTGCGTCTACAAAGCGTCCGACATCCAGTCTCCGATTCCCGTTTTCATCCTTAGAGAAATTTGTTTTTTGTCTCTCTTTGTTTGCTTGGATTCTTGACCCATAAATTTCAAACTTATGAGGTCTACCTTCCTTGTCGATGCTCCCTTGATACATATTAGTGATTGCGACCTGAATTGTCATTCCATACATTTTTTCGCAAAGTGCCTTTTTTCGCCTTACCAGTTCAGTTTGGCCTGCATCTGTTGATAGATTGACGGTCTGTTCTCTGATCGGATCGTCTGTGAATAACTGGCTATATGGCACGAGAATTGGCATATCGTTGTTCGTAGTGCCATCGACAAAAACCTCACGATTGATCTTTGCGCCTGCATTCCTAAGAGATTTCACAACAACACTGTTAATTGTGACATCAACGTACTGATTAACTTTTTTGGCTGCTACAAGCGCATTCCATCCAGTGATAAAGCTACGCGTGTGGTTATTCTTGCCAGCCCAAGCAATAGCTCTACTTCTCGCTCTTTCACGTTTTAACCCTTGTCGCGCCTCTTCGTCGTCTTCTGTCACTTCTATTTCTTCTTCAGCAATGCTTTCTTCTTCGTCATCTTCGGCCTCTTCCACCAGAAGGGCGTCATCGCCCTCTGATAGAATTGCGGCAAGTTCATCCTCATCTATTACATCGACGATTTCATCATCTTTATGGGTTGTCAGTTCAGACTGCATCTGCTGGATCAGGGCAGCATTTTCTTCCGAATCCAGATTCATATCCGCAGCAAGATCTTCAATCGTAACAGTAGTTTCTGTATCTCCTGATACAGTGTCCAGGACGGTTTCAGTTTCTTGTGGCGCTAATTTTTCCTCACTCATGGGTATCATCCTTTCTGTTGTTTTCCTGCTGTATTGAATACTTCTAATTCAATCATAACACAGTTGTTTATTTAAGTAAACTTTTTTTGTTTATCAATGTAAACCTACTACTTCTTTACGCCAGGCGGTACTCTATAGCCCTTTGGAGAATGCTTTACTTCTGGCTCATTTTCAAGTTTTGCTCCAGGATCTTCTTCCCCGTCAGATGATAAGTTAACATTCCGTCTAATTGGTTCAGGGCCTGAATCTTGTTTATTTGTGGCGGGTTGTTGTGTTTTTGGATTGGCATGATGCTCCCCACTTGATGGATCACTCGAATTACCTTCTTCTTTCGCTGTCGTTTCAGACTGCAGATTTGAGTTTTCGGTGTTTGAATCTGGTGCCGGTGCCTTCTCTTCTTTGTGGTCATTTTCAGGACCCTCTGCGTTCTGATGTTGCTCGGATCCATTGAAAAGAACCTCTACGCCATTTTCATTCTCAGGGTCATCTATGATCCCAGCCACAATCTCATAGTCACTTTCTTTTAACTGGATGACTGGAGCAGTATTTTTGTTTTCTTTTTCATCATCAGAAGACTGTTGGACAATCGATTCCGCAAGAAAGCTATTTAATCCTTGCTTAAAACGTTTTCCCATCGACTCTTTTCCATTCTTTTTATAAAACGGAATGCAAAGACCTTGATAAGTTCTATCCATTTCTCTAGGATCACCATGGCGTTTAATATATTCATTGGCGTTCTTCATTTCTTCTTCATGGAGATTCTTTCGTTCATTACTCCCAAGGTCTGGAAGGCTTTCAATTTTCGTCGTTATTGGTTCTTCGTCGCCTGGATTTTTTCGAGGCATATCCAAAAACTCAGGATGATGTTTGTAATAGAATTTTTTGGCGATAAAAGGGTTTTGATTCTGAAATATTACCAGGCATATTGTAGGATTAAGCTTGAAAACTTCGTCAAACTCCAAAAGCATTTTCTTCCCTACACTTACATTGTACGAACTGGAAGTATTAAAGATGGATTCATTCTCGGGATGATGCTCTGTAACAATCTCCACATTTGTAACCCCGCATCGTTGAGAGATCTCTCTAGCCGTTTCCTTTTCATTAACCCCTAAAACCAACCAGGTAGCACAGTTACTTATAATTGAAGAGTAAAGTTCATCATATTGTTTTTTCAGCAGAACAAAATCCTGTGTAATCATTACCACCTGGATCTGTCTGCTTCGTATAACAGCCATTTTTCTTGCCCAGGCGGGGATCACACCGATTGATGGAAATTCATCCAACAGAAAATTTACAGGGATTTTAAGACCACGCGAATCAGCTTTATCCGCATAATCGATCAACTTAGTAAATATCATAGAGAAGAATACAGATACAATAAATTGATATGTGTCATGCGTGTCAGGGAAAATACAAAAGATCGCACAAGGCTTTTCCAGAAGTAAAGACAGATTAATATCATCTGTAGACAGCATTTTATTAATAACAGGATTGGTTAAAACTCTAAGACCGGAAAGCAAACTGATAAAAATGTTACCGCTCAGATTTGCAGAAGCAACTTCAAAAGCATTAAACAAATCCTCGGCACTTAACGCACCATAAGTTTTTAATACATCATGGGTAAAGAATTTCTTTAAGTTCTCATAACCACCATGAACTGTTAATAAGCGATATACGGAGGTCAAATTCTTATACCCGATATACTGTCCCTGCGGTCTAATATATTTCTGCCCTTCAAATTCTTTTAGCAGCCGCGTGTTTACATATTTTTCTGGTACAGAATTATCTGCAAAGTCTTTGCCAAAATACACGCGATGAATCGCTGCTTCTAAAAGCAACTCTGAACCAGAGCGATAAATATCCTTCAAATTCAAATTTGCCATGATCGTTTCCACAAGGACAGTAATATCCTGTTGAGCTTTTACTGGATCAGGACTGATAAAAGTGAAGAGATCGATCCCATCTGATTTATTAGGATTCACTAAGTCAAAAGAAAATACCAAATACCCTTTTTTTCTCAGGTACAAATAATTATCCTCGAAAAGTTCCCCTTTAGGGTCTGTTATGAATATGTTTTCACGTCTTTTTACCGTCTGATAAATATATGGGCGAACTACTGAGGTTGTTTTACGAGAACCCGATGAGCCAACAACAAGGATATTTTTATTTTGAATGTCGCCATCCATGCGCAAGTTCAGTACATGATCATCTTTTTCTCCAAGAATCGGCCCCCAGGCGTCTTCTACTGACTGAACAACTGCTTTACTTTCAATTTCTTCCATGTCCTCGTAATCGGCTGTACCAAAAGGCTGTTGATCAGGCTTTTGGTAATTCCCGATTTCTGGACTTTTTTTATTTACTTTCTTTCGCATCTTATGGCCTCCGCTGGATTTCAGCACGAAGAAACCACCTAATGCTGCGAGCAGAAATATAACGATCAAAAATGTTTCGATATGAAGCCCAACAATAAGAAAGGAAAACACATTGTCCATGATCCCGAATGATTTGGGCCCTCCAAAAAGTCGATTATTGATAAAACCAGAAACATATAGCGATACGAATGCCAGGGATAAAACACAAACCCATGCAATCAATTTTTTTGTCGAGTTGTTTGAGTTACTCATAAATCCATCCCCTTTCTAAACAAAAAGCCCCGCTATAAAAGCGGGGCTAGAACCTATATCATACCCCGAACTGAGGCCAATAAGTATTACGGGCAATGTTGCTTCTTTCTTGTGCTCTATAATACTTGTTATCTGGGATTTCCCAATGAAGGCACCAATAGGAGGCGGCATCAGCGGCCCCTTGTGCAGTATTAGAGACGCCCTGCATATAAGAATGGACAGTCGAATACGATGTTTCGGTTTCATGCTTCAAGAACCATAACTGCCCCTCCAGGGTAGAAGACTCATATCCGTTGTTTTGGCACCAATCTATTAAATTCGACCTTCGCGTACCCGTCCACTGACAGATACCATAGCCAGCGCCTGAGCCATCTTCGTTACGATGTGGATCAAACGAATCGTTTTCTCTGTCCATGTTCCCCAAAACGCCACACGCAGCTGCTTCGTTGTATCCCATTTCAACCGTTAAAAAGTTGAAAATGGTCTGGATATTTTGTTCTTTTGTGCCATCTGCATATTCCGCTTGCGGATATTCCATAGCAACAACAACGGTGTTTTCAACTGCTTCTGGATCGTCAGCGCTGTAGTGGATCTTTTGAACCTTGCTTTCAACGTCCCCTTGAACGGTATACCATCCATCTGAGTCGACACTGGTGATAATCCCTACCTGTGTCCATTTGCCATCTTCTTTGATAAACATGAGGTCGCCAGGAACAGGTGTATAGGAATTTCCACCAAAACAGGTTGTAGCACTTGACTGGTAAAATTTAAACCCAAGGGTGCCAGTCACGTAGTCGTACATCTTTGGTACAGAGGCAAGCTTCTTCCAAAAGCCCGAATCAATGAGCCCAGCTTCGTTCATAACCCAGCTGACGAATACACCGGACCAAGGGTGATTGCCGTCGGTGATCTCTTTACCGTAGTACCAGGTATTGTACTTAACGTTGTCCGAATCAAGCGGAGCCTCCACGCTATCGTCTTTGCCAACCTCAGCCAATGCGATACTAACAACTTCATCTGCGCCAGCACCTTTTTTGGAGTTGCTTTCTTTATCCAGGCCAAGGTACTGTTTAGTTGTCATTATGTTATCGCCAAGAAATTCTTCCTGCCAGCCGGCTTGACGTTCAAACTCTTCTTCCTTGTCATCTACTGGATTGGTCCAATGCCGAACCTTTGCTTTGTTAAAATCCCATCCATAGTTTGTCATGTAAAGCTTTTTGACTTCATTCACCTCTGGTGAGAAAGCATTTGCTTCATCGTCTTCGCTTGGGGCGAGATCACGGACGGGTTCATTCGCTTCTTCGTTGCGATTGTAAGACTCTTTTTCAGTAGTCGTTGCATTACCATCTGCGTAGGAGGAGATCATATTGTAGATTTTCTTGTACAAAGTCGTGTTGTAATGCACGCCATCATTGGAATAGCCAGGATTTGACTGCAACTCTGATTGCACTTTGTCATAGATATCTATGTATGTGACTCCATTGCTGTCGCAATAGCTTTTCATTGAGTTGTTGAAGGACTGGATCTGAGAATTTGTTACAGAATAACCGCCTTTTCCCTCAATGACTGGGGTAACTGAGACGAAGAAAACGTTATTAGAAGTGTTTTTCATAGAACTCAAAAGACTTTGATAGCCAGAAGAGTTTAGATCATTTACCCCCATCAACAGGACAATTTTTGTATCTTTAGAAACCAGTGATTTGATCGAGTTCCAGTTCAGTTGTGCATAGCTGAGGCCCATGCTCGACTTGGCGATCCATTTTTCATTGCCTTCTATCGTATCGATGTTATCCCCCATTACAGGGTTGCCATATACAGCATTGTACATACCAACGGTTCGCGAATCGCCTATGTAGACAGTATCAAAACTGGCGGCATAGGCTGGGAGCGAAAGACCAAGGAAAGCCCCTGCGACAAGAAGACAAAGGATCAGATGTTTTATCTTATTTCGCATTAGTATCTACCTCCCTATGATTTCACCGTAAAGTCTATGTACTGGATTGTGGCTGCGGTTTCTGCCGTGAAGTATGAAAATTTCACCTCGTAAGTCACGTAATGGCCCCAGAACTCACTGACGATGATGGACCCATCGGGGTTGACCTTTTCAACGATGGCTATGTGACCAGCGTAAGCGTCGAATGGCTGCCATGCATCACCTGGATGGTTTTGAGTAATGCCAGGAACAAAGCAAGCCGCTTTACCCGCCTCTGCTACATTATCTACCTTATAGCCATACGCACGGGCATTTGCGGCCCAATCGCCACCATTGCCCATATGAAGGCCGGTGAGATCTGCGCCCAATTCTCCATCGGTTTCCATATAGAGCTGATACAATCTATCCGCTGCGTACCATGTACACTGACCATGTATGCCAATAAAATCACTGTACAGATCATGGTATGGCGTATACTCGATCAGTTCCCCGCCTTCCAACCATTCGTAGGAGCCTGTTCCATAAGGGCCGGCCCCGCCTTTGTCAATCATATTGACCGAGAGGTTGGATGGCATATACTCCTGACGCTTGGTTAGATCACCGATCCACATTCCCATGATATCGGCGATCTCTTCCAATTCGCGAGGCTGGACCTTAATATTGACGGTTGCGATACCGACTCTTTTAATGCTGCCATCCTCTTCTTTATGTTCGTAGGATTGAACCGTAATATCTTCCATTTCTGGAATGTCTACTTCCAAGATCAGGTCTGCCGCTGCCGTTTGATAGTCTTCAAAGGTGGTTTTGGCGGTTTTATACTTCGTTTCTTCCTGATGCTTCTGTTCGTGAAGGTACTGCGGCAAGAATGTTCCCTGCCAAGTTTTAACGTGGCAATCAACACCGAGAACCTTAAAGTCCAGTCTTTCCGATTCGGTGCCATCATAGTAGCCGAGCCACTTCAAAAGAGAAGACAGTCGCACATCGTCCAACGACCCACCTTCTTGAACCATGTACAGGCCCATAACAGCTATGGCCCCTTCTTTCGAGAGCCCATAACGTTTTACAGAGGTGTTGACTTTAAATTCATCGTACTCGCCATTGGAATTGTAGTATTCTTTTACCGCTTTTGCGATTTCGCTATTATCTCCTTTTGAGATATTCCGAACGGCATCTTCTATGTCTTCCGATCTCACTTTGACCTTCTTTTGCGTTGCTTCTATCTTGTCTTCTAGGGTTGACTTTTCTGCTGCCTCTAGCTGTGTGACTTTTAGTTCTTCGCCATCCGCTGAGTAGCTTTCGATATCTTCTGATTTGTTATCTGTATTGGACGAACTGAAAAAAGGAATGTGTGTGGTGATGAATTCTTTCAAAGTATCGCCAAGTGCTTCGATAACATCACCGGCGATCTCACCACCGATCTTGATCCCTTCAACGAATTTCGCCCAGTGAATTTCACCTTCACTTCCGAATACTGCCGCTTCGTATTTTTCAGCGTAGTAATCCTTCGTGTAGGTTTCGGCGAATTCAAAAATACTGGTTGGTAAGGCGTACAGGAACAGCGATGTTAATG
>OGWZ01003076.1_pt1 | contig 11861 bp, 9 predicted proteins | sample 1576141 | NCBI WGS metagenome assembly OGWZ01 (sample SAMEA3541512, study PRJEB24748) | human gut metagenome | biome: human gut; feature: human-associated habitat; material: faeces | place: China | collected 2012
TGGCGATCGGTCGCGACGGCAAAAAACCGCGCAAGGACCTGATGAACGCCGAGCAGATCGTGCAGTTCACGAAGTATTTCTTCGACGAATGGTTCACCCAGGAGGACGCCCTGCCGGAAAACATCCCTGCTGAGGAAGCGGCGGCGATCCTGGAGGATTATCTCGCCACCTACGACCACACCGACGACAACGAAGTCTGGTTCGGCAAGATCCGCACGATCACTGAAAATCGCGGCTATGCTGTGCGTCCGAAGGATTATAAGAAGAATCCAGACGCCTACAAGGGCCACGTCGGCGATGTCAGCACGGTTGTGCGCCTGGCCATCACCGGTCGCCGCAATTCGCCGGATATCTGGGCCATCCAGCAGGTGCTCGGTGAGGAAAAAACGATCGCACGCGTGAAGCAGATGATCGCTTCTCTTAGGTAGGAGGGAGCCCTTTCGTCCTATAGGACGAAAGGGGCCGACGCGTTTCACTTGTCGGCAGGTAGGAGGTAGGAGGTTCGGGCAGGAAAGCGTAGCGACCGTCCATAATAACGAAGGTACGCAAAGAACGCCAACCTCTGCACAGCAGGAAAAAGAAAACCTCCTACCTGCGGACGAGTTTACGAGTCCGTCCGCGAAGCGGCTACCTCCTACCTAAGCCTACCTAATTAATCTGCAAACGAAACGAAAGGGAGGAAGATAGCGATGGCACAGCGCTATGCGCTGATCGACGGCATCCGCGGTCTGGCGATCGTGAACATGATCCTCTACCACGCGATCTGGGACCTGGTCTATCTCTACGGCTTTGATTGGCAGTGGTATCTGGGCCCTGTCGGCACGCTCTGGCAGCAGGCGATCTGCTGGACGTTCATCCTTGTCTCCGGCTTCTGCCTGCCGCTTTCGTCCCATCCTGTGCAGCGCGGGGTGGAGGTGTCCCTCGCCGGGCTGGCGGTGACGATGGTGACGCTGGCGGTGATGCCGGCGGCGCGGATCGTTTTCGGTGTGCTCACTTGCATCGGCGCGGCGATGATCCTCTGCGGACTGGCGCAGCCGCTTTTTGCGCGGCTGGCGCAGCATGCTGCTGTGGCGGGGAGCGTGTGCTTTCTGCTCTTTCTCGTGACGAAGCATGTGCCTGACGGTTACATCGGCATCGCTGGCTGGACGCTCGCAGAGCTCCCGTCGGCGTGGTACGCCGATCTTGTGACGACGTTTTTCGGCATGCCGGCGCCGGATTTTTTCAGCGCCGATTATTTCCCGCTGTTTCCGTGGCTCTTTCTCTTTGCTGCAGGCTTTTTTCTCTACCATCTGCTGGCTGGGCGCGGCGCTCTGCGCTTTTTCGTGCGCGGGCACAGTCGTCTGCTCGAATGGGCTGGGCGGCATTCCCTCTGGATCTATCTGCTGCACCAGCCAGTGATCGCTGTGCTGCTTGCGATGGCTTTATAAAAATAACGGCGACGCCGTTCCGATGTGGAATGACGCCGCCGTTATTTTTATGCTTCTGCTGCTTTGTTGATGCAGGTGATGGCGTTTAAGCTGCGTGGGTAGCCGATGTATGGCAGGATCTGCAGCACGACGCGGAGCAGAAAATCCTTGCCGTTGCCGAGGTTCATATTGCCCTGGCTGTGGCTGGTGAGCTGCGGTTCGCAGCCGCCCTGGGCAGCGAGAAAACAGAAGGTGATAAGCTCACGCGCTTTCAGATCGAGTCCGGTGCGCGTGTAGTAATCGCCGAAGCAGTTCGCCGCCAGCCAGCGGTTGATCGTGCCGGCCTTCCAGGCTTCGAGCATCTGCTCGCCAAAGATCGCCGCCTGCGCCTGTGCGCCTTTTTCGAGACGGTCGTCCATGGTCGTCGTGGCCTGGCCTTCCAGCGGCAGCGCAATGCCGCGGAGGGCGAAGACTTCGTTGGTGATATCGAGGAACGGCAGCGCGCGGCCGAGCCCGAGATAATCCACCGCCTGATAGACCATTTCCTTCACAGCGACTGGCGAAAGCCCGGCGTCCAGCGCCAGCGGCAGCATTTCGCCGTAGACTTCTTTGCTCTGCGAGCCCACGAGCGCAGCGAGGATCGCCAGATGGCGCGTGTCGCTGTCGAGGGCGGCTTCAGCGTCGCGGGCCACTTCTTCGCAGGCGAAGCGCTGGGCGCGCTCAGCAAATTCCGGATCGGTGAGGGCGTAACGGTTCAGCATGGTCGCACCTCCCTCAGTCCAGCGCAGCGTAAGCGGCGTCGTCCACCGGCTCGCACCATTCGTTGGACGTGTCCTTGCCGGGCACCTCCAGCGCGATATGGGAAAACCAGCTGTCGGCTTTGGCGCCATGCCAGTGTTTGACTTCTGGTGGAATGACAATGACGCTGCCCGGGGTGAGACTGACAGGGTCTTTGCCGGCTTCCTGATACCAGCCTTCGCCTGCCGTGCAGATGAGGATCTGACCGCCGCCTTCTGCTGCATGGTGGATGTGCCAGTTGTTGCGGCAGCCTGGCTCAAACGTCACATTCGCGAGAAACACGCTCGCCTTCGCAGGATCCGTCAGCGGATTGAGATAGCTCGTGCCGATGAAATACTCGGCGTAGGCGCTGTTTTCCGCGCCGAGACCGAACATGTTTTGTGCGTCGAAAAGGGTTTTATCCTGGATCTTCATGGAAAATTCCTCCTTAGAAATGGTTGCGCTTGTTATCTGCTTTCATTGTACGCCTGCGCGCAGCTTCCTGTCTAATAGCCAGTTGTGAACGCTTGCCATGCATTTCAGGAATGGTTATGCATGAAAAATCGGTATTTGCGAATTGCTGACACTGTGTCTATACTAAAAGTGTACAAGACTAGTCCATTCTTTTCAAGGAGGAGTTTTTATAATGATGATGATTCAGAATCAGCAATTTGATAAAGAACGCGCGCTGTATGGTCTGAAGGATGTATGCGTGCAGCACTGCATTTTCGACGGCCCTGCTGACGGCGAGAGCGCGCTCAAGGAATGTGAGAACGTGCGTGTGGAGGAGTCGTTTTTTGATCTTCGCTACAGCCTTTGGCATGATCGCAGTTTGAAGCTGGCGCACTGCGAGCTCACAGAAAACTGCCGCGCTGCGCTCTGGTATGACGAGGACGTCACCGTGACAGACAGCAAGCTTCATGGTATCAAGGCTTTTCGTGAATGCCAGAACGTCCGGCTCGAAAACTGCGAGATCATTTCTGACGAATTTGGGTGGTTCAGCGATAATATTTCTTTCGAAAACTGTACCGCTGAAAGCAAATATTTTCTCATGAAAAACCACGGCGTGCGCGCGAAAAATCTCGAGATGAGCGCCAAGTATTCGCTGCAGTATATTGAGGATGGGATTTTTGAAGACTGCGTCATCGACAGCAAGGACGCTTTTTGGCACGCGAAAAATGTGACCGTGAAAAATTCCGTCCTCGGCGGCGAATACCTCGCCTGGTACAGCGAAAATCTCACCTTCGAGAACTGCCGGATCATCGGCACCCAGCCATTCTGCTACTGCAAAAACCTCACCCTCATCAACTGCGAAATGGTAAACTGCGACCTCGCCTTCGAGCGCTCCAGCGTTCAGGCCACCATCACCACGCCTGTCGTGAGCATCAAAAATCCCCTCGCCGAGAGCCGCATCTCGCTGCCAGCCGCAGGCTCGATCATCCGCGACATTCCAGAAGCCACAGGAGAGATCGTCGTGGAAAATGCCAGCGAAAGCCTCAGCGCCTGAGCTGTCGCTCCTGACGAAAAATTTTCGTGAAAATCCGCGAAAATCCGCCGAAAAACCATTGACAAACGCCCACCGAAATTCATATAATAGTCGGGTATGGTCGACACAGTAACAGATCCAGAGCCCCGGATCCATTGTGGATACAACCATCAATTATTTTATTGTACATTTTATTCATAATGAAGATACCGAGAATCAAAGGAGGATGTTACATGCGTAGCACAACTTTCATGGCCAAAGCTGGCGAAGTTGAAAGAAAATGGTATGTCATTGACGCAGCAGGCAAGCCACTTGGTCGTGTAGCGACTCAGGCAGCTGCCATCTTAAGAGGTAAGCACAAAACCACTTACACCCCTAACGTTGACTGTGGGGATTTCGTGATCGTTATCAACGCTCAGGACGTTGTTCTGACCGGTAAGAAAGATCTCCAGAAGAAATATTATCACCATAGCGGTTATCCAGGCGGTCTCAAAGAACGCACCTACGGCGATCTCATGCAGACCAAGCCAGCCTTCGTAATGGAACGCGCCATCAAGGGCATGCTCCCACACAACAGACTTGGCCGTCAGATGTTCCGCAAGCTCAAAGTCTATGCAGGCGCTGAACACCCACACACCGCTCAGCAGCCAGAAGTCTACGAAATCTAAGAAGGAGGACAATCACTATGGCAGATATTCAGTATTACGGTACCGGTCGTCGTAAATCTTCCGTTGCACGTGTGCGCCTCGTTCCAGGTAATGGCAATGTGACCATCAACGGCAGAGACATGGCCGAATATTTTGGTAAGAAAACCCTCGAAATGATCGTTATGCAGCCACTCGAACTGACTGAAACCGCTGGCCGTTTCGACGTTAAAGTCAACGCCACTGGCGGCGGTACCACCGGTCAGGCAGGCGCAATCCGCCACGGCATCGCTCGTGCGCTGCTGCAGGCTGATCCTGACTATCGTCAGGTTCTCAAGCGCGCCGGCTTCCTGACCCGCGACCCACGCATGAAAGAACGTAAGAAATACGGTCTCAAAGCAGCACGTCGCGCACCTCAGTTCTCCAAGCGCTAATTGTTATTTGCGACAGGGCAAGATATTCAGACACCACAATCCCCGGAAACGTTCGTTTCTGGGGATTTTTTTCTGCCGTTTTTGCGGAGAAGATGCGCCTGGCAGAAAAAGTCGTTTGAAAAAGTTGCGTTTCTCACGAAAAAGTCCCTTGAAAAAAATGCGTTTCTCGCAAAAAGTCGTTTGAAAAAAACGCGTTTCTCGCAAAAAGTCGTTTGAAAAAATGCGCGTTTCTGCTGCAGCCGATTGTCTTCGCCACAACGGTGGGCCTTTGCGTTTTGTACAAAGTTCTGTTGCTGAAGTTTGGCTTAAAAATGGCTTGTATGTGCGGGGGCATTTTGGTACTATAGATTGGTGAACATGTCGCCTTATCCTGACGGCGACGAGAGAATACCTGAACTTCCTAATATTTTACTATAGAGGGGAATCGACGATTATGTGTGGATTTGTAGGATATTTACCGGGCACAAACCGGGCATACAACGACGAAGCGACGATCCAGGAGATGATGGACACGATCCGCCATCGCGGGCCGGACAGCGGCGGCTACCATGTGGCTGAGGGCGCGGTGCTGGGCTTTCGCCGTCTGACGATCATCGACCTGTCCGACGCTGGCAACCAGCCGCTCTACGACGAAAGCGGCCGTTACACGCTGGTGTTTAACGGTGAGATCTATAATCACAAGGAGATCCGTGCCGAGCTGGAGCAGAAGGGTTATCATTTCAAGAGTCACACCGACAGCGAGGTGCTGGTGCACGGCTACGCCGAATGGCGCGAGGGCATCCTCGACCGCGTGCGTGGGATGTTTGCCTTCGCCATCTGGGACGCGGAAGCGCACAGCCTCTTTCTGGCGCGGGATATGTTCGGCATCAAGCCGCTGTATTACGGCAAGGCGTCGAATGACGGCACGTTTTTCTTTGGCTCGGAAATCAAGAGCTTTCTGCCGCATCCTTCCTTTGTGAAGGAAGTGAACAAAAACGCCGTGCTGCCGTACCTGACCTTCCAGTATCCGGTGACGAACGAGACGTTTTTCAAAAACATCTACAAGCTGGAGCCGGGCACCTGGATGCGTGTTGACGCCGACGGCCATATGACGCGCAAGCGCTATTGGGATTTTGAATTTGACGCCAGCGACGAATCACTGGAAAGCTACATTCAGCAGATCTCCGACGTACTGAAGGATTCTGTGAAGGTGCACAAGATCGCCGATGTGCCGGTGGGCGCGTTCCTCTCCGGTGGTATCGATTCGAGCTACATCACTGCTCTGTTCAAGCCGGAGAATACTTTCTCTGTGGGCTTTGGCGACTACGAAGGGCGCTTCAACGAGACCGATCTGGCGCACCGCCTGTCGGAAATTCTGGGCTTTGATCACCACATCCGTCTGATCGGCGCCGATGATTTCTTCGCCGCGCTGCCGGATATCCAGTACCATCTCGACGAGCCTCAGTCCAATCTTTCGACGGTGCCGCTGTACTTCCTCACGAAGCTGGCCAGCGAGCATGTCACTGTCGTGCTTTCCGGCGAAGGCGCCGACGAGCTTTTTGGCGGCTACGAAAGCTATATGCGCACACCGCATCTGAAGCTCTACGATCGCGTCGTGCCCCACGGCGTGCGCCGCGGACTTTGCAAGATCGCGCGCCATCTGCCGGATAACCGCCTGACGAACCTCATGGTGCGCGGCGGACAGACGCCGGAGGAATATTTCATCGGTCAGGCCAAAGTCTTTCCGGAAGAGGAAGCGCGCGCCGTGCTGAAAGCGCCGTTCCGCAATGGCACCACCGTGCGCGAGCTGACTGCACCGATCTACCAGAGCGTGCACGACAAGGACGACGTCACCAAGATGATGACCGTTGATATGCGCCTCTGGCTGCCAGGGGACATTCTCCTCAAGGCGGACAAGATGAGCTCCGCCCACAGCCTGGAGCTGCGCGTGCCGTTTCTCGACCGCGACGTGATGAAGGTCGCCGAAAAGATCCCGACCAAGTATCGCATCAAAGACGGCCTCAGCAAGTATGCCCTGCGCAAAGCCGCTCTCGCCGAGCTGCCGGAGGAATGGGCCCGCCGTCCGAAAAACGGCTTCCCGGTACCGATCCGCGACTGGCTGCGACAGGAAAAATATTACAACTATGTCAAAGAGATCTTCGCTTCGCCAGAAGCCGGCATCTTCTTCGATCAGGAACGCCTCCTGAGCTACCTCGACGAACACTACCAGGGCAAAGCCCTGCGCCAGCGCTACATCTATACAGCGATGTCGCTCATCCTCTGGTATCGCGAGTATTTCATCAAACGCTGAGCGGCTGGGTAAATGATCAATTTTTAATACCCAAAGGGCACACGTGAGTAATGATAATAGGTTTTTGACAGGACGCCACTTTCGTGTCGCCTGTCAAAAACCTTTTTTTATCAGCGAAAATGGCGGCAATGCGAACAGATGAGTATTTATCGACGTCGGTGAATATTATTGCGCAGCACGCGTGAAAAATTCATGCGAAAAGCCTAATTTTATTCAGCGAACGCTGAAAAATCATCGCCGTCCACAGCAAAATCCTCATCGCTCATGATGATCATCTTCGTTCACACCTTGCTCATTTGCGCAAGATCATCATCTCATCACGCACCCTGTGCAAACGAGCAGCAGCGCCGCGCAAAAACCAGCGCGAAAGCCCGCTCCGCACCGGATGATCCTGCGCAAACCAGCGCAAGCTCTCAGGCGATCGCCGCCCAGCGAGGGAGGATTTTCGCGAATCCGCAAAATTTTCGCGTTTAAGCGCAGGATCTCATTCCAGAAGACCTGAGATACCTGAAAAACGTTTTCCTGGCCTTAAACGCGAAATAAATACCGAATAACGCGATTTCCCCTCGCCGGCATCTGCTCGATTTTTGCAGCAGCGGTGAAAATCCTTCGCCAGCGTGCGCATTTTTCGTGAGAGCAGGAGCGCGCGCACAGGCGCAGCGGCAGCTGCGCGAAGGGAGCGCTCTGCGCCGATCTCTTGCCGCGCAGCAGCGCCCTTTGCGCAAGAGAGTGATCTCTCTTAGCCTTATCCCTGGCCTTATTCTTAGTCTTAGCCTTATTCTTATGCTAGATTTGCTAGAGCTTGCTAGATTTTGCTAGGCTTTGCCAGACTTCGCCAGAAAAGCTGCGCACATTGGTCTGTAGGACCCCCACACGGCGCAGCGACAGCTGCGCAAAGGGAGCGCCCTGCGCCGATCGGCCGCAGCCCGGCAGCGCGCTTTGCACAAGGAGAGAGTAATCTATCACGTTCACAATACCTGTACCATTAACAGTAACAGTAACAGTAACATTAACTGCTTGATTTGCTTGATTTGCTTCAAGGTGCTTCAAGGGTGCTTAAGGGTGCTTGGGTTTGCTTCGCCTTGCCAGAAAAGCTGCGCACATTGCCTGGCAGAAGCGCGCGCACAGGCGCAGCGGCAGCTGCGCAGGGCGCTGTCAGGCGCCCATGATCGGCGTCAGCCGATGAGCATTAGTAATCTTATTATTACTCTTACTCGTACTCTTACTCTTATCATTACTCTTACTCTTAGCTTGTTGGTCAAATGATAATGCTTGCTCATTTGCTTCGGCTTGTTCGTCAAATGAGCAAGATGATAAAACATCGCCTCGCACAGAAACTGCGCTGAAAAATCCGCTCGTAGCGCGGCTTTGCGGGGCGTTTGTGAGCACAAAATGAGCAGGAAATGAGCAAGAGCTTTTCTGCGCACTGCGCAAAGCTGAGGTGCATTTGATTAACATCATGCTAACAAAATGCGCAGGATTTTCGCAGGATGATAATCAAAATGAGCAGGATTTTTCACAGGATGCTGCGCAAAGATCTGCCGTTTGGCGCAAAATTGTTTTTCTGAACAGGTAATTTTCATCTGTGCCCGGCGCTTCGTGGCAGTTTTGCATAATTATGCGTGCTGCCGCGGCGGACGCTGGCGCTTTTGCCGCCGATGCTGGCGGCGCTATGGTTCTTTTTTGACGGAAAACGAGCCGTGCGCATCGCCCGGGTTTATGGTATAATAAAGAGAACGATCCCCGAAAAAGGAGGCTCCGGCCATGAGAAAACCACCGATTTTTCTTGACAAGCCCATCGCCGGCGCTATGATCAGACAGACAGACAGACAGACAGACAGACAGACAGACAGACAGATAGACAGCATAAGTCTGCTTATTTTTGCTGCGAAAAATTTCATCACGCACCAACAGGGCGCACTGCGTCCGTGGATTTTCCACGGATGTGGTGCGCTTTTTTGCGTGCGCCGAACGCGCCGAGGGGAGGTGACCGCCCATGCTGAGCACCGACGCCCGCGTCGCCCTCGCCAAAGCCCGCGCCCGGGAAATTGAACAGCGGCGCAAACGCCGCCTCCTGCTGGCGACCCTCGCCAGCAGCGCAGCCTTCGCGCTTGTGCTGATCAGACAACGATGCGTCCTTCTTCGACCAACGAAAGGAAGTGTATAAAATGAAGATCCTGAAACGAAAAACCCTCGCCGCCCTCCTCGCATTGAGCCTCCTCGCCAGCCTCCTGCCCCTTGGCGCCCAGCCAGCGCTGGCGGTAGACACTGCGCCTCAAACACTGTATGTGGGCAGTACAATAATCAGTACCGGATACTGGACATCCTCTAACGGTGGAAAAGTTTGGACCTCACCAGCGGATGAGCCGGAGGGAAATAACTACATACACTACGACGGCCAAGGCACCCTGAAACTGCACAATGTGACCATCCAGGGAGCGGATAATACCGGATCACCTCCTTATGGCGCCGGGATCTATGCTCTGTGCAGCCAAGATCAACCAGTTGCCCTGACCATCGAACTGATTGGCACGAATACCATCACAGGCTACTATGGGATTTTTTTGAATGCAGAGATAGACGCGTCCAGCTATGGTACAAACGCCACCCTGACTATTACGGGTGAAAACAATGGCAGCCTGGGAGTATCTGGTTCTGATCACGGAATATATGTCAAAAGCGGTACAGGTGACGCCTCCCTGAACATCGAGAAAGCCACTGTCACAAGCAGCACCAATGGCAATTCTGCCGCCGGCGTCTATGTGATGTCCAGCTCAACCGCCACCAACTCCCCGCAGCTCTCTCTTGCCGTCAACGGCGGCAGCCTGACCGCCAGCGGCACTGAAAGCAGTGATGGGATATGGTTTTATGTGGGATCGTCTCAAGCCATCGGTGCCACTACCAGTCTGACGGTCAGTAACAATGCCATCGTGCGGGCGCAAAACGGGATCGAAGCTAGTCATGTCGATAAACTTACACCATCAGGTACCGGCATCGTCTTTGATGGCACGGAAGGCACCGTGTACGGCGATGTGACCTTGCAGGAGAATATCACCATCAACGAGGGCGAGAGCCTGACGCTGGCTGAAAACGCCAGTCTGAACACAGGCGGCCACAATGTGATCGTGGACGGCGGCACACTGGACGAAAGACTTGCGGAAAGTTTGGGAGGGAGCGTGATTTACAAAGTCACCAGCGTGTCGCTGAACAAGAACAATTTGACCCTTGACGTGGGCAAAAGCGAAACCCTCGCCGCCACCATCACGCCGAGCAACGCCACAAATCAAAATGTGACGTGGGAAAGCAGCGACTCCAACGGCATTGTGACGATTTCTCCCGATACAGCGGACAGCAAAAATGCAACCATTACCGCCACGGGTGCAGGAACAACGACCATCAAGGCCACCGTGGATGGAAAATCCGCCGAATGTTCCGTGACGGTCAAAGCGCCAACGACGATTCCAGTCACTGGCGTTTCGCTGAATAAAGCCAGCACAACTTTGACCGTGGGCGACACCGAAACCTTAACTGCCACGGTGGCGCCAGAAGATGCCACCAACAAAGCTGTGACATGGAGCAGTAATGACAGCACTGTTGCCACGGTAGATGAGAGCGGCAAAGTCACTGCTGTCGCTCCCGGCGAAGCCACCATCACCGTCACTACAGAGGATGGCAGCAAGACTGCGACTTGCACCGTGACCGTTCACACTGCCACGACCATCACCACCCAACCGCAGAGCGTCAGCGTCACCGAAGGGCAGAGCGCGACATTTAGCGTCGCCGCCGGTGGCGACAATCTCCGCTACCAGTGGCAGATTAACAGCGGCAACGGTTGGAGTGATATCATCGGCGCGACCGACGCCAGCTATACCATCGACCGCACCACCACAGCGATGAGCGGCAACCAATATCGCTGCATCGTGACTGGCGACGGCGGCGAAACGACCAGCAGCGCTGCGACGCTGACGGTACGCCCTTACGACCCCCCATACACCGGCAAATACAGCTACGAAGTCAGCACCAGCGTCGGTGACCACGGCAGCCTCACCGTCGATCGCTACGCCACCGAAGGGGAGAAAGTGACCATCACCGTTTCGCCAGACGACGCCTATCTGCTGGATGAACTCGTCGTCACAGCTGGTGGCAAAGAAGTAACGCTCACCGCGGGCGGCGACGGCACCTACACCTTCACCATGCCAAGCGCCGATGTGAAGATCACCGCGACCTTCGCCGAAGACCCAGACTGGACCGAACCAGAAGAACCAGTGACAGACGTCAGCGACATCTTCCTTGACGTTACGCCAAACGCCTGGTATAAAGACGCCGTGCAATACGCCTATGACAGCGGCCTGATGACCGGCGTGAGCGCCAATGAATTTGCGCCAGAAGCAACAACGACGCGCGCCATGATCGTCAGCATGCTCGCCCGTCTGGAGGGCGTAGAGAGCGCCGAAAGCGCAGGCTTTGCCGACGTCGCAGCGAACGACTGGTACGCCACCGCCGTGAACTGGGCCGCCGCCAGCGGCATCACCAGCGGCACCGGCGACGGCAATTTCTCGCCAAACACCGCCATCACCCGCGAACAGCTCGCCGCCATCCTCATGAACTACGCCCAGTATAAAGGTCAGGATGTCTCTGCCAGAGCAACGCTCGACACCTACAACGACGCCACAGCAATTTCCAGCTGGGCGAACGACGTGATGAGTTGGGCAGTGGCAGAAGGCTTGCTCACCGGCGTCACCGCAGACACCCTTCAACCGCAGGGGGCAGCGACGCGAGCTCAAGTGGCTGCCATTTTGCAGCGCTTTCTCTCTGAGTGACGGA
>OGWZ01003081.1_pt1 | contig 11855 bp, 14 predicted proteins | sample 1576141 | NCBI WGS metagenome assembly OGWZ01 (sample SAMEA3541512, study PRJEB24748) | human gut metagenome | biome: human gut; feature: human-associated habitat; material: faeces | place: China | collected 2012
GTGCTGACGCCATCAGGCGGCAGCACAACGAGCGGCAACGGGGGGGCGGCACGGCAGCGGCGCAGGCCGCGACGGAGCCCCCCACGGCAGCCGCGAGAATCCCCCATGCACCCACAGTCTCCGCCGCGAGCTACCGTCACGCGGCGGAAGTGGGGGCCCTATTTATAGGGCCACCACTCTTCCCCGCGTTCGGCGTAGTAGTCGCTGACGTATTCGACGCACAGCTGCTCGTACTCGTCTTGCAGCATCCGGTAGGCCGCATAGCGCTCTTCTGCGGTGTGCGGCGGGCGGACCGCGTGACGTTCGGCGACCCACGTGCCGTGCGCTTCCGCGTGGCAGCGCCAGCAGAGCGTGATGAGGTTGCATGGCGTGTCGTTGCCGCCGACGCTGCGATGAACGATGTGATGAATCTGCAAGCCGTGCGTGTCGTCGCACAGCGCGCAGCGGTAGCCGTCCCGGGCATAGACGGCCTTTCGTGTCTCGTTCGGGATGGATGCGGACAAGTTTCTTTTGGTCTTCATAATCGAAGCCCCCTTTCGTTTGATACCCGCGCAGCAACACGCTTGTCAAGGGTGGCCGACAGGCCACTTGCGAAGCCCTTGACGGGCGTGTTATCCACAGAGTTTTCCACAAACGAAAGGGGGCTTGATTCTGAAGGCCGCAGGCAGCAGCATCCATCCCGAGCGAGACGGGCGCAGGCATTCGGCTGCTGCTGCGCGCTGTGCGACGACGTTCTGCCAGGTCACGGGACACGCCGGGCAACCTCGTCGCGCTCTGCGGCCGTCTCAGTGGCGGCACGTGGGGCGTCGAGCGTCACGCGGTTCTCCCGTTCATACGCTGCGAGCTCTTCGAGGACCAGTGTGCGCAGCAGCGAATAGCGCGTGGTCCGTATCCTGAAGCAATAGGCGTCGAGACGGGCCAGCTCCACCGGCGTTAGCTTGGTTCCGATAGAACGCAGGTGTTCCGCGTCCCACGCTCGCCGCTGCTGCTGCCGTTTCGCTTCCGCTTCCGTCATTCCCTGCACCATGACGCCAGTCCCGCAATGAACGCAGCGTTCGTCGCCTTGCCCTTGTCATAGGCTGCAATGTTCCCGAGGTAGTGCTTGAGCATGTCGGGATTGCCGTTCGTGTAGGCCCATTCTATCGCGTGCCGGATGCAGCGCTCGACCCTTGAGGTTGTCGTGTCGTGCTTGGCTGCAATGGCCGGATACAGTTCTTTTGTCATGTGGTGCGCAAGCTCTTCGTCCGCTGCGACCAGCTTTACGCCGTCCACGATGTACCGCCAGCCCCGCACGTTTGGCTGCACGCCAATCAAGCGCAGCATGACCGCAATTTGACATTCTAAGGCTTTTTCTTCCACCAGTAATACCCCCATTTCGTGTTGTTCTGGTAACCCCAATCTTAACAAGAAACTTGTAATTCGTCAAGATGTAGTGCTATCCGATTCAAGAAAGCACTACATGTGGTGTCTGCGTCGCAAGACGCATGCCTTGGGTGGCGAAGCCATGTACACCGCACCAACACTGCGCAGCGCGTGCAGTCATTCAAGCGCCCGACTGCCAATGTAGGGGGTCGAGGGGGGCGCCCCTCGTCCTTCTCTGGGGGATTTAAAGGGGGTATTCTCTTCGAGAAGAGAATACCCCCTTTGCCCCACGCCCCACGGCAGGCGGGGCCCCCATACAGCGCCCGCGGCGCTGCAAAACTCACGCACCTCTGTCAGGTGCGAAAAAAGGAGCATTCTATGGACTATACAATGAAAGTCATTGCCAGAATCCACTCTGACTTTCCGGAAAAATTCGGCATCCCGCGCCAGAGCGGCCTCGTCCCCGCGCTTCGTGCGAAGATCGTCTTCGAGCCGGAGTACCGCAATCCCGACGCGCTGCGCGGCATTGAGGGCTTTTCACACCTGTGGCTCATCTGGCAGTTCTCTGCCGCCGTGCGCGACACATGGTCGCCGACGGTGCGCCCGCCGCGCCTTGGCGGCAACGAGCGCGTGGGCGTTTTTGCAACGCGCTCGCCGTTCCGCCCGAACGCCATCGGCCTTTCCTGCGTGAAGCTCGAAGGTGTGCGGCACGAGGACGGCCTCGGCGACGTGCTGATCGTCTCCGGCGCGGACCTGATGGACGGCACGCCGATCTATGACATCAAGCCCTACCTTCCTTACGCCGACGCGCACCCCGAGGCGCTGGGCGGCTTTGCCCCGTCGCCGAAAGAGACGATCGAAGTCAAAAGCCCGCCGGAGCTCCTGCAAAAGCTGCCGGAGGGGCAGCGCGAGGCGCTGCTCGGTGTGCTTGCGCAGGACCCGCGCCCGCAGTACCAGAACGACCCCGAGCGCGTGTACGGTATGAGCTTTGGCGGCTGGGACGTTAAGTTCCGCGTAAAGGACGGCGTGCTGACTGTTTTATCTTTAGCGGAAACTGAACATCAATAAAAACGCTGTTAAGGGAAAAACTCTTCGCGTTAAGCCAATGCTAAGAGGGCTTGCAAACGGTTGATATGCAAATTCTGCGCGCTATAATAGCGCCAGAATACATAAAAGGAGCGTATCCGCCGATGCAAGTTTCCAGCGCATTTGTTGTTATCATGGGTATGGGCGTCACGTTTGTGGGCCTTACCTGCATCATCTTCCTGACGATCCTGATGGGCAAGATCCTCTCGAAGCCCGAGGCTCCGAAGCCCGCAGCAGCAGCTGCCGCGCCGGCAGCGCCCGCCGTTCCCGCTGACGGTCTGACCGACGAGGTCAAGGTCGCCATCATGGCGGCGATCGCCCAGCAGCCCGGCTTCAACATGGCGAATGTGACGAATGTCAGCATCCGCAAGATTTAATTTTGAATTCCACTTCTTCCTTTATCAGCGAAAGGGACGGCATCGCGCCGTCCTTTTTGCTACCATGAAAAAAATATTCGATTTAGCACAAAATTAGCAGGCTGTATGCTATAATGGGGACGGAAAGCATGCGGAGTCTTTCTCCGCGCCAACGATCAAGCGAGAGAAGGCGGCGACATGGCAAAAATCCCCGGAAAAATGCGTTGGATCTACGACCTTTTGCTGACGGCGGCGATCCTGGCTATGGCGACGGTGCTCTGCACGCTGCTGCGAAGGATCGACGACGGCAGTGGCTACGTGAACCTCATCTTCGTGCTGGCGGTCGCGACCATCTCGCGCTGGACGGAGGGCTATTTCTGGGGGATATTCAGCGCTGTCTCCGGTGTGCTGCTCGTCAACTACGTGTTTACATATCCCTACTGGGAATTCAACTTCACGATCACCGGCTACCCGTTCACCTTCCTTGCGATGCTGACGGTGTCCATGATGATCAGCGCGATGAACACGCAGATCAAAAAGCAGGAGCGGCTGCGCATCGAAACAGAAAAGGAAGCCGTGCGCGCCAATCTCCTGCGCGCGATGTCGCACGATATCCGCACGCCGCTGACGAGCATCGTCGGCAACACCGCCGCGATCCTTGAAAACGAGGATTCGTTTTCTCCCGAGCAGAAGCGCCGCCTTTTGGAAGACGTGAACGAGGATGCGCAGTGGCTCATCCGCATGGTCGAAAATCTCCTGTCCATTACGCGCATGAGCGGCGGACAGGCAAAGATCGAAAAGGACTGTGAGGCGGCCGAGGAGATCGTCGGCGTCTCGGTCAGCAAGTTCACCAAGCGCTTCCCCGCGATCAAGGTTTCGATCGAGGTACCGGACGAGGTGCTGATGGTGCCGATGGACGCGACGCTCATCCGTCAGGTCATTATGAATCTGCTGGAAAACGCCGCCATCCACGGCGGAAACGTCACGCAGATCCGTGTCTGCCTCTCACGCGAGGGGACGAACGCCTGCTTTTCCGTCAGCGACAACGGCGTCGGCATCCCGAAGGAGAGGCTCTCGACGATTTTTAACGGCGGGCTTTCCGGCGTGTCGCACAACAACTTTGATATGAAGAAAAACATGGGCATCGGCCTTTCCGTGTGCTACACCATCGTCAAGGCGCATGACGGCACGATGACCGCAGAAAACTTAGATTCGGGCGGAGCATGCTTCCGCTTCTATCTGCCGCTGGAGGAGGGCATCAACAGTGAAATTGAAGGATAAAGTGCTCGTGGTGGAAGACGAGCAGAACATCAGCAACTTTATTTCGACGGTTCTCACCGCGAACGACTTCGACGTGCTGGTGGCGCAGACGGGTGCCGAGGCGGTCTCGATGATCACCTCGCACTGCCCCGATCTCATCATTCTCGACCTGGGGCTTCCCGACATGGACGGGATAAACATCCTCAAGGAGGTTCGTTCGTGGTCGAGCCTGCCGATCATCGTCGTTTCGGCGCGCACGCACGAGCATGACAAGGTCATGGCGCTCGACCTCGGCGCGGACGACTACATCGAAAAGCCGTTCGGCACGAGCGAGCTGCTCGCGCGCATCCGCACGGCCATCCGTCACACGCGCACGCCGCTCGACAACAACGAGATCGCGCAGTCGGGCAAGTTCACCGTCAAGGACCTGACCATCGACTATGACAAGCACCACGTGCTCATCGGCGATCAGGATGTGCACCTGACGCTCAACGAGTTCAAGATCGTGGCGCTGCTCGGCAAGTACGCTGGCAAGGTGCTGACGTATGACTATCTCATCAAGCAGATCTGGGGGCCGAAGGCCAAGGCCGACAATCAGATTTTGCGCGTGAATATGGCGAACATCCGCCGCAAGATCGAGAAGAATCCCGCCTCGCCCGAGTATATCTTCACCGAGATCGGCGTGGGCTACCGGATGCTCGAAAACGACGCATGATGATAGAGCCGCTCGCGGCTTTATGATACCAGGGCGCGTGCGCGCCCCACACGATCACGCAGACGGCTCCTGCCATTTGGGGATGGCAGGGGTCATTTGCGCACTTTTGCACTTTTATGAAAAAGGTGTCGGACTGAAACAGTGAACGTTTCAGCCCGGCACCTTTCTTTTTTGCGTGTTTTCATGCAGCAAAATCTTTTTGCTTGCTTATAAACACGCCGTATTGTGCCGCAGCGGATCTTCGACCGTCATAGTTATGCTGACTTTTGCGTATATTTTTACCAAATCGTTTTCCGCTCTATTTCGTCTCTTTATTCAGCGCCACAATCTTGATATGAATTATTATTCTCGTTATTGACATTTTACGAACATAAATATACAATCAGCATCACAGTCAGTCCTACGAAGGAGGAAACCACAGCACATGAACATTTGGGAAATTGCAACGAATTATTATCAATACTTCCTGCGAGGGACGCGAACGACCATCCTCATCTCTCTGCTCACCGTGTTCTGCGGCTCGATCCTCGGCTGCCTGATCGCTTTCATGCGGCTATCCAAGTTTAAGCCGCTGGAAAAGTTTGCCAGCATCTATATCACCGTCATCCGCGGTACGCCGATGCTCGTGCAGCTCTACATCGTTTACTACCAGCTCGACTTTATCAGCTATCCCACCGGAACCCTCTTCGGCGTCGATCTGGAGCGGGCGCTGCCGTGTATCATCGCGCTTTCGATCAACTCCTCCGCCTACGTCGCCGAGATCATCCGCGCGGGCATTCAGGCGGTGGACAAGGGCCAGATGGAAGGCGCGCGCTCGTGCGGCATGACGAATGCGCAGGCCATGCGCTACGTGGTGATGCCGCAGGCGGTCAAAAATATTCTCCCCGCCATCGGCAATGAATTTGTCACGATGGTCAAGGAGACCTCGATCATCCAGTACCTCGGCATCGGCGATCTGATGTACAACAACGGCATCGTGGTCACCTCTACCTATAACCCGCTTCCTTGCTACTACATCTCCGCCATCATCTATCTGGCGCTGAATATCATCCTCGGCAAGGGCCTGAACATCTTTGAAGGGAGGCTGAGAAAGAGTGAACGGTAACGTATTGTTCGAGATCAAGGACTTGCAGAAAAAGTTCGGCAGCCTGACCGTCTTCGACGGGCTGAGCGAGACCATCTGCAAGGGCGACGTGGTCGTCATCATCGGTCCCTCGGGCGGCGGTAAGTCCACCTTTATCCGATGCCTGAACCTTCTGGAGCAGCCCACCGCCGGCAAAATTTACTTCGAGGGCGAGGACATCACGGCCAAGGGCTTTGATGTGAACAGGCACCGACAGAAGGTCGGCATGGTGTTCCAGCAGTTCAACCTCTTCAACAACCTGACGGTGCTTGAAAACATTACGATCTCGCTCACGAAGGTCAAAAAGCAGTCGGAAGAGGAGAGCGAGGAAAAGGCCCTCAAGCTTCTAAAGCGCGTGGGGCTTGAGGACAAGGCGAACGCCTATCCCTCCCAGCTCTCCGGCGGGCAGAAGCAGCGTATCGCCATCGTGCGGGCGCTGGCAATGGAGCCCGATGTGCTGCTCTTCGATGAGCCGACCTCCGCGCTCGACCCCGAGATGGTCGGCGAGGTGCTGCAGGTCATCTCCGACCTCGCCCGCGACGGCATCACGATGGTCGTCGTCACGCACGAAATGGGCTTTGCCCGAAAGGTCGGCACGCGCGTGCTCTTCATGGACGGCGGACAGATCGCCGAGCAGGGCACGCCCGAGGAGATCTTCGAGCACCCGCAGAACGCGCGAACCAAAGAGTTCTTATCCAAAGTCATCAACGTCATTTAACAAACAAAAAATAAAATTTACGATATTATTGGAGGAAACAAAAATGCTTCACACGATCAATCCCGAAATTCTGTTCCTTAAGCAGGAAGATGTCATCAAGGCCGGCCTTCTCGATATGAAACAGATCTTGGCCGTTACGGAAAAGACCTACGCGATGCTCGGTCAGGGCCTCATCAAGAACCCACCCAAGACCAACACCAGCATCCCTGACAAGGAAAACTGGCAGTCGTTCTTCAACGCCATGCCTTGCTACATCGGCGGCGACATCAACATCGGCGGCATCAAGTGGGCGGCGGAGTCCAAGAAGAACGCCACGATCCCTGGCATCCCCTACGGCATCGACATTTCCATCCTGAGTGACCCCGAGACGGTGCTGCCGTTCTGCATTCTGGACGGCACGCTCATCACCGCGATGCGCACCTCCGCCGTCGGCGGCCTGATGGCCAAGTATGCCGCCCCCTCCAATGCGGACACCGCGTGCCTTGTCGGCGCGGGCGTTATCGGCCGCACGATGATCTCCGCCGTGCACGAGGCGCTGCCCCAGATCAAGACCATGTACCTCTGCGACATTGATGTCGCCAAGGCCGAGGGCATCGCGAAGGAGTACGGCGACAGCTTGGGCGTCGAGATCATCCCGACGAGCGACAGCAAGGCTGCGGCGCTCAAGTCCCAGCTCATCGTCGGCGAGACGACCGCGCCCAAGCCGTTCATGGACACCTCCTGGCTCACACCCGGCTGCGGCCTCGTCTCCATGCACTCCAACGAGGTGATGGAGGACGTCTTCCTCAAGGTCGACGGCATCGTCGCCGACTACTGGACACAGCTCAAGCAGCACACGAACCCGCTGTCCAAGCTCACGAAGGAGGGCAAGCTCGATGAGAGCCAGATCATGGACCTGAGCGAGCTGGTGCTCGGCACGAAGAAGCTGCGCACCTCGGACGATCAGTTCGTCGCCGCCGCGTCCATGGGCCTCGGCGCGCTGGACATCATGATCGCCTATCAGCTCTACCTGAACGCGACGGAAATGGGCATCGGCACCAAGGTGAACCTTTGGGACAAGCCCCTGTGGGAATAAGACACGTAGGGGGGAACAAAGATGAACGCATTCAAGAAATTTGCGGCGCTGCTTTTAGCGCTTATGATGATCCTGTCTCTCGCCGCCTGCGGCAGCAAGAGCGATGACAGCGCGCAGGGCAGCTCGGACGGCGATGCGTCGCCCGATGACACCGCCAAGTCCAAGATCGAGCAGATCAAAGAGGCAGGCGTGCTCGTGATGGGAACCTCTGCCGACTATCCCCCGAACGAGTTCCACACGGAGGTGGACGGCAAGGACACCATCGTCGGCTTTGACGTTGCTATCGCGCAGTACATCGCCGATGACCTCGGCGTCGAACTCAAGGTCGTCGACATGTCGTTCGACAACCTGTGCATCAACCTCGCCAAGGGTGATTTTGACATTGTCATCGCCGGTATGGCCTCGACCGAGGAGCGCTTGAAGTCCGTCGATTTCTCTGACCCGTACTTTAAGCAGCAGCAGGCCATTCTGATCCGCGCGGAGGATGACGCGCTCTACAACAAGCCCGAAGACCTGAGTGGTCACAAGGTCGGCGTGCAGAACGGCACCATTCAGGTACCCATCGCCAACGAGCTTGCGGGTGAAGAGAACGTCGTCGGCCTCGTCAAGGCGCAGGATCTCATCATGGAGCTCAAGAGCGGCAAGCTCGATGTTGTGTACATCGACTACACCGCGGCTCTTGCATTCGCCGCGGCGAACGATGACCTGACGGTCAAGGACATCGGCATCGAAAGCGACAGCGAGGGCCAGTGCATCGGCGTGCAAAAGGGCAACGAGGGCTTTGTCGCCTACCTGAACGAAAAGATCGCCGAGATGCAGGAGCAGGGCCTCATCGACCAGTACGTCGCCGAAGCGCAAACGCTGGCGGGCATCGAGTAAAGCCCGTCCCCCTTGCATGATATGAACAGCACCAGCATACCCTCTACCAAGAGAATTGGGGAGGATATGCTGATGCTGTTTCATTTTGACCGCAGGAAGAAGTCTGAAAAGGAGAAGAAGCCGCCGCGCTTTCTGGTGCTTCGGCGCAAATGGCTGACGTTGGGCGCGGCGGTGCTGGCCGCCGCGGCGATCTTTGCCGCCGTCAATTATCCCGCCGCCGTCAGCGCGTCGGCCGCCACGCGCCAACTGCCGATCTACTGTGTCCAGCGCGACCAGAAGGTGTGCTCCATCTCGTTCGACGCGGCGTGGGGGGCGGACAACACACAGAAGATCCTCGACGTGCTCAAGGAGTACGGTGTCACCTGTACCTTTTTTGTCGTGGGCAACTGGGCGGATCAGTATCCCGAACAGGCCAAGGCCATCGTGGACAGCGGCAATGAGCTCATGAACCACTCCAACGCGCATGATCATTATAATTCCCTCACCGCCGACCAGATCATCGCAGACGTGAACACCTGCAACGATAAGATCGAGGCGTTGACCGGCGTCCGCCCGACGCTCATCCGCTGCCCGTTCGGCGAGTATGACGACCACGTCATCTCCACCATCCGCTCGATAGGCATGGAGCCGATCCAGTGGGACGTGGAAGCGCTGGCAGCGGTTGGAAGAAGGAAATCAATGAAAAAATGAGCGGTGTTGATGAAGAACATCAAGCCATCGGGCTCATTCCACACAACACATATCATGAGAGATCAAGCTAAAAGGCACAGCACCGTCGTGGTGCTATGCCTTTCTGACAAATGATTTTCAGCAGAAGAACCGGGCTTCTCCGAAAAAGTCGGTCCTTTTTGCTATAACTTCTGAACTTCTCGCTTCAATCACATCCATGATATTGCGGAGAATGCGAGCAGGAATCCTTGAATTGTTATTACAGAGGATACATCCGCCAGTCTTTGTAATCCATATCTTTGTAGCGTTCCCGTTGGGAGCGCCTTAGCATACATGGACATAAACCGACTCTATTATTGTATCAGCAATTTCGCTGTTATGCAATTAGTGCCCACCAAGTTTTTTGGCATTACGCCGCCTGCGCAGTGATTGCTGCATCATATCAGCTGAGACCGAAAGACAGCTGTTACTGTTAGCAGAGATAACCTACATATACAAAAGAATTCAACACAAGATGCAAAGGTGTTCGAAAACTATTCTGTGATACGTTACAATATGACAATGAAATCTGTACTGGAAGCCCGGTTACAGGGAAGCCGGTAACTGGAAAGACTTACTATGTCAAGTGGACGAAGGGCGACAATGTTACATTGACCTCTGACCCCGCGGCAGAAAATGGCGAAGTCAGTGCAGCCTACAACCCCAACGGCTCCGTTACCCTGTCGGTGAAGAAGCCGGGCGCAAACTGGCTCTACACATGGATGAAGGACGGCGAGCAAATCCTCGGCGCTGGAAATAGCCTGACGCTTTATACGCAGAGCGATAGCGGCAACTATTCTGTTCAGGTTACGACAAAGGACAACAACGCATTGATTTGGACCAGCAACGCGATCAATGTGACCATCACCAAGGCCACTGTGGCAAATACCGTGAAAGAGAACGTCCATCACACCTTTGGTACTACCTATGATGTAAGCAATCTGTTCAATATTGATCCCAATGCCGGTGGCGCCACTTATACATTGGTTGAGAATACAGATGAGGATGCAGGTACAGCTACACTTGAGGGCAATATCCTGACCATTACTAAGGCGGGTACCATCGAGGTCAGCCTGACTACGGCGGAGACTGATAATTATAATGCGGGTTCCGCTGTCACTGCTACGCTGATTGTCGATAAGGCCGCCCCCACCATCGACATCACCGCTGAACCGGCTTCGCTTGTCGGCGGCGGCACGGTCAAGCTTACTGTTACTACGAATGCACCCGAAAAAGTCATTCCCACCTGCGAGGGTGTGACCGTTACCAAGACCGGCGACGGCACGTTCTCCGCGCTCCTCCCCAACGAGACCAAGACCTATACCTTTACGGCTACCTACGCGGGCGACAATAACCACGCGAGCGCCGAGAAAACCTGCACGGTGTCCGTGACGGCTTACTACGTTCCTGGCGCGCCGACCTATCCCGCGACCGCTCCCGCTGTCCCCAACGGCACGGTGACCGTTTCCCCGGCCAACGCCTCTAAGGGTACGAACGTGACCATCACGGTGAAGCCCAACGAGGGCTATGAGCTCGGCAGTCTCGCCGTCAAGGACGCGAGCGGCAATCTGCTTCCGCTCGCCGACCTCGGCGACGGCAAGTACACCTTCACGATGCCTGACAGCAAGGTTATTGTCGAGGCGAGCTTCGTCAAGGTGGCCTCCACCAGCTTTGTCGACGTTCCCGCGAACGCTTACTTCGCCAGTGCGGTCGAATGGGCAGTCGGCAAGGGCATCACCAACGGCCTGTCCGACACGATGTTCGGCCCCTACGAGTCGTGCCCGCATGCGCAGATCGTGACGTTCCTGTGGCGCGCCGCTGGCAGCCCCGAGCCGAAGACCGCGGTCAGCTTCGCTGACGTCCCGGCCGGCAGCTACTACGCCAAGGCCGTCGCCTGGGCGGTCGAGAACGGCATCACGAACGGCATGGCCGAGACGACGTTTGCCCCGAATGCGACCTGCACCCGCGGCCAGAGCGTGACGTTCCTGTACCGCGCCCTCAAGGGCATCGCGAGCGGCAGCACGAACTTCACCGACGTGAAGTCCGACGCGTTCTACGCTGATGCGATTAACTGGGCGGTTGCGAATAACGTGACGAACGGTACTTCCAACACGACGTTCAGCCCCAACGCGGACTGCACGCGCGCGGAGATCGTGACGTTCCTGTATCGCGCCTATCAGGGCAAGTAACAGGTAGATTTTACGGTTATCTGTTTCACTGTGATTTGATGCACAGGCAGCGATAGAAAAAAGCAGTCCGGATATTGGGAATTTCCCCAATGTCCGGACTGCTTTTTCATTCAATGTGCGCCGTCAGAGCGTTTCAAAAAACGCTTCCAGCCGCGTGGCGATCTGCCCGCCGTCGCCGGTGGAGTAGTCGGTTTCCAGACGCAGGAACGGCTTTTCGAGCGTCTGCGCCAGCCGCCCGACCCGGCGCGCTTCGATCGCATAGGGCGTGCAGACCTGCAAGTCGACCTCGATGATGCCGTCCACGGCGTATTCATCCGTGAGCTGCCGCACGCTCGGCAAGTCAAAGAAGGAACTGAAACCTTTTGCCAAACGAGCGATGAACTA
>OGWZ01003086.1_pt1 | contig 11822 bp, 8 predicted proteins | sample 1576141 | NCBI WGS metagenome assembly OGWZ01 (sample SAMEA3541512, study PRJEB24748) | human gut metagenome | biome: human gut; feature: human-associated habitat; material: faeces | place: China | collected 2012
TGGGCGCCAGCTTTTCCAGGTACCTCCGGTAAACCCCGGTGGGGTCCACGGCGGCGTACACATTCAGCAAAATGGCGCTTACAAGGCACAGGGGCAGGAGCAAATCAGCTTTTCGGAAGGCCATGATCGATCACCTCAAAAACGGGAATAGAGAAATGCGCTGCCCGAGGAGGTGGCAATGAAATACACGCACACCCAAAGGAGCAGAAACAGGGATACCTGCATCCACAGACACCGCCGGTATTTTTCAAAGAAGCGGCGGGGCTGCGGCAGGCAGAGAAGAATGCTCACCAGCAGGAGCCACCAATAGGAGGCCAGCTGCTTGGCTGCATCCTGGGCGGAAACGGCGCCCGGCGTCCCGAAAAACGGGAACAGCCGGGAAAAGTACGCGCCCAGGTCCCGCAGATCCGTAATGCGGAAGATGACCCAGGTCAGCGGAATTACCACCAGCAGGTAGACATGGGAGAGGATCCTGTGACGCTTCAAAAAGCCGCCGATGCAGAACTTCTCCAACAGAATGAAGCCCAGCAGCGCGGCGCCCCACAGGACAAAGCTCCAGCTGGCCCCGTGCCACAGGCCTGTGCAGAGCCATACCACTGCCAGCGCCAGGACTGTGCGGGCCTTGCCCCGGCGGCTGCCGCCCAGAGGGATATACAGGTAATCCCGGAACCAGGTGCCCAGGGTGATGTGCCAGCGGCGGTAAAATTCGCTCACCGAGCGGGCGGTGTAGGGCAGGTCAAAGTTGCGGGGCACAGGCAGGCCCAGCAGCCGTCCCAGGCCCATGGCCATAAGAGAATAGCCGGAAAAGTCGAGATACAGCTGCAGGCTGTAGCTCACTGCGCCCAGCCAGGCCAGGGGTGTAGAGAGGTATTCATAGCCGATGCGTTCTATAGCTGCCCACAGCGGTGCCAGCTGGTCGGCCAGCAGCACCTTGCAGCTAAGGCCCACAATAAAGTACTCCAGGCCATCCAAAACATCCTGCCGTCCAACGGTCCGCTCCTTCAGCGGGCCGCGCCAATCGCGCCAGCGCAGGATGGGCCCCATGGTCAGCTGGGGAAAAGCCAGGGTGAAGGCGGCGTAGTCTATGATATTTCGCTCCGGCTTCTCGCCCCGGTACACATCTATCAGGTAGCCCATGCTCTGAAAGAGGTAGAAGCTCACGCCCAAAGGCAGAGCAATCTGAGGCAGGGGGATCGTCTGGCCGGTCAGGCCGTTCCAGTTCTCCAGGAAGAAGGCGGCATATTTGAAATACACCAGGCACAGCAGGTCCGCCGCCAGGGCCGCAGCCAGCAAGGCTTTGCGCAGAGCCCGGCTTCTCCCGGCCATGAGCCGGGCCAGGCCGTAGTGCAGCAAAATAACGGCGCCCAGCAGCAGCGCGTCCTGCGCCCCCGCGCCCCAAAAATAGAACAATGCGCTGCCCAGCACCAGGCCCGCGTTTTTTAACCGAAAGGGAAGCAAATAATAAGCCGCGAAAAACAGCGGCAGAAAATAAAACAAAAACTGCAGATTAGAAAAGCTCACGGGGAAACTCCTGTTCTTCATATATTCGGCTCGGATTTCATCGCACCGCCGCCGGATAGTATCTCGATCATAAGTGATAACGAGCCGAGCTTCAACACTATATGGGTAACAATCCGGATTCTATTTTGTAACCGAATGCCTGTTGCTGCCATCCCCGCGTGAGAAATACCTGCCGCTTGGGGAATCGTTCGGGGAGATTTCTAAAAGTATTTCCCGTTTCTGCAAAAAGCAACAAGGAATAATTTGTGCAGTGGTCAAAGTGCATAAAAACATTGACAATAATTCTACAATCACAGGCGTTAAGAAATCATGATTCCGGTTGATTATCGCGGCGATCCACGTTAAAATATTGTCAATCCGCCCGACGGATCGGCGGAAATAACATGCTTGTTGTGAAGAAAAAGGAGAGTGACGCTGTGTTTAAGAGATTCACCAATGGCTGCGTGCGCGTTGTTAACCGCTGGCTGCCCGATGCATTCCTGTTCGCCATCATCCTGACCATCATTACCTTTATCGGTTCGCTGCTGGCCACCAAGATGAGTGTCATCGAGGTTCTGTCCGCCTGGGGCGACCAAAAGAGCGGCTTTTGGGGCCTGCTGAGCTTTTCCATGCAGATGGCCCTGGTGCTGGTTTTCGGTTCTGCCATGGCATCCGCCCGCCCCTGCAAGAAGGCGCTGCGCGCTGTGGCCGGTCTGTGCCACAACAATAAGCAGGCCATCCTGGTCACCACCTTCGTGTCCACCCTCTGCTGCTGGCTGAACTGGGGCTTCGGTCTGGTCATCGGTGCCCTGCTTGCCAAGGAAGTGGTGCGCCGCGTTCCCACAGTGGATTATCCTCTGCTCATCGCCTCCGCCTACTCCGGCTTTGTCATTTGGCATGCGGGCCTGTCCGGTTCCATTCCTCTGGACCTGGTGGCCGGCAAAGCCTTTGGCGAGGTGACCTATCAGGCGCCCATCACCGCCACCGTGTTCCACCCCATGAATCTCATCATGTGCGGCGTGATCCTGCTCCTCATGCCCCTGGTCAACTACGCCATGCATCCTGATAAGGAGCGCACCGTTACCGTGGATCCCGCCCTGCTGGTGGACGAGGAGGAGCGCACCTATGTAAAGGACACCCCTGCCGAGAAGATGGAGCACTCCAAGATCCTGTGGGTCATCACCCTGGTCCTGGGCTTCGGCTACATTGTGTACTACTTCGTGGAGAACGGCTTCACCCTGGGGCTCAACATCGTGAACATGATCTTCCTGTTCCTGGGCCTGCTGCTCCACGGCGACCTGCGCCGCTATGTGGACGCCATTTCCGATGCTGCCGCCGGTGCCGCCGGCATCCTGCTGCAGTTCCCGTTCTACGCAGGCATTATGGGCCTGATGGTGGCCGCCAACGATCAGGGCGTGTCTTTGGCCAGTGTCATCTCCGAGTTCTTCGTGAGCATCTCCACCAATGTGACCTTCCCCATGCTGTCCTTCCTGGCGGCCGGCGTGGTGAACTTCTTCGTTCCCTCCGGCGGTGGCCAGTGGGCGGTCCAGGGTCCCATCATGATGCCCGCCGGCGCGGAAATGGGCATCGATGCCGGCCGCACCGCCATGGCCATTGCCTGGGGCGACCAGTGGACCAACATGATCCAGCCCTTCTGGGCTCTGCCGGCGCTGGGTATTGCCAAGCTCTCTGCCCGTGATATTATGGGCTATCTGGTGATTGTGCTGCTGTTCACCGGTGCGGTGGCCTGCCTGGGCTTCCTGGGCTGGGCGCTGCTGTTCTGACGACTATCAGGGCAATTCCGAGATAGCAAAAGCCCTCTGCTCTGCCGGCAGCAGCTAAGGCGGGTATATGCTTTAAGAGAGAACAGCGTGTCATAAGGCACGCTGTTCTTCCCTTTGCTGTGCGGGCGAGCATTCCGGCAGTGCTTTTCTCCGGCTGATAGCCGATGCCGGCAAGGCGGATATGCCCATCCTATGCTCCCATGTCCGTTGCTCTTGCCGGGGGGGGCGAAGCCATGCGAAAAACCCGTTTTCCCCTTCTAACGAAGCTTGCGTTTTTGCTTTAATTCTTATAGAATATAGAACAGATCGAGACAAATCAGAATCCGCCATGCTTAGGAGGGCTGTATATGGCCTTATACACAAAGAAGCTCCTCATGTCCACATTTCAGGAAATGCTGGAGGAGCTTCCCTTTGACAAGATCACCGTTGCGGCGCTGGTGAAGCGGGCGGGTATCAGCCCCAATACATTTTACTATCATTATCAGGATATCTATGCTTTGCTGGATGCTTGGTTTCGGGAAAGGGCAGAAGCATTTATCCCCAGTGATGCCCCAATTGAATGGAAAAGCACCACCAAGGCGGTGCTGCATCAATGCAAGGCGCATCCGAAAACAGTTTATCATGTGATCGACGGTCTTTCCCGTGACCGCTTGGAGCGGTACATCTTCTCTTTAACGGATGATGTTTTTATGAAAGTAGTGCAGCAGGCCGCAGAGGGGCGATCCCTTTCGGATGATCGCCTTCGCGGCATTGCGGCCTTTTGCCGCTATGCTTATATTGGCTTTGTCATGCAGTTTTTTTGGAACCACATGGACAATGCTATTGATGAGAGCGTAGACCGCTTAGGCGTACTTTTTGATACCTTTTTGGCCAACGCCGTTCAGGCTGCCGACTAAGAAAAGGCAATCAAGCTGTAGAGAAAAGCTGCAAAACCGATAATATAAGGAGGAAGCAAGCCGCTATGTCACAGGTAACAAAGCGAGCCTTGGAGCAATCGCTGAAAAATTTGCTGCTGAAAAAGCCGCTGACCAAAATTACCATCAATGATATCGCTGACGACTGCGGTATCAATCGCATGACCTTTTATTACCATTTTAAGGATATTTACGACCTGGTGGAATGGTCCTGCCTGGAGGATGCCAAGCGGGCCCTGGACGAGAATAAGACTTATGAAACATGGCAGCAGGGATTTTTGCAGATTTTTGAGGCGGTACAGGATAACAAGCCGTTTATTTTGAACGTGTACCGCTGCGTTCACAGAGAGCAGGTGGAAAAATATCTGCAGCCCCTGGTAGACCGGCTCTTGCTGGATGTGATTAATGAAGAAGCCGGCGAAATGAAAGTCCGTGACGAGGACAAGCAGTTTATCGCCCAAATTTATTCGTACATATTTATCGGACTCATGCTCGATTGGATTAAGGACGACATGCGTGAGGATCCACAGCAGATCGTGGATAGGCTTGCCAAGCTGATCAAGGGCTCTGTATCAGCGGCGCTCTCCCGATTCCAATTCTGATTTTATCATTTTTACAAATTTGATAGTATTTTTTACACATTCCGCCCCCGTGATAAGACTTTTATCACGGGGGTTTTTCTGCTTATGGTAAACCTGAAAGCAGCGGGTATAATAAGGGCATAAAAAGAAAAACACAGGAGGTATTTGTTATGTATTACTCTGCCGGAACTTATGAAGCCTTTGCTCATCCCGAAAAGCCCAAGGATGTGGATAAAAAGTCAGCCTATATCATCGGCACCGGTTTGGCCGGCCTGACCGCGGCCTTCTACCTGGTCCGCGACGGGCAGATGAAGGGCGAGCATATCCATGTATTTGAAAAGCTGGATCTGGCCGGCGGCAGCTGCGACGGCCGCAAGGATATTACCAAGGGCTTCTTCATGCGGGGCGGCCGTGAGATGGATAACCATTTCGAGGTCATGTGGGACACCTTCCGGGATGTACCCTCTATTGAGACGCCGGGTGTATCCGTGCTGGATGAGTATTACTGGCTCAACAAGCACGACCCCAACTACTCTCTGTGCCGTGCCAGCATAAACTGCGGCGAGGATGCCCACACCGACAAGCAGTTTAAGCTGGATAAAGCCTCCGCCATGGCCCTTTCCCGGCTGTTCATGACCCCGGAAAAGGATCTGGAGGACAAGAAGATCTCCGATGTGCTGCCGGATTCCTTCTGGAGCACCAATTTCTGGCTGTATTGGCAGACCATGTTCGCCTTCCAGCGCTGGTCCAGTGCCCTGGAGATGAAGCGGTATCTGTGCCGTTATGTCCACCACATCGACGGCCTGCCTGATTTCAGCGCCCTGCGCTTTACCAAGTATAACCAGTATGAGAGTATGATCCTGCCGCTGGTGAAATATTTGGAGTCTCATGGGGTGCGCATCGAATACGGCATGGATGTGAAGAATGTCATCATCGAAACCGTGGGCGACAAGAAGCTTGCCCGTCAGATCGTCTATGTCAAGGACGGCCGGGAGCAAACCATTGACCTGATCGAGGATGACCTGGTGTTCATCACCAACGGCTGCTGCACCGATACCTCTTGCTATGGCGACCAGACCCATGCGCCGGACCTGTCCGGTGTGAAAAACGGCTGCGGCGAATCCTGGGATATGTGGAAAGCCATTGCTGCCCAGGCCGAGCACGGCGAATACGGCAATCCGGATAAATTCTGCTATGATGTAGACGCCACCAACTGGATGAGTGCCACAGTGGCTACCTCCAACGAGGAGATCATCCGGCACATTATGAACATCTGCAAGCGTGACCCCCGTTCCGGTAAGGTGACCACCGGCGGCATCGTCACCGTCAAGGACAGCACTGACAACTGGTATCTCTCCTGGACCATCAACCGCCAGCCTCAGTTCAAGTCTCAGGACAAGAACATGGTGCTTGTGTGGCTGTATTCGCTGAATACCAATAAGGAGGGCAACTTCGTGAAGAAGGCCATGCGCAACTGCACCGGCGAGGAGGTTTGCTGCGAGTGGCTGTACCACATCGGTGTGCCCACCGAAAAGATCCATGCGCTGGCACATGATGCCTGCAACACCACCACCTGCTTCATGCCCTATATCAACGCCTTCTTCCAGCCCCGCAAGGAAAGCGACCGGCCCAAGGTTGTGCCCGATGGCGCCGTGAATTTTGCCTTCATCGGCCAGTTCGCCGAGACGCCCCGGGACACCATCTTCACCACGGAGTATTCCATGCGTACCGGCATGGAGTCGGTCTACACGCTGCTGGATATTGACCGCGGTGTGCCGGAGGTTTGGGGCAGCAAGTACGATGTGCGGGAGCTGCTGCGTGCCTGCTATTACGCCATTGATAAAAAGCCCATCAGCGAAGCGCCCCTGTCCTTTAGGGAGAAGGAGCTGCTCAAGCTCGTCCTGAAGAAGGTCAAGGGCACCGATATCGAGATCCTGCTGAAGGAAAGCGGACTCATCAAGTAAATAATCTATTTCAGCGGATGGCTGCCGATGCTTATTAGGTGTCGGCAGCCGCTTTTTGTGTAATAAGGGGAATATGCGCAAATTTGTGTATTAACGGCCTCTCTGAAATTCGGAAGCGTCGCCTTTTTCCGCCATAGTTTTTGCGTGAGGATTTTGCTAAGATTTGCAGCGCCCTATATTAACGCTCACTGTTTAGCCTTGATAAAGGAGGGCTTTTGATTTTTTACTTATTGTTTAATTAAAACTTTTTTTAAACTTATTCTAAGGTGCGCTCCGTATACTGCCCCCAACAACAAGGAAAGAAGTGATCCCCTTGCAATATCGCCACGAGTGGAAACACGAGATCAGCGTCTTTGATGTTCTGTGCCTGCGCATCGCCGGCGGCGGCATCACTGTCAATAGCTGCAGCGAGGGCATTGAGTCCCCGGAAATCCTCATAGAGGACGGCGACATCACTGTCACCTCTACCGATGACGGCATCAACGCCTGCGGCACGGAGACCGCCGATGGCAGTCTCCCCGGCGTCACCATCAACGGCGGAACCGTAACGCTGCTGAATCCCTCCGGCCGGGACGCCGACGGCATTGACTCCAACGGCAATATCGATATAAACGGCGGCCTGGTCTATATTAGCCTTGTAGGTGACGGCAGCAACTGCGCCCTGGACTATGGCAGCGAAAACGGCGGTGTTTGCCGCATAAACGGCGGCACTGTGGTGGCCTGCGGCGGCTCCACCATGCTGGAGACCATGTCTGAGACCTCCGCCCAGCCCTCCCTGCTTTACGCCGGCACCCCCCAAGCGGCGGGGACGGAGATTGCCCTGGAAGCTGCCGACGGCAAGACGCTTCTCACCTTCGCCGCACCCAACAGCTTCTCTGCCGTGCTGGTCAGCTGCCCCGAGATGCAGCTCGGCAGCACCTACACCCTGACCCTGGGTGCCATCTCCCAGGAGATTACCCTCACCCAAGTGGCTGATTCCTACGGCGTTAGCGGGGGCACGGGCCAGGGCGGCGGCCCCGGCTTACCGCAAAAAGGGCTGACACCCCCTATTGACAGCGATTTTCTCTCTTTGCTATAATGGTCCCACCAAGTCAAAGGAGGGCGCGCCCATGAAGCGTATTGACACCTGCACAAAAACCGATCTCTTGGTGGGCCTGCTCCTTGCGGGCATCGTGTCGGTGCTGCTGGCTTACCGCATCTTTGCCTACCTCTGCGAGGTGACGGCCTTTCAGTGGTGGATGATCCTCCTGGGCCTTCTCTGCGCCGCTCTGGCCATCGGCGGCTTCCTGGTAGCCCGCCGGGCCTGGAAGCGCCTGCAATATCTGCGGGACCACCCTTGAGATCCCTGTCGAAAATTCCTTTGGAATTTTCCGACAAAAAGGTTGCAGTCTGCTGCGCGCATAATTTGTTCGCCGCAGGCGAATAAATTCCACACTTGCAGCCTGAGAGGTATTTTTCCCCACGCACATGTCGCGGTGAAAAATGATTGAAAATTTTTTGCGTCTGCGGACGCAAACTCTGCGAGGCTATTGAATAGGCACCACCCCCGGAGGAAAGCCGGGGGTGGTGTTTTGTGGAAATCCTTGTTTTACCCGTTAAAAATGTGTTATACTTCCTATATAGATTTCTGCAACCCCCTGCAAAGGAGACTCCATCATGCGAAAATTTACCGCCGATCCCCAGGCGCTGTTCCGGTATCGGGGCCTGCCGCCTGTGGGCCTCACCGTCTCCATGGCCCTGCAGCATTTGGTTTCCATGATCGTAGGCTGCGTCACCCCAGCCATTATCATCGCCCACGCCGCCGCGCTCACTCACCATGAGCATGTGCTGCTGATCCAGGCTTCCTTGGTGCTGTCCGCCGTTACAACGCTCCTGCAGCTTTTCCCCATCGGGGGCCGCTTTGGCTCGGGCCTGCCGGTGATCTTCGGCGTCAGCTTTGCGTACCTGCCCAGTATGCAGGCCATTGCCACCGGGCGGGGCGGTATGGCGGCGGTGGCCGGGGCCATGCTGGTGGGCGGCGTCATCGCCACTCTGGTGGGCCTTTTCATAAAGCCCATCCGCCGTCTTTTCCCGCCCGTCATCACCGGCACCGTGGTCTTTACCATCGGCCTGTCCCTCTATCCCACCGCTATTAACTATATGGCCGGGGGCGCCGGCAACACCTATCAATCCGTGGTGGAGGAGCGTGGCCTCACTGAGGCCCTGGTCTACGGCTCCTGGCAAAACTGGGCCATTGCCGCCTTCACCCTGGCGGTGGTGTTGCTGCTGACCAATCATGGCCGGGGCATATGCAAGCTGGCCTCCATTCTCCTGGGCATCCTGGCCGGGTATGCAGTGGCGTTTGCAGTCGGGATGGTGGACCTCTCTGGCGTCGCCGGGGCCGGTTGGTTCTCCCTGCCCCGTCCTGTGCCCTTCGGAGTGACCTTTGAGCTCTCCGGCTGTGTGGCCCTGGCCCTGCTGTTTGCCATCAATTCCATCCAGGCCATCGGCGACTTTACCGCCACCACCGTGGGCGGCATGGACCGGGAGCCCACCACCCGGGAGCTTCAGGGGGGCATCGTGGCCTATGGTGTATCCAATGTTATAACGGCGCTGCTGGGCGGCCTGCCCACAGCCACTTATTCCCAGAATGTGGGTATCGTGGCCACCAATAAGGTGGTCAACCGCTGGGTCTTTGCCCTCACCGGCGCCTTCCTCCTTCTGGCGGGTGTGGTGCCGAAATTCTCCGCCGCCCTCACCACCATTCCCCAGTGCGTTTTGGGTGGGGCCACCGTGGCGGTGTTCTCCACCATTGCCATGACCGGCATGAAGCTCATCTCTGCCGAGAGCATCACCGCCCGTAATACCACTATCGTGGGCCTGTCTGCGGCCCTGGGCGTAGGCATCTCACAGGCCTCCGCCGCCCTGGCCCAGTTCCCCGAGGCCGTGACCACCATCTTCGGCAAGTCCCCGGTGGTCATCGCCACCCTCATGGCTGTGTTCCTGAATTTGGTTTTGCCCAAGGAGGAGAAATAATGTCCCCGGTAAAGCCCTTGCCATTGCGAAGCCAGTGCGCACACTGGCTGTGGCAATCCGCTTCCCCCGTCCTTATAGGCCCCTTGCCTAAAGGGGATTCCACGCAGGCGGTTCCTTGTCAAACCTCCGTAGGGGCCGATGCCCCTGTTGCGGTGCCCAAAATTTCTGTGCTGCCTAACGGCGGACGCTTGAAATTTTGACCGCGGCCACTCGCTCACTTCGCTTCATTCGCCACTGGCAGCGCTCAGTTCGCTCCCCACATCGGCCCGCTCCACCGCATTTTCTGTAATGTGTCATTGCGAGGGCGCAAAGCGCCCGTGGCAATCCGTACCCCCTGACCTACCACAAAAAATGACCGCCGGAGGCGGTCATTTTTCACGCAAAAATTCACTTATCCTCTACTCCGTGAAACCGCTCATACACCGCCAAGGCCACGGCCTTGGGCAGGGCCGCCTCCAACTCCGGCAGCTCCGCCTGCGTCACGGCCTTCACGGTGCCGAATTGCTGCAGCAGCTTCTTTCGCCGCACCTCCCCCAGCCCGGGGATGCCCTCCAGCCGGGACCGCGTGGCGCTGCGGCTGTGCTTTTTCCGGTGGTAGGTGATGGCAAAGCGGTGGACCTCCTCCTGCACCTGTCCTACCAGGGCGAAAAGCGGCGGGCTCTGCTGTATGCCCAGCTCCTGCCCCCGGGCCGTCATCAGCGCCCGGGTCCGGTGCCTGTCGTCCTTCACCATGCCCAAAACCGGCACGGAAAGTCCCTTTTCCGCCAAGGCTTGCTCCGCCACGGCGGCGTGCTGCCGGCCGCCGTCCATTAAGATCAGATCCGGCAGAGGGCTGAATTTCTCGTCTCCATCCAAGTACCGCTGGAGCCGCCGCCCCAAAATTTCCTCCATGGCTCCGTAGTCGTCCGGGTGATCCAGAGTTTTCACCTGGAATTTCCGATAGTCCCGCTTCAGGGGCCTGCCGTCCTGAAAAACCACCATAGAGGCCACCATGTCGGCACTGCCGGTGTTGGAAATGTCGTAGGCCTCTATGCGGTGGGGCCCGGCGGAAAGCCCCGCCAGGGTGCCCAGCTGCTCCAGGGTTTTGTTCACCCGCTCCGCCTCGGAGGTAATGCGCTCCGTCTCCTCTCGGGCGTTGCTTTGGGCCATGCGCAGCAGCTCCGCCCGCTGGCCCCGCTGGGGCACCCGCAGATTAACCCGGTGGCCGCAGTCCCGGCTCAGCAGCTCCTCCAGAGCCTCCGCGTCCTCCGGCAGCGCCGCCACGCAGATTTCCTTGGGTGCTGCGCCCCGGCCTGCGTAATATTGCCGCAGCACGGCGGAGAGGGTCTCCCCCTCGTCCTCCTCGGCTCCGGCGGCCAGCACCTTTACCTCCCGGCCCAGGAGGTTTCCCTCCTCCAGATGCAGCACGCCGAAGCCCCAGCGCACCTGGCCCCGGTACAGGCCCCATACATCCGTGTCGGCGCACACCCCGGCAATGACCCCCTGGGTCTTGCCCAGCACGCTCACCGCCCGAATGCGGTCCCGCAGGGCGGCGGCCCGCTCAAAGTCCAGCTCCTCCGCCGCCTGCGCCATCTCCTGCTCCATCTCCCGGGTCAGGGCCCGGTAGTGCCCGCTGAAGATCCGCGCCGCCTGCTCAATGCGCCGCTGATACTCCGCCTGTCCCGGCCCCTCCGGGCGGCAGAAGCCGTCACACTTTCCGATGTGCAGATTCAGGCAGGGCCGCTCTTTTCCGATGTCCCGGGGAAACTTCCGGCTGCAGGTGGGGAGCTTCAGCGCCCCGCACACCGCCTCAATGGCCAGCCTGGTCTCCCGCCGCCCGCCAAAGGGCCCAAAGTACCGGGCCCCGTCCTCCTCCGCCCGGCTCACCAGGGAAAACCGGGGGTACGCCGCCCCCTTGTCCAGGCGCACAAAGGGGTAGCCCTTGTCGTCCTTTAGGAGGATGTTAAACCGGGGCATATGGCGCTTGATAAGCGAGTTTTCCAGCACCAGGGCCTCAAACTCCGACCGCACCAAAATGGTGTCGAACCGGTCCACCTGGGACACCATCATTTTTGTTTTGCTGTT
>OGWZ01003090.1_pt1 | contig 11811 bp, 10 predicted proteins | sample 1576141 | NCBI WGS metagenome assembly OGWZ01 (sample SAMEA3541512, study PRJEB24748) | human gut metagenome | biome: human gut; feature: human-associated habitat; material: faeces | place: China | collected 2012
GTTGGAGCTGATAATAAAAGAAATCTGTGCGCGCATGATGAGAGTGGCGACGGAGATATCGATAAAGTGTTAGATGAGTGTGATATTGTGATTGACAGGACATATCATACTAAGGCATGCCAGCAGAGCATGATGGAGACTTTCAGAACTTTCTGTACAATAGATACTTATGGAAGACTTCATGTCGTAAGTTCTACACAGATAGTATTCCATTGCAGGAGAATTATCTCACATGCACTTGGAATATCGCCATCTAAGATAAGAGTTACCAAGCCAAGAATTGGAGGCGGATTTGGAGCAAAGCAGACATCTGTATCAGAGATATATCCTGCATTTGTTACATGGAAGACTAAGAAACCGTCTAAGATTATCTTTTCAAGAGAGGAATCACTATCAGCTTCATCACCAAGACATGAGATGCAGATGCATGTAAGACTTGGTGCAACTAAGGATGGTATTGTAAAAGGAATTGATTTATACACATTATCTAATACAGGTGCATATGGCGAGCATGGTCCTACAACAGTAGGTCTTTCTGGACACAAGTCAATTCCATTATATGGAAAGGCAGAGGCGTTCCGTTTTGTAAGTGATGTAGTATATACTAATATAATGTCAGCGGGTGCTTACAGAGGTTATGGTGCGACACAGGGACTTTTTGCAGTCGAGTCAGCTGTAAATGAACTGGCAGACAGACTTCATATGGATCCGTTTGAAATCAGATTTAAGAACATAGTAAAAGAGGGCGATGTAATGCCTGCTTACTATGGACAGGTTAATACAAGCTGTGCGCTTGACAGATGTCTTGCAAAGGTCAAAGAGATGATTAAATGGGATGAGAAATATCCTATGAGAAAGATTTCTGATACTAAGGCACGTTTTGTCGGAATGGGCATGGCAATGCAGGGGTCAGGCATATCAGGGGTTGATGTCGGCAGTGCGACACTAAAGCTTAATGATGAAGGTGTATATACTATGAACATCGGAGCTGCTGATATGGGAACAGGCTGTGATACAATACTTGCACAGATTGCAGCAGAGGTTCTTGAATGCAGCACAGACAATATAAGTGTATTTGGTGCAGATACTGACATATCACCTTATGATTCAGGTTCATACGCATCAAGTACAACATATGTAACTGGTAAGGCTGTTGAAAAATGTGCATTAGAACTTAGAGACAGAATCGAAAAGCTTGGTGCTAAGATGTTAGGATGCGAGAAATGTGATGTCACATTTGACGGAAAGAAAGTAATATGCGAATCAGGTGAGAACAAGGATAAATGTGTAACCCTGGCCGATATATCAACAGCATCCATGTGTGGTAATGATATAGCACTTTCAGTTACCAATACACATACATCACCTATTTCACCACCACCATTCATGGTTGGAGCAGCGGAGGTCGAGGTTGACCTTCTCACAGGTGAGAGCCGTGTTGTTGAATATGACGCATGTGTTGATTGTGGAACACCTGTTAATCCTAACCTTGCAAGAGTACAGGCAGAGGGCGGTATCTTACAGGGAATCGGAATGACAATGTCAGAGAATATCACATATTCAGATAAAGGCAAGCTGTATGAGAACTCATTTTTACAGTACAAGATTCCATCAAGAATGGATATTGGACATATTAATGTTGAGTTTGAGAGTAGTTACGAGAATGCAGGTCCTTTTGGTGCGAAATCAATCGGAGAGGTTGTAATTAATACACCGCTTCCTGCAATTACAGATGCATTAAGCCATGCGGCAGGAAAGAGATTTTACGAGCTTCCTATAACTCCTGACCAGATTGCAATGGCAGGTGTAAAAGATAATTAAAATTGATTGACCATAGAGCCTTGTAATGTTAGAATAATTTCTTATAATATGACAGATAATTTACTTACGAAAGGAATCATTACTATGAATTTTCTTGAAGAAAGAATTATGAAGGACGGAGTTGTCAAAGAAGGCAACATTCTTAAAGTAGACAGTTTTCTTAATCATCAGATGGATGTTAAGCTTTTCAAGCAGATGGGCGAAGAATTTAAGAGAAGATTTGCCGGAAAGAATATTAATAAGATTATAACAATTGAGGCTTCAGGAATTGGTATTGCATGTATAGTTGCAGAATGCTTTGATGTACCGGTTGTATTTGCAAAGAAGTCACAGAGTGTCAATATTGATGGTGATGTGTATTCTGCGGAAGTTGAATCATTTACACATAAGTGCAAGAATCAGGTTCTTATATCTAAGAAGTTTGTAGGTCCAGAGGATCATGTACTTATTATTGATGATTTTCTTGCAAACGGATGTGCACTCCAGGGACTTATATCTATTGTCAATCAGGCAGGCGGAACTGTTGAAGGTATTGGAATCGCAGTTGAGAAAGGCTTCCAGCAGGGTGGACAGATTATCCGTAACCTTGGATACCAGCTTGAATCTCTGGCTATTGTTGATGGAATGAATGCTGCAGATGGCAGTATTAATTTCAGAGAGGAGTAATCATGAATGAATATCAGTTTTTTTCACCAGTAGATGTCGTATTTGGATGCGGAAGTCTTTCTAAGCTTCATACTCTTAAGATGCCAGGAAAGAAAGCACTTCTTGTTATAAGCAATGGAAAGTCTGCAAGGATGAATGGTTCACTTGACAGAACAATAGATGAACTTAAACAGGCTGATGTTTCATATGTGCTTTATAACGGAATAGGAGCTAATCCGCTGAAGTCAGCAGTTGAAGAAGGCGCAAGAATTGGTCGCGAGAATGGAGTTGACTTTGTTGTTGCTTTAGGTGGCGGTTCAGTTATGGACGCGGCTAAGAATATGGCAATGTTCATTCCACAGCCATCAGATAATCTGTGGGATTATGCTAACAGTCCATCAGGTGGTAAGATGACACCTCCTAATGAGATGCTTCCATGGATTGCAATTACTACATCAGCAGGAACAGGCTCAGAGGTTGATACTATTGGAGTAATTTCTAATCCTGATACTAATGAAAAGATTGGTATTGGTGGAATGGCGGGCATGTTTGCAAAGTATGCAATTGTTGACCCTGAGCTTATGAAAACAGTTCCACCGAAATTCACTGCATATCAGGGATTTGATGCGCTTTTTCATTCATTGGAAGGGTATATAAGCAACAAACATAATATTATGGGAGATATGATTCAGCGTGCCGCGATTGAAAATATCGGACAATATCTTGCAAGAGCAGTTAAGGATGGTAACGATATTGAGGCAAGAGAACATGTTGCATACGCTAATACAATGTCAGGCTATTCAATGGTTGTAACATCATGCATATCTGAACATTCTATGGAGCATGCAATGAGTGCATATCACCCGGAGCTTCCTCATGGAGCAGGACTTATCATGCTGTCTAAGGAGTACTTCACATTCTGGATTAATAAGCATGTATGTGATGAACGATTCGTTGATATGGCACATTTTCTTGGAATGAAAGATGCGTCTAAACCGGAAGATTTCATCACAGCGCTTCTTGAATTACAGAAGGCATGTGGAGTTGATGACCTTAAGATGTCTGATTACGGAATAAAGAAGGAAGAAGCAATGACACTTGCTAAGAACGCAAGGGCAACAATGATGAGATTGTTCGTAAGAGACCCTCAGGAAACTACTGATGAAGAGATTGCGGGTATATACGAGAGAGCGTATAGATAATATTTATTAATTATAGGTATAATATTCACATGATGAATGTTGTACCTTTTTTAATAAAAATGAGGTATTTCTAATGTTTAGATAATATATATTGACATATACAATTATATATGATATTAATATATTTAAAGAATAAAATCTTTTCTAAAGTAACTTGGTGTTGATTGCTTCAATAATCAACACCAGTTGCTTATCAAAGCTGGATATTCATAGATTAACATATATCTATGAAAGTTCGTTTATGAAAGATTCTTCATAGACAGTCATTCAGCGAAAACCCACATAACACATAATTGAATAATGCAGGCTTGTTTTAGATATCCGTAAATGCTAATATACTTATATAGATAAAGATAATATTAGTATATGTGCGTTGATATCTGCCTGTGAAAGAGACGAGGAGGATATCTATGGCAGAGAAGAAAGACAATGTACCATCTAAATTTAAGGACAATGTATTCTGTATGCTGTACAGGGATAAGAAGAATCTTTTAGAACTGTATAATGCACTTAACAATTCAGCTTACACGAATGTTGATGATTTGCAGGTTACAACATTAAATGGAGGTTCGTACATGAAGTATAAGAACGACGCTTCATTTTTACTATGTATGAGCCTGTATATGTTTGAGCAGCAGTCTAGCAAGAATCCTAATATGCCGTTAAGATTTTTGCACTATGTATCAGATGTGTTCAGAGAGTTGTTCAGTAATTCCATGCTTCACAGAAGAAGTATGATTAAGATTCCTGTTCCGCATTTTGTGACATTTTACAATGGCTTGGAAAAATGGATTGAAGATGAGGAGGAAATCAGGCTGTCAGATATGTATGAGATATCGACAGACAATCCAGAGCTGGAGCTTAAGGTGCGTGTTATCAACATTAATAAAGATGTACATATCCTTAATAAGTGCAAAACGCTGCGTGATTACATGACATTTGTTAATAAGGTCAGATTCAAGATGGGGGTTGAAGGGGACGATGTCAGGATTGCGGTAACAGAGGCGATGGACGAATGTATAGATGAGGATATACTTGTCGATTTCTTTGAACAGCACAGGGAGGAGGTCGTCGAAGTGAGTATATATGATTATGATGAGGAAGATGTCAGAAGGACATTATTTGAAGAAGCAAAGGAAATGGCTAAAGAAGAATTAAAAGAAGTTGTTAAAGCGGAGGTCATGGAAGAAGTTAAATCGGAAGTCAGAGAAGAAGTTAAATCGGAAGTCAGAGAAGAAATTAAGTCAGAAATGAGAGAAGAAGTTAAATCTATAGTAATTAATCAGGTCATAAAGAAAGTAAAGAAGTCAAAAACTCTGGAGACAATAGCCTCAGAACTAGAGGAAGAAGAGGCAGATATAAAGCCAATATACGATGCAGTAGTCTCATCTGCCCCAGATTATGATATTAATGTAATTAAAGATAGATTAGACAATATGTGAGATATTTATTTCTTCATAAATGAAACAAAATCAAACTTCTTATCAAGCCATCTGCCGACAAGGCCGATGGCTTTTCCCATTGTAAATGCAGCAACAACAGTACCGATGCCAAGCCCCTTAATATGACCTAATATCAGGCCGGTAAGACATGCAGTTACGGCAAGGCATATAACATCAAAAGAAATCTTGATGCGTGAATAGGCAATGCCTGTAATATCAGCAAGCTCACGAGGGAACAGGTCAGTAGGGATAATTGGAAGTCTGCACCTGTTAGAAAGAGCTATGCCGAGACTTATCAGGCAGTAGCTTATAATAAAGTACGTAACTCTGAATCCGATTGCAGTTGGGAGCATTGGAACCCACATATTGTGCATGTCGATGCATTCACCAAATATGAATCCGACAACGAATGAAAACAGATATGATGGTACGAACTTCTTTCGCAGAATCATAAGGCTGAGTACAAGAAGTCCCTGGAACATATATGTAAACGTACCAAGAGTAATCTTAGGGAAGACTTCGGAAAAAGCATATGGAACGCTTGAGATTGCTGATATTCCAGTTCCTGAGTAAAGCATAAGCACAACTCCAAGGCTGTTGATTATAACAGCAAAGGCAAGAACAAGCTCACCTCTAAGCATAGTCTTAACATTTTCAGAAACAGAACCGGCATTTAAATCTATTGCACTATCAATTGAACTCATAAGGAATCCCCTTTCTTTTTAATAAAGAACATAATCACAGTCTCTAAGTGTAGTTTCATTATTGATTAATAACAAATGAATAATTTTAATGAAATTATAGATTTTGTCTATAGAACTGTTTATAATTAAGATAAAGATAATAAATGTGCATGGGAGGCTGATATGAATATATATAACCTGCGATATTTTGTTACACTTGCAAGAATCCGTCAGTACACGAAAGCGGCAGAGGAATTATGCATTACACAGCCGAGTCTTAGTCATGCAATTTCACAGATGGAAAAGGAACTTGGTGTTAAACTCTTTGAAAAAAACGGACATAAGATAACTCTGACTCAATTCGGAGAGGAGTTTCTTTCTTATGCAGAAAAGACTCTTGATGTGTTAGATGATGGAATCGCTTCTATTAAAAGAAGTGCAATGGGAAATGGAACGATAAGATTAGGACTTGTAAGACCATTGGGAATAAGCTATGTCCCTCGGATGGCGGCAGCATTTATAAAGAAGAATCCGAAGCTTGATATAGATTTTACGTTTCACACAGATGTTACGGGCAGGCTGCTTGACGATATGCAGCTTGGGAAGTATGATTTGTTGTTCTGTTCCAAGCCATCAGAAGAATATCATTTTACGGCTGAGCCCGTTATGAAGCAGAGACTGGTGCTTATTACTCCCAAAGGACATCCGCTGGCTAAGAAAAGGAAAAGGAGCATTAATCTTGCAGAGACAGCCGGGTATTCATATGTATGTTTTGAAAAGAACTCTGGAATAAGAAGCATATTTGATGAAATGTTGAAAAGATCGGACATAACAGTAAAGGTTGCATATGAAACTGAGGAAGATCAGGTTATTGCCGGGCTGGTTGCTAATGGATTTGGAATAGCGGTAGTTCCATATATGGATATATTGGAAAAAATGTCTGTAGAAATATTTGAAATCGAGTCACCGGAATATGAAAGAAGCTTCTATATGGTTAATGATAATAGTACATACATGTCTCCTGTTGTAGAGGCATTCAGGAACTTTGTTATAGAGAATACAAGTGTTTTAAAGGCTTTATAGAGATTAATATAATTAATGAATAACCGGTTATATCTTAATTAAATGACAAATTTGTAGAAAAATTAACAGGTTTTATTGATACATTTTTGACAAATTTTAATGAAATTATTAAATAAAAATAAAGTTTGACAGAATTCAATGTAAAAAATAACAAAAATGAACGCTGGTCATAAACAATTTTTTGTTAAAAATGTACGATTATTAAAGGAGAAAATAGTGTCAAACCTAGGCAGAATCTAGGCTTGACATTATTTTTTGTGTGGAATAAAATCCGTGAACAGAAAAGAAATATATTTCATATTTAGAAAGGAGGTCGTGCAGATGGATGCTTTGGTAGAAGGGCTTATGGAAGAACTTAATTGCGAGACAGTGTTCACTATACCTTTGTTTGGTGGAATCCCAGTATATGAATCCGTTGTTGTTACATGGATTATCATGGCTGTTGTGTTCCTGTTGTGTATTCTGCTAAGCCGAAATCTAAGTGTGGAAAACCCCAGTCGCAGACAGGTAGTTGTAGAAACAGCAATAAAGGGACTCAATGATTTCTTCACTGAGACAGTAGGAGAAAAAGGAAAGGCATACATTCCATATCTGTCAGCAATTGCTATTTACATAGGAATTGCGAACCTGATAGGACTGCTTGGTTTCAAGCCACCAACTAAGGATATGAATGTTACAGCAACACTGGCATTGATGAGTATTGTGCTTATTGAGGTCGCAGGAATCAGAGCCAGAGGAACTAAAGGCTGGCTTAAGAGTTTTGCAGAACCAATGCCTATAATACTTCCTATTAATATTCTGGAAGTATTTATCAAGCCCTTATCACTTTGCATGCGATTATTCGGTAATGTTTTAGGTTCATTTGTAATCATGGAATTATTAAAGATGGTAGTTCCGGCAGTTTTACCGGCAGTATTCAGTTGTTACTTCGATATATTCGATGGACTGATACAGGCGTATGTTTTCGTATTCTTAACTGGTCTTTTTATAAAAGAGGCTACAGAGTAAGAGTATATGTAACAAGAATAAATGTTTTAAAAAGGAGATTATTATTATGTCAACAATTTTAGTAGCAATCGGAGCAGGTATAGCAGTATTAACAGGTATCGGTGCTGGTCTTGGTATCGGTAAGGCAACAAGCAGTGCAGTAGACGCTATCGCAAGACAGCCAGAGGCAGAAAGCAAGATTAGTAAGTCACTTCTTTTAGGTTGTGCCCTTGCAGAGGCAACAGCTATTTATGGTTTCGTTATCGCCCTTCTTATAATTCTTTTCTTAGGCTAATAACATTTATGGGAAAGATAACTAAGACAAGATAGAAAGGAAGGCGAAGCTAGTGTTAAGTATAGATCCATGGAATATATTATGGACAGTAGTCAATCTGCTCGTCTTATATCTGGTGTTTAAGAAGTTCCTGTTTAAGCCTGTTATGAAAGTAATCAATGCAAGAGAAGATATGATTAAGCAGCAGTTTGATGATGCTAAGAAGAGTCAGGAAGAAGCAGATGCATTAAAGGCTTCATATGACGAAAAGCTTGAAAGTGCGAAGACTGAAGCTGATGAGATTATTGTAAATGCTAGAAACAGAGCACAGGAAGAGCATGAGGCAGCTTTGGAAAAGACCAGAAAAGAAACAGAAGTAATGCTTGAAAAGGCAAAGGCTGATATAGCTACAGAGAAAGAGAAAGCAACGGAAGCTGCACAGGCAGATATTGCAAGACTCGCTCTCATAGCTGCAAGAAAAATCGTAAAGACAGGTGATGCTCATGACGCAGGCAGCAGTAAATAATGCAATAGTTTTACACCGGTTGTCTGTGAGCAGAGAGGATGTAAGAAGGGCTGATGAGTTATACAGCAAAACTTCAGAACTTCAGAAAATTCTCACGAATCCTGAAATACCTCTTGCAAAGAAATACGACATCATTGATAAAGTGTTTGCACTTGATGATACCAAGGAGCTTATGAAGAATTTCATTAAAGAAATGTGTAAGCTTGGTTATTGTGATGAGATGAGAGACATATTTGATTCATATTACAGAATTGATGATGAAGCAAACCACATTTTAAAAGCAGAGCTTATAAGTGCAGACAGCAGTGATGAAGATGATAATGCAAAGCAGGCACAGGATTTCTTAAAGAGCAGATATCCGGATTATACAATTGAACTGACAAAGACAGTGGATGCGGATCTCTTAGGCGGATATGTTATAAGAGCACATCACAAGGAATACGACAGAAGTTTTGAAGGACGTTTTTGTCAGCTTGAAAGAAAATTAACTGGGAGGTGACCCCTGTGGGCGCAATTAGTGCAACAGATATTATCTCCATTATCCAGAGTGAGATTGAGAATTTCAATTGGGATGAAGCAAGTCGTGAGACCGGTAATGTAATATGGGTCGGTGATGGAATTGCTACAGTATACGGTATTGACCATGCAATGTATGGTGAAATCGTAGTATTTGATAATGGAGTAAAAGGAATGGTTCAGGATATCCGTGAGAATGAGATAGGCGTTATCTTGTTCGGCAGGGATACAGGAATCAAAGAAGGAACTAAGGTTGTAAGAACCAAGAAAAAAGCCGGAATTCCGGTAGGCAGCGCATTTGTAGGAAGAGTAATCAATGCACTTGGCGAGCCTATTGATGGAAAAGGCGATATTAAAGAAGAAGATTACAGACCAATTGAGGAAGATGCTCCTGGTATCGTAGACCGTAAGTCTGTAAGCACACCAATGGAAACAGGAATACTTTCAATTGATTCAATGTTCCCAATTGGCCGTGGACAGCGAGAACTTATCATTGGTGACCGTCAGACTGGTAAGACATCAATTGCCACAGATACAATTATTAACCAGAAAGGTAAAGGTGTTATCTGTGTGTATGTTGCAATCGGACAGAAGGCATCTACAGTTGCCAAGGTTGTATCAACACTTACTAAGCATGGTGCAATGGATTATTCAATTGTTGTATCTTCAACAGCGAGTGATCCTGCATCACTTCAGTATATAGCTCCATATGCAGGTACTGCAATGGCAGAGCATTTCATGCATCAGGGAAAAGATGTTCTTATTGTATATGATGATTTGAGCAAACATGCGGTAGCGTATAGAGCACTTTCCCTTCTGCTTGAAAGATCACCTGGACGAGAGGCTTATCCTGGAGATGTATTCTATCTTCATTCAAGACTTCTTGAAAGATCAAGCCGTTTAAGTGATGCGTTAGGTGGAGGCTCAATAACAGCACTTCCTATAATAGAGACACAGGCTGGTGATGTATCAGCATATATTCCAACAAATGTTATCTCTATCACAGATGGTCAGATATTCCTTGAAACTAACCTGTTTAATTCAGGTATGAGACCAGCCGTTAATGTAGGTCTTTCGGTTTCACGAGTTGGTGGTGCAGCCCAGACTAAGGCAATGAAGAAGGCATCAGGAAGCATAAGAATTGACCTTGCACAGTACAGAGAGATGGAAGTATTTACACAGTTTGCATCAGATCTTGATGATGCGACTAAGGCACAGTTACAGCACGGAAAAGCCCTTATGGAGCTTTTAAAGCAGCCACTCTGCCATCCACTTTCAATGCATGAGCAGGTTATGACACTTGTTATGGCTAACAACGGCGTATTTGATGAGATACCTACTAAGGAAGTTAAGAAACACCAGACAGAATTACTTGAATTCATAGATCTCAAGCATCCTGAAATAGGAAAGCAGATTGAAGATAAGAAAGAGATTAATGATGAGCTGGTTAAGAATATTCTGGAAGCAGTAAAAGAATTTGCATAATGCATGTGTGCTAAAAGAAAGGTAAGCGTATAGATATGGCAAACACAAAGGAAATTCAGGATCGAATAAAAAGTATCAATGATACATTAAAGATTACTAATGCCATGTATATGATTTCTTCTTCCAAGCTTAAGAAATCTAAGAAAATGCTTTCAGACACGGAACCATACTTTTTCACTCTGCAGTCAGAAATGAGCCGAATCTTAAGACATATACCTGATATAAGCAGTATATATTTTAAGACAAATGAGGATAAAGACGCAGCGGATAAAAAGGTAGGCTACATAGTTATTACTGCCGATAAGGGACTTGCAGGTTCATATAACCATAATGTTTTAAAGATTGCGCAGGAGCAGCTTGAAAAGAATCCTAATCATTCATTATTCGTATTAGGAGAACTTGGACGACATTATTTTGAACAGCGCGGTATTGAGATTGAGAAGCAGTTCCACTATACAGTTCAGAATCCTACTCTTAACAGAGCAAGAAATATTTCAGAAGAAATAATAGAACTGTACAGAAAAGGTGAACTTGATGAGGTGTATATCATATACACAAGTATGATTAATGCTATTCAGGAGGAAACACAGATTGAACAGCTTCTTCCTCTTAAGAAGGCAGATTTCAATATCCAGATACCGGTTGATTTCAAAAGAGAGGAACTTGCATTAAAACCTTCCCCAGAAGTAGTTATGGACAGAATTGTTCCTGATTATATAGTTGGTTTCGTATACGGAGCTTTGGTAGAGTCATTCTCCTGCGAACAGAATGCCCGTATGATGGCGATGGAGGCTGCATCAAAGAGTGCAAAGGATATGCTGCACGACCTTGATATACAGTATAACAGAGCTAGACAGGCTTCAATCACACAGGAAATAACTGAGGTTATCGCTGGTGCGAAGTCGCAGAAGAAGAAACGAAAGAAATAATGCGACGGATAGGAGATAATATGAGTAATAAAGGAAAGATTATACAGGTAATGGGACCTGTTGTCGATGTAGCGTTCGAAGATGAGAACCTTCCGGCAATCAGGGACGCACTTGAAGTTAATAATGGTGATAAAAAATGTGTAATGGAAGTTGCACAGCATATCGGTAACGATACAGTCCGTTGTATTATGCTTGCTTCCAGTGAAGGTCTTTGCAGA
>OGWZ01003096.1_pt1 | contig 11805 bp, 9 predicted proteins | sample 1576141 | NCBI WGS metagenome assembly OGWZ01 (sample SAMEA3541512, study PRJEB24748) | human gut metagenome | biome: human gut; feature: human-associated habitat; material: faeces | place: China | collected 2012
GCGGCGGACCCTGTGCTGGTGGCGCAGCTGCAGGGCAGCTTTGCTTGGCAAAGCCCCCGCGCCGCGCTCGAAAAGGTCCCCGCCAAGGTCAGCGTCAGCGCGGTGGCCCACGCCGCCCGCCCGGTTGCGCTGGAGCGCCCGGCCTTTCTGCAAAAAAGCGGCATGACAGGCGCCGAGCGCGGCACTGCCATCCACGCCTTTATGCAGAGTGTGCCCTTTGACGGCCCGCCCCCCGATCTTGCGGCCGAGGTGCAGCGGCAGACTAGGCTGCAGCTGCTGGACGCCGCACTGGCAGACAAGCTGGATCTGGACGCCGTGCGCCCCTTCTTTGACAGCGCGGTCTGGCGGCGGATCCGGCTGGCCCGCCGTATCCTGCGCGAGGAGCCGTTCATCACGGCGCTGCCCGCCGCCGACATCACCCCCGCCGCACAGCAGGGGAGTGCCGCCGGGGCCGAGGTACTGGTGCAGGGCATTGCCGATCTTGTGCTGGTGTTTGACGAGCATGCCGAGATCCTTGACTACAAGACCGACCGCAGCCGCGATGCACAGTATTATATTGACGAGTACGCCGCCCAGCTGCGGCTTTACCGCCGGGCGTTTGCCCAGCGGTTGAGCGTGCCGGTGACGAAACTGACGATCTACAGCTTTGCCATCGGAGATGAGATTGATGTGCCGCTGGCGTAAAAACACGCTGTAGGGGCCGGGCATGCCCGGCCCGCGGCCTTGCAATTACTGCCCCTTTATCTTTTGCATCGTAGGGAGGGGTCTTGACCGCTTGACGGCGCACAACGAGCGCCGTCAGCCAGCAAAGCTGGCCCGCTCATGCGGTTGTTTGCCCTGCAGGGGCAAACATTGTTCGCTCCCCGATTTCGCTCCGCTCAACCGTGGGCCCACGCTCACAACCCCGCACCTCCGCGGGGCGTCGAGGACGCCGCCCCCTACATCTTTCGTCATGAGCTTTCCGCCATCCGTAGGGGCGGGATTCCTCTCTTCCGGGCAGTATCCCAATATCACAAACAAAAAAGGTCGTGCCGACAATCCATCGTCAGCACGACCTTTAGTATTTATACCAATTTACGCCTGCCGGAATCGGCTCAGGAACTCAACGGTCTTGGGGTTCTGCGGGCGCTCAAAGATGTCGGCGGGGGTGCCCTCCTCACAGATGACGCCGTCCGCCATGTAGACTACATGGGTAGATACATCGCGGGCAAAGGCCATCTCATGGGTGACAACAAGCATCGTCAGCCCCTCCTTGGCCAGCTGGCGCATGACGGCCAGCACCTCGCCCACCATCTGGGGGTCCAGCGCGGAGGTCGGCTCGTCAAACAGCAGCACCTCGGGCTGCATGGCCAGCGCGCGGGCAATCGCCACACGCTGCTTCTGCCCGCCGGAAAGCTGGCGCGGCTTGGCATGGATATAAGGGGCCATGCCGACCTTCTCCAGATTGTCCAGTGCGGTGCGCTCGGCGGCCTCCTTGTCCATGTGCAGCACATAGCGCAGGCCCGCCGTGCAGTTGTCCAGCACCGTCATATTGTTGAAAAGGTTAAAGCTCTGGAACACCATGCCCACCTTGGCGCGGTAGGCGCACGGGTCGCTGCCCTTGGCCGTGATGTCATTGCCGTGGAACAGCACCTTGCCGTTCGTGGGGGTCTCCAGCAGGTTGATGCAGCGCAGCAGGGTCGATTTGCCGCTGCCGGACGCGCCGATGATGCAGGTGACATCGCCGGGGTTGACGGTGAAATCCACATCGCGCAGAACGACATGGGTGCCGAAGCTCTTGGAGAGGTGGCGTACCTCAATAACAGGCTCAGACATGGGCTGCGCCTCCCTTCATATCCAGATTCTGGGACTCATGGTTCGGGTCCGGGGCGTTGTACATGCCGCTGGTGTAGGCCAGCGAGTCGGTCGTGTTCAGGTCGTAGTTCTGCGGGCCGTCCAGCGCTTTCTCCCACAGGCGCAGCAGGTAGCTGGCGAACAGGGTCATCGTCAGGTAGATGACCATGACGATGGCAGCGCTCTCAAAGTAGGTGTACAGTGCGCCGACCACGCTCTTGTGGACAAAGAACAGGTCGGTGATCGAGATGACCGACAGCACCGAGGTGTCCTTGATGTTGATGATGAAGTTGTTGCCGATCTGCGGGATGATGTTGCGCAGCGCCTGCGGCAGAATGACGTGCAGCATCGTCTGCCAGTGGTTCATGCCGATGGCCTTCGCGCCCTCGGTCTGGCCCGGGTCGATGGAGACAATGCCGCCGCGGACCGTTTCGGCCATGTACGCGCCGGTGTTGATGGACACGATGAAGAAGCCTGCCTGCCACATGCCCATCTTGATGCCGAACACCTGCAAAAGACCGTAGTAGATGAACACGGCCTGCACGATCATCGGCGTGCCGCGGAACAGCTCTACATAGCAGCGCAGGAAGATGTGCAGGATTTTCAGCAGTACACGCTTCCACGCCGGGTCGCGCTGCTTGTCGATGGGGATGGTCTGCAGTGCGCCGACCGCAAAGCCGATTAGGCAGCCGAAAAATGTGCCGACCAGCGCCAGCAGCAGGGTCGTGCCCGCGCCGCGCAGATACGAAAAGCCGTACTTCTGCAGCACTGTGGCACAGTTCATGAAAAAGTCTTGCATGAAATTCTCCTTTGTGATTTCTTCACTTTACCAACACCGAAGCCCCTGCCGCACAAAACGGCAGGGGCAGGCGGGCAAAATTACTCGCTCAGGGGCTGAACGCTGATGGCGTCGTCCATCATGGCGTTGTAATCATCAGCGGTCATCGTGGACAGGACCTCGTTGATGGCGCTCTGCAGGGCGGTGTTGCCCTTCTTCATCGAGATGCCGATGTTGATGTCCTCCTCGCTGACCTTGAAGTCATTGTCGCCGCCGCCGAAGTCCAGCAGCGTGAAGTCGGGGTAGGCGACCAGCGCGGCCTGCGCGGTGGGGCGGTCGGTGACAACGATGTCGCAGGCACCGCTGTTCAGGGCCACCAGCATGGCAGGCGCGGTCTCCTGCGCGGGCAGGATGTTGGCGTTCTCGATCTGGGGCAGGCAGGTATCATACCAGATGGTGCCCAGCTGGCTGGTAGCGGTCGCACCGGCCAGATCGGCCACGCTCGCCGCATTGGCGTAGGCGCTGTCCTTCTTCGTCAGGGTGACGATCGAGGCGTAGTAGTAAGGGTTGCTGAAATCGACCTGTGCAGCGCGCTCAGCCGTGATGGACTGACCGGCGATGACGCAGTCCACATCGCCGCTCATGACGGCGGGAATCAGGCTGTCCCAGTCCAGCTTGACGATCTGGACCTGCTGGCCCAGTGCCTCGCCGATCTTCTTGGCCATCATGACATCGTAGCCATAGGCGTAGTCGCTGGAGCCGCGGATCGCAACGGCACCGTTGGAATCATCACTCTGGGTCCAGTTGTAGGGGGCGTAAGCGCACTCCATCGCAACGGTCAGGGTGGTGGGGTCGCCGTCGCCGTCCGGGGCACCGGCAGCATCCGCAGTGGCCGCAGTGCTCTCAGCAGCAGGGGCGGCGGAGGTGTCGGCGCTGGAGCCGCAGGCGGTCAGACCGGTGGCCAGCACAGCGGCCATGGTCAGGGCAAGCATTTTCTTGAGTTTCATCTTGAACTCTCCTTTACCTTTATAAGTGTTTCCCTCATATTCATGCAAAAAGCCCCGGCGTCCTGATTGCGGATACCGGAGCTTGAAGCGTGATTTTGCCGGATAGCGCAGCGTGCGGCCGCGCCCTTGCGGCTATGTATAAATATTACTCTATAGGAGCCGGTTTGTCAAGTGCCGATTACACTCAAACAGTGGCTTTTGCTTCGGGCGCATCGCAGGTGGTGTAGCTCTTGACGCTGTGGAACACGATGTTCAGGCCCAGCACGATCAGCAGCACTGCAAGGATCAGCTGCAGGCCGTTGGCGATAAAGACAGCGCCCCAAGTGGTCTCACCGGCAGGGATGGCGGTGGACGCAGCGGCGGAGATGGCCTTGACCATCGCAATCAGGCGCTGCACCAGTGCGGTGAAGGTGACGCAGAGCATGATGACCAGCGGCGGGAAGAGCATCTTGTTGTTGCGGCCCGTGACCTTGAGGAAGACGCACAGGGTAGCCAGAACCAGCGCACTGAGCAGCTGGTTGGCGGAGCCGAACAGCGGCCAGATGTTGGCATAGCCGATCTGAGTCAGGATAAAGCCGAACACCAGCGTGATGAAGGTGGAGAAGTAGACATTGCAGCACAGCTTGCGCCAGCCCTCTGCATGCTCCATATCATCGACACTGAACAGCTCCTGGAAGCTCATGCGGCCGATACGGGCCACGGCGTCCAGACTGGTCAGTGCCAGCGCGGAAACGCACATCGTCATAAAGACAGTTGCAATCGAAACGGGCACGCCGAACATCTCAAAGAAACCGGCAACGCCGCGGCTGAAGATCTGGAACGGGGTACCGGTAGCGGGGGTGCCGTCTGCAGCGGCGGCAGCACCGGCAACACACAGGGCGAGGACAGCCAGCAGGCTCTCAAGAACCATGGCGCCGTAGCCGACCTTGAGCATATCCTTCTCATTTTCAACGGTCTTGGAGGAGGTGCCGGAGGAAACCAGACTGTGGAAGCCGGAGACGGCACCGCAGGCGACCGTGACAAAGAGGATGGGGAACATGGTGCCCAGTTTGGCATTGTTGAAGCCGGTAAAGACGGGCAGGTTCATCGTGGGGTGGGCAACCAGCAGGCCGATGACAGCACCGGCGATCATTGCGCCGAACATAAAAGTGGTCATATAGTCGCGGGGCTGCTTGAGCATCCACATCGGCAGAACCGCGGCAAAGAAGATGTAAACGAAGGTGATGTAGCTCCATGCAGCCTTGCCGAACACCAGCGGGCAGTTCATGCCAACGGCAAAGGACAGGACGATAAAGACGATGCCGATGACGGCCTCGCGCCAGCCGGAGAAGTTGAACTTCTTCTGGATGAAGCCGAACACAACGGCGAACACCATGAACATGATGGAGACCATGCCGGCCGCACCGTTTGTGAAAGCGGCCTCGACCTGTGCGCCCTCTGCATCAAAGGCGTTGAAGGTGCCGGCAACCATGTCTGCAAAGGCAGCAATGACGATGCCGCAGAACAGCCAGCAGAACAGCAGGAACAGCTTGCGGCCGGTCTTGCCGATGTACTTCTCGATCAGCAGGCCCATCGACTTGCCGTCATTCTTGACGGAAGCGTACAGAGCGCCGAAGTCAGTGACAGCGCCGAAGAAGACGCCGCCGATCAGCACCCAGAGCAGCACAGGCAGCCAGCCGAAGGCCGCAGCCTGAATGGCACCGGTAACAGGGCCGGCACCGGCAATGGAGGAGAACTGGTGCGCAAACACCGTCCAGCCGTTGGTGGGAACATAATCCTTGCCATCCTCCAGCCGCACAGCAGGAGTCTTGGCGTTGGGGTCAACACCCCAGGTCTTGGCGAGCCAACGACCGTATCCGGCGTACGCACATACCAGAACGACCGCGGCAATCAGAACGATTACAAGCGTATTCATTTGAATGAATCCCTCTTTCCTAATAGATTTTACAATCGCTTGTGCACTTTACTTTACTGCGATGTTCTTTGTTTGTCAACACATTGTTCACAAAATAGCAATATGCTGATTTTCGGTGCAAAATGTAGAAAATTTGTGGTTTGTTTTGTCTGCTTTGCTGCGTTGACAAAGGGAGAAGGAGGGGATAGTATAGGGGTAGAAACGGATGAAACATTTCCATGCTCGTGAAGCGGCAAACTGACAGGGAGCGCCGTAGGGGCGGATTCCATATCCGCCCGTGGCCGTGCGCGGTGGGGAAAACCTCCCGAGCGCACAGGAAATGCGCCCTGCGGTCTGCCGTGGATATTCTATCTGTCTATTATAGTAAAGGAGACATCTCATGAAACAGTGGCTGAAAGACGCAGTGTTCTATGAAATCTACCCCCAGAGCTTCTATGATACCAACGGCGACGGCATCGGTGATTTGCGGGGCATTATTGCCAGGCTCGACTATATCAGGGACCTGGGCTGCAACGCCCTCTGGATCAACCCCTGCTTTGATTCGCCGTTCAAGGATGCGGGCTATGATGTGCGCGACTACAAAAAGATCGCCCCGCGCTACGGCACGAACGAGGACGCTGCCGCGCTGTTCAGGGCCGCGCATGAGAAGGGCATCCGTGTGCTGTTCGACCTGGTGCCCGGCCACACGAGCGAGGAACACCCGTGGTTCAAGGCCAGCTGCAAGCCCGGGCACAACGAATACTCGGACCGCTTTATCTGGACGGATTCCTGCTTTGCCTCCGGCGATGGGATGCCGTTCATCGGCGGCGAGACCGAACGCAACGGCACATATATCCTGAACTTCTTCAAGTGCCAGCCTGCGCTGAACTACGGCTATGGAAAGATCAACCAGAAGTGGCAGAAGCCCACCGACGACCCCGCCTGCGTGGCAACGGTGGAGGCCATGAAGGACGTCATGCGATTCTGGCTGGACATGGGCTGCGACGGCTTCCGCGTCGATATGGCGTCGAGCCTTGTAAAGAATGACACTAAGAACAAAAAGTACACCTGCAAAATCTGGCGCAATATCCGGGATATGCTGGACGTCGAGTATCCCGAGGCCGCGCTCATCGCCGAGTGGAACGGCCCGCGCATGTCGCTGAAAAACGGCTTTGACATGGACTTTTATCTCAATTGGCAGGGCAACGGCTACAGCTGGCTCATGCGCAACTATGACGGTGCAATGGACTCGAACCCGCACAACATCGGCAAGGCGTACTTCTGCAAGAACTCCGGCACCGGCATTGACAAATTTCTGGACGAGTATCTGCCGGCCTACAAGGCCACCCACAAGGACGGTCTGTGGTGCTTCATCACCTGCAACCATGACACGATCCGCCCCTCCGCGGGCCTGACGACTGACGAGCTGCGGCTGGCCTACGCGACAATTTTCACGCTGCCCGGTGCGCCCTTCGTCTACTACGGTGACGAGATCGGTATGCGCTATCTGCCGCTGCCCACCAAGGAGGGCGGCTACTTCCGCACGGGCTCCCGTACGCCGATGCAGTGGAACGACACGGCCAACCACGGCTTCTCCACCGCCGACGCACAGGATATCTATCTGCCTGTGGACACTGCCGCCGATGCGCCCACCGTGGCCGCCCAGACGGACGACCCCGACAGCCTGCTGAACAGCGTGAAGTCGCTGCTGGCTTTCCGTCATGCACACGTTGACCTGAACGCAGACGCGCCGTTCAAGGTGCTGTACGCACCCAAGGCGAAGGACGACTACCGCCCGTTCGTCTGGCAGCGCGGCGATCTGATCTGCGCCGTCAACCCGGCGGGTGTCTCCATCGAGCTGCCGCTGGAGCTGGCCGAGGATCTGAAAATTCAGTACACGATCGGCAAGGCGGAGATCGTCAACGACACGCTGTCTCTGGGCGCACAGAGCTTTGCTATTTTGGGATAAGGCTGAAAGACGCCGCTTCTGACGGATACAAAAAATCGCAGCCCCGATTTCATCATCGGGACTGCGATTTTTACTTTTACAGCGTTTTCAGCAGCACCTCGTCCATGCTGCGCTTCGGCACGCAGTAGTCACGGTTTTCGTCCAGATAATATTTCACGCTGCTGTCCTGCATCGTTACCACGCGGCTTTTGTGGGCGGGGTATCCCAGCGCCACCATATAGCAGAGCCGCAGCCACTCGGGCAGGGCCAGCAGCTCGGTCAGCGCCGGGCGGTCGATGGCCCCCATGATGCAGCTGCCCACACCGTGGGCCCAAGCAGCGGCGGTCAGGCTGCCCAGCGCCAGCCCTACATCCACATCGCTGCACCCCGGCAGGCGGGTGTCCTGCAAAACGGCGATGAAGGCGGTCGGCTGCTCATCGGGCTTCGGCACGCCCTGCTCGGGCGGCAGGTAGGCGGCCCAATGGACCAGCGGCTGCACGGCGGACACGGCACGGGCGCTCTGCACAAGGATATACCGCACAGTCTGGCGGTTGGCCCCGCAGCTTGCCAGCCGGGCGGCATCAATGGCCTCGGTCAGGATCTCCGGTGCAATGGGGCGCTGGTCAAAGCGGCGGTAGGTGCGGCGGGTGCGCAAAAATTCCATCATATCCATTTCAGAACACTTCCTTACCTTATATAGGGCAGAGCCTGCCTACAGTATACAACCGCAGCTGCCGCAGCGCAATGCCTTATTTGTCGATGACGGTTGCCGTGTGGCCGATACCCACCGTGGCACCGGCGATCTTTTTCCATGTTGCACAGCCGCAGATGCCGTCCGCCCGCAGACCGAACCGCCGCTGGCAGGCCTTCAGTGCGCTTTCTGTCGCATGGCCGAAGATGCCGTCCAGCGTGTTGGTCGAATAGCCCAGTGCGTTCAGGGCATCTTGCAGGATCAATACATAGGTGCTGCGGCTCCCGCGCCGCAAGGTGGGGTAACCGGCCGTGGTGCCCGCGCAGGCAGGCTTGTCGTACCGCCGGTCAAAGTGTACCCAGGTCGGCGTCATCGACATAGGCTCCACATAGCCCCATGCCCCGCTGCGAACAGCGGCCTGGTAGATCTTGCGGCGCTCGGCGGCGGTGCTGCGCTGCCCGACATCAAAGGCAACACCTGCGTAGTGCTGGCTGGTGGTGCCGTGGCCGCCCTCCCAGATCCGCTTGAAAGCGTACCCCACCGGGATGCCGCTGCCGTAGGTGCGGCGTGTCAGGTTCCATGCCTCCATGGCGGCGGTGGTGGTCCACAGCACATTGGATTTGCTTGAGCCGCGGAATTCCCGCACCCGCAGGGTCGTGCCGGTGCTGTAGGGCATCGGGTCATTTTCGCTCAGGTTGTAGCGGAAGAACTTGTTATCGTAGGAATCGTAGACGTAAACTCTTGCCATGGCTTATGCCTCCTTACATTCGCGGCAAAGCCCCTGCGCAGCCAGACGCAGGCTTTCCCATGTGTCGGCGTCCACGATGCCAAGTGTCTGCAGCCCGGCGGTCAGCTGGTAGCTTTCCAGCGCGGACGCAGTTTCCGGCCCAAGGATGCCTGTCTCGGGTACAAAATCGGCGGTCTGGTTGGCGGCGGCAATGATGTTCAGCCAGCGCTGCACCTGCAGTACGGCAGGCCCCGCACTGCCCAGCGCCAGCGCCCCGGCGGGCCATACGCCGTCGGGCTTTGGGCTGGGCCCGGCGGGGTTGGCAGCCAGCAGCCGCTCGGCGGCCTCGCGCAGCACCGTCCAGTCCGCGGCGGTCACAATGCCTGTCTCGGTCAGCCCGAAATACCGTTGGGCACTGCGCACGGCGGTCTCCAGCGCAGGGTCAAAGGTGCTGGTCGGTGTGTCGGTCTTAGGCAGGTCGATCTCGGGAATCCACTGGCCCAGAAACAGCAACATCCGGCTCAGCCGCAGCACCTCTGCACCGCTGTCACCGGGGCGCAGTGCGGCGGAAGGGGCAGGCAGCCGGATCATGCGCACCACGGGGCCGCTGCTGTCCAGTGCTGCGGCGGCGTCATACAGGCTTTGCCATGTCAGCCGCCCCACCACACCGTCCACAGGCAGACCGGCCCGCGCCTGCCATGCCCTGACGGCCCGCGCCGTTGCTGCGCCGAAGCGCCCATCCACTGTCACGGACGGAATATCGCTGTAGTAGGCCGCGAGCCGGCGCAGATAATACTGCACAGCCCGCACGGCGGTCCCGCTGCTGCCCTCCCGCGTGGTGACCGTGAACTGCCCCGGGGCGATGTCTGCGTCCACGAGCCTGTTTGCGACCGCCAAGCCGACCTCCTTCAGCTTGTTCCATGTCGAACGGCCCACTGTGCCATCGGCCGTCAGCCCGAAAACACTCTGAAACGTCTGCACAGCGCTGACGGTGGCGGCGCCGAAGCTGCCGTCCACCGCTATGGTGTGCAGTGCGCGGTAGTTGTCCGCAGCCAGCCGCAGCCAGAACTGCACCAGCCGCACCTCCATGCCCTTGTCGCCCCGCCGCAGCACTGTGCCGGGCCATGCGGTGCCGCCAAGGTCGCTCTGCGCGTCCACCCAAGCGGCGTAAAGTGCATTCCAAGTGCGCTGCCCGACTGCGCCGTCCGCCGTCAGGCCCTGTTTTTTCTGGAACGCCTGCACGGCGCGCTCGGTCGCTGCCCCGTAGCGGCCGTCCACCGTGACGCGCGGCAGCGCGGAATCAAACTGTGCAAGATCGGACAGCCAGAACTGCACCTGCTCCACGGCGCTGCCGCTCGACCCACGCCGCAGGACTGTGCCCGGCCAACCGCCGGTGGTCTGCGTGCCCTCGGCGGTCTCGCCCTCGCTGGTCAGCTCGGCAAGATCCTTGACGCTCACATAGATAAAGCTGATTTTATACCATGTGGCACGGCCCACCACGCCGTCGGCGGTCAGGCTGAACTGCTTCTGAAAGCGCTTGACGCTGCGCTCGGTGGCATCGTCAAAGACGCCGTTCACCACCGGCTTGCCGAAGGAGGGGTAGTCCTTCGCAATGCGGGACAGCTGCTTTTGCAGGATGCGCACATTGGTCCCGCTGCTGCCGCGGCGCAGCGGACTGCCCGGATAGCTGGACGGTATGGACGCAATGTGGTCCGTCGTGACCAGCTGTACCCGATTGCCGTAGTAATACCGCAGAATCTGCAGGGCGTTTTTGCCCTCCTTGGCCCGCTCGACCGTGCCCCACTGCTTCATGCCGGGGCAGGTGACGGTACGGCCGTCACAGTATTCGGTGTAGTAGGGCTCGGCATCACCGCTGCGCTGCACATAGGTGTTGAACAATTCTGCAGTAAGGCGCTCCATGACGGCGAACACGGTGCGCCCTTTGACATAGGCCTGATCGTACCCCGGCGAGCCCGTTATGTTGAAGCTGTACCCGCGGCTGGGGTACCACTCAGTCCAGATGCGGTTCAGCGCCAGACTGATCTGGGCTAGTATGTTGGCGCGCAGGGCCTCCTCCGGCCAGGAAGGTGTGCCCCTGCTGCAAAAGACCGTTGCAAGCTGACGAAAAAAATGCTATACTAAATCCATGTAGGACATTGGTTAAAGCATAGGAAAAAGGGGAATATAGATGAGGATCGGATTTGACAACGATAAATATCTTGCGATGCAGTCTGCCCATATCCGGGAGCGTATCGCTCAGTTTGACAATAAGCTCTATCTGGAATTTGGCGGAAAGCTGTTCGATGACTACCATGCGTCCCGCGTGCTGCCGGGCTTCCAGCCGGATTCCAAGCTGCAAATGCTGCTGCAGCTGAAAGAACAGGCCGAGGTGGTCATTGTTATCAGTGCCGAGGATATCGTGGCCAACAAGATGCGCGGCGACTACGGCATTACCTATGATGTTGATGTGCTGCGCCTGATCGATGCCTTTCAGGGGGTCGGTCTGTTTGTGGGCAGCGTCTGCGTGACAAAGTTTACCGATGCGCCCGAGGTCACGGCCTTTGAGCAGAAGCTCAACAGGCTGGGTATCCGCACCTTCCGCCACTATAAGATCCCCGGCTACCCCAACGATGTGAACCACATCGTCAGTGACGATGGCTACGGCAAGAATGATTATATCGAGACCGAGCGCCCGCTGGTGGTCATCACGGCCCCCGGCCCCGGCAGCGGTAAGATGGCGGTCTGCCTGTCCCAGCTGTACCATGAGTATAAGCGCGGCGTTAAAGCAGGGTACGCCAAGTTTGAGACCTTCCCCATCTGGAACCTGCCGCTCAAGCACCCGGTCAACCTTGCCTACGAGGCCGCCACCGCCGATCTGAACGATGTCAATATGATCGACCCGTTCCATCTTGAGGCTTACGGAAAAA
>OGWZ01003101.1_pt1 | contig 11780 bp, 7 predicted proteins | sample 1576141 | NCBI WGS metagenome assembly OGWZ01 (sample SAMEA3541512, study PRJEB24748) | human gut metagenome | biome: human gut; feature: human-associated habitat; material: faeces | place: China | collected 2012
TTGTCTTTCTTTGCTTTCTTTTTGTCTTTTTTCTTGTCTTTCTTTGCTTTCTTTTCTTTTTTCTTTTCTTCGAGTTCTTCGCTGGTGGCGTAGGCGCGGAAGGCTGGCATCATGTCTTCTTCGTTCAGGTTCCAGTCTGCTTCGATGTTGTCTTCGTCTTCGCCAGGTGTTCCGAGTTCGTGGGTTTTGTATTCGAGGTTGATGTCGTCGGCGGGTTCGGAGATGTCCTGGGCTACCGGGAGGGAGTCGTCTTCTGCGTCTTCTTCTGTTTCTTCAGGAGTGCCTTCGAGAGAGACTTCTTCCGGTTCTTCCGGTTCTTCGGTTTCCTCTTCGTCTTCTTCGTCATCAGCTTCTTCTTTTGGTTCTTCTTCGGTGTATTCGGATTCTTCTGCTTCTTTGATGACTTCTTCGTCTTTTTCTTCTTCAGCAGCAGCTTCTTTTTCTTCCGGAGTTTCTTCTTTGACTTCTTCTGTGTGGACGCCGCCGGTGAGCTGGGCCAGGATATCTTCCATTTCTCCTGCGAGGCGGACGACGGTTTTCAGTCTTTCGTCTTCAGCGGGGCGGGAGTCGGGATCTGGATCGAGCATGTATGTCTGCAGGAATCCTTTTGTTTCAGAAAGTTCACTGCGGAGGTTTTCTATGTTCTCCAGCATGGTTTCTTCATCAATTTTTTTTGCCATTTTCTTTCTGCTCCTTCTCGGAAGGAGTTCCTTCCGTTACCAATACCTTATCCACTCTGCGGTTGTCGCAGTCCATGACTTCGAATGTGAATCGGTCATAGGTTGCTTTTTCCGTTTCTTTCGGAATGTAGCCGAGCAGGTAGGTGATAAAGCCCCCCAAAGTCTTGTAGTAGTCTTCCGCTTCGCCTGGCAGCTCTTCCTCGATGTGGAAATATTCCCTGAATTCATCGATGGAGCAGAGCCCTTCCACCAGCCAGGAGTTTTCGGAGCGGCGGATAAATTTGTTTTTCTCGTCAATGATGTCCTGCTTGTCGCCCGGCATGTCGCCCACGATTTCTTCGAGGACGTCATGGAGTGTGATGAGGCCGGATAATGTCCCGTACTCGTCGATGACGACGGCTTCGTGGACGCCCTTCGTGCGGAAGAAGCGGAGAAGTTTCGTCAGGATGAGTGTCTCCGGAATGAAGAGCGGCTGGCGTACTTTTTCGATGAGCGATGCCTTCAGCGGTTTGTCCGGGTAAAGGTGCTGGTCCATAAGGACTTCGGAAAGGTCGGCCAGGCCTTTGAAATCATCGAGGGATCCGCTCCCGACAGGAAGCCTGAAATGGGTGGTCTCCATCATGTCTTTCCAGATTTTTTCCTCGGTGTCTTCCAGGTCGAGCCATGTCAGCTGCGGACGCGCGGTCATGCAGTCAGCGGCGGTGCGGTCGTTGAGTTCAAAGACATTGTCGATGATTTCCGGTTCTTCCTTGTCGAAGGTGCCGAGTTCTGCCCCCTGTTGGAGGAGGACGCGGATTTCTTCTTCGGAGACCGGTTGCTCACCGCCCATTTTCACGCCGATTAGATTGACGACGACTTTCGTCGACCACGTGGAGAAAAGCACGAGCGGACGGCAGACGGTCGCAAGAAGGATCATCGGCCTTGCAATGGCGCAGGCTGCTTTCTCCGGAATGGCGATCGCGACCCATTTCGGGACGAGCTCGCCGATAATCAATGAAAAGTACGTCACAAGCACCATGACGGTGACCATGCTGACGCCCTGCGCATACGGGGCAAGGAACGGGATTTTCTCCAGCTCGCGCCCCAAAGGACCCGCCAGCGACGCGCCCGAAAACATACCAGTGATGATGCTGATGGTCGTGATGCCCACCTGGATCGTGGAGAAGAGTTCTTCCTTCTTCTCCGCCAGACGCAGCGCGTAGACAGCGTTCTTGCTGCCCGCGTCAATCATTTCCTGCAGCTTCGTCTTCCTGGCGCCTACGATGGCAATCTCCGCCAGAGAACAAGCCCCATTGGCCAGTACCAGCAAAATGATGATCAATAATTCGCCCCATATGTGGCCGTCATCCATACTTGTGATTTCCTCCTATAAAGAAAAATAAATTATTTTTTCTTTATTATATCATAATTTTTAGTAAATCCCATGCATGTACCACGCATGCTGGACAAAATGCGACTTTTTGACAGCAAGCCGCGGGAGTGATTTGAGGAAATAGGAAATTTTATGATGGTGAGTCGAGGAAATGGCAAATTAGGAAAGGCTTAAAAACGGACAGCAGAGAGGAGAGATTAAAAACCATACAGCCGCCTTACAGGCTGGGAAATGATGTTTCCGTCGGCTCCGCCGCCACCTTCCTCTACGAGGCAAGGTCAAACACCCTTAAACCAGCCTTCGGCTGAAAAAACATGCCAACCAAGGCTAGCGCCTTGAGGAAATGCAACTCATCCGTCGGCTCCGCCGCCACCTTCTCCTCCCGGAGCAAGGTTAAGACCGGCCTACGGCCCTGAAAATCAGGACTCAGTACATTGCAGTTGATAAAGGTGATTCGCGTCGATCCGGAAGGTTTTGACCTGCCCCAGCGGGGAAGAATGCCTTTGACCTTGCCCTGGAAGGGAAGGTGCCCGACCTTAAATTCTGATGTCGGACGGATGAGTTGCATTTCTTCAGCCTCTAGGCTGGTTTTATGGTTTTTTATTTCCCGGTCTTAGCTTTTCCCGGTTTCCCGGTTTTCGTTTTTACCGGTTGTATGTTTTCCCCCCGGTTCTCGGGTTGTTCTGCTTTCCCAGTTGTAAAGGTTTTATCTTTTTGAAGATATAAAGGATCTCCTTCCCCCTGTTGTGAAGGTCTTATCCTTTTCTCCTTTTACTGTTCTGGGTTTTCTTTTCCTTCTTCCTTCTGTCCTGCGGTTTTTTCCGGCAGGTGGTCGGGGATGAAGTCCTGGTCTTTGTGCTGTTCTTCTTTGACGCGGCGTTTGTCGTAGTACATCCAGTGGTCGACTTCGGCGATGGCGGCTTCTATGTCGTCTATGGGCATTTTGAAGATGCCGTAGCCAAGGGCTGCGCTGACGCCTTGTTCGTCGAAGGCTTGTCTCATTTTCTTGACGATTTCTTTGACGTCGTCGAGGTTGACTTCTTCTGCGACGGCTATGAATTCGTCGCCGCCTACGCGGAAGACGCGGTTCTGGTCTACGACGGAGCACATGGCGCAGGCCATTTTCCTGAGTGCTTCATCGCCTGCTTCGTGGCCGTCGGTGTCGTTGATGTCTTTGAGGTCATTGAAGTCAGCGTAGATGAGGGCGATGGGTTCGCCTTGCGGGATGTGCTGCATGAGTCCCATGAAGCGGTGCCTGTTCATGACTCCTGTGAGCTGGTCGGTGTTCCCGAGCTGTCTCAAGCGTTTGTAGATGTCTCTGTTGCGGATGAGGACGCTGAGGAATCTGGTGACGGCTGTCAGGAGGAGGGAGGTGTCTTTCAGTCTGTCGGGTGCCGGGTTGACGACTTCGACGAAACCGAAGGATTTCCTGTTGATGGCAAGGTGCCCGGAGACGAGGCTGTTGATTTTGACGGCACTGATGTTGCCGTCTTTCAAGGCCTTGTTCATTCTTTCCGGGTCGTTGATGATGGTAACTTCGCTGGGGACGTAGCCCTGGTAGAGGGCTTTCGCCTTTTCGCGCGGGATTTTCTGGAGTTTGTCGATGGTGGAAGGAACGCCTTCCTTCTTCCATTCATAGGTAGCGGAGACGTTTTCTTCATCTTCTTCGAAGATCATGACCTTGTCGGCTTTGAGGGCTTCCCCGATGCTTTCGAGCATTTTGTCGATGCTGGCGTCGGGATCTCTTTCGTCGAGGGCAATGGCGATCATTTCATTCGCTGCGGATTTTCCGACGATTTCCCCGTTCTCCTTGAGGTACTTGCCTACGTAGTCTTTCAGGCAGGTCGAGAAGGTGAAGCGGTAGTTCTTGCCGCGCCACGGTACGAGGGTGTCGCGCATGATGTAGTCCTGGCCGGTTCTTGCGTCGTGGTGGACCCACTTATAGAAGTAGTCTCTGGAGAGGCGTTCGTTCGTGCAGAATTCGCACGGGCTCTTGGCGCCTTCGAGGACTTCGTAGCATTTCTTTCCTGTGATGTCTTCATCCTCTGTCAGGCCCAGGTCGTGGCGGAGGGCTTTGTTGAGGTAGACGAGGTTGTATGTATCGGGATCGCTCATGGCGACTCTTTCGTCCATGTCGTCGAACTTTCTCCTGTCGAAGGAGATGCAGTCGCCGATGTAGTCGGATTCGCTGCGTTTCTAGAGTTTCTGGTCATTCAGACGTTCCATGAGGAGGTGCAGCATGCCGTCGAGGTTCTTGGACTCGGAGCACCATGCGGTCGAATAGCGCAGGTAGAGGGTGCAGTCGTATCCGTCGATCTTGGTGATTTCATGGATATTCTTGGCGAGCTGGATGAGGTACTTGTGGATGGATTTGGCATCCTGTCTTTTGACGAAGCAGAGGAAATTGCCGCCTTCGCCGATATGGCCGAGTGCGCGTTTCTGTACGTCGAAGGTATCAAGCGCTTTCTGGATGCGTTTCAGGAGTTTCTTCCTGATCTGCGGGCCGTACATGCGGACGGTGGCATCGAAGTCGGGCACGTCGAGCATGATAGCGCAGAAGTCTTCTCCATGGAGGCGGTAGTTGTCCGCATACTGGAGGCCTGTCATCATCATGCCGCGGAAGCCGAAGAGTCCAGTGTCCGGATCGGTGAGGCCGATCTTGACCTGCTGCTCCTGGCGCCAGAGTCCTTTGTCGACGTCGTTGAAGTAGCCGGCGAGGCCGACGATTTCATTGCCGTCATAAATCGGGAATTTCGAGGCAGCAATGGTGTGCGGTACGCCTTTGACGATGCAGTGGCCGATGACGTGGCGTTTCACGCGTCCATGACGGAGGACGGCCCATTCGTCGTCCTTGTACGGGCCTTCGTTGATATGCCAGCCCATGTCTTCGTCCGTCTTACCGAGGATGTCTTCCAGCTTTAGGCCGTAGTAATTGAGGAAAGCGTTCGAAGCGCCTTTGAAGCGGCGGTTCTTGTCCTTCCAGAAGAACTTGATGCCGGAGAAGTCGAGGAAAGACTGCAGGGCATTGTTGATGAAAATCTGGCTGTTCTGCTGGTTGTAGTCCCTTGTTTCATTTCTTGGCACGTAGCCGAAGGATTCGAAGAATTCAGGCACTTTCTCTTCTCTTTCGCGGAGGCGTTCCATGGTGGCGTCTCTGAGGCAGAGGAGAAGGTCCTTGGACTGGGATTTATAGAGAACGATGGCGTCGAATTCTTTCCAGCGGTAGTTGCCGTCTTTCTGCTTGACGCGGAAGACGTTGTTCGCTTCGGACCGTTTCGATGCCTTCGCGATTTCATACAGTCTCTTGGCATCTGCATACTGCATGAAGCGTTCCTGATCATCTCTGTGGATGAAGCGGGCCGCATAGCGCGCGATGAGCTGGCGTGCATACGGGATGCGGTCACCTGCTTTCAGGAGCGGATTAATGGTCTCAAGGACTTCGAGGACGCCCGTGTCCATGTGGACATAGTAGATCCCGTCGTAGAAGAGGATGGCGTTTCTGAAGATTTCGTCATACCGTTTCGTTTCCTTGAATTTATCGTCAAATGTGATGTTGTAGAGGGCCAGACGGCCGACGCTGATCTGGTTCGTCCTGGCGACGATTTCCATATTGACGCGCAGGTACTTTCCATTGTCGACGTAGGTCATCGATTCTTTCTTCATGCTGTCGACAGCTTTGTCGACGAAGGTCCTGAATTTCTTGTGCATCGGCAGGTCGTCGGCCGCCAGATTGGCATTGGCCTGGCGGAGGTCGCTGACGCTGACGTCTTCGAGGACTTTCTTGTAGGCGTCGTTTTCGTAGAGGATTCTCATCGATTTGTCATTGACGGCGCAGAGGGCGACCGGCGCACCGGTGAGGACATTGATGAGGCCGAGTTTGTCGTAGGCAAATTCTTCCTGACGCGTTTCTTCGCGCAGGTTCTTGTCGCGGCAGTGGACGCGGAGGTCATCATACTTCATCGGACGACCGTAGAAGTAGCCCTGGATCTTTTCGCAGCCGACGGAGCGGAGGAAATCCACCTGTTCCTGCGTCTCGGCGCCTTCAGCGAGCGTATGGACGCCGAGGGATTTCGCCATGAGGACGATGGATTTGATGATTTTCCGGCTCTGGTCATTGAAATTGCGCAGGAAGGCCATATCGATCTTCAGTTCATCGAAGTGGAAATTCTGCAGCACATTGAAGGAGGAGTAGCCGCTTCCGAAGTCGTCCATCCAGCACTGGTAGCCCGCTTTCCTGAAGCGGTCGATTTCGCGCTGGAGCTTCTTGCCGTTTTTGACGAGGGCGCTTTCGGTGATTTCTATGCGAATATAACTTCTGGGCAGGCGGTACTTCCTGACGACTCTTTCGACGACGTCGAGGGGATCGACCTGATCGAAATCGGCGCTGGACAGGTTGACGGAAATCGGGAGGACCGGCATGCCGGAATCTTCCATCGTGCGCAAACGTTTCCCGACCTGCTCGACGACGTAGGAGTCCAGTTTGTAAATGAGCTTGGCATCTTCAAGGACCGGAACGAACATGTCCGGCGTGAGTCTGCCTCTTTCGGGATCTTCCCAGCGGGCGAGCGCTTCCATGCCGCAGAGCTTCCCTGTCAGGGTGCGGACGACAGGCTGGTAGAAAATCTTGATGTAGCCGTTTCTCAGGGCGCGGTCGAAATTCTCCAGGACGTACGCGCGGGCAACGAGGTTCTTCCCCATCGTCTCGGTGTACGTGGCCCAGCTCCTGCTGGCATCGCCCTTGATGGAGTCGCAGGCGATCTTGGCCATATCGAAAGCACTGTTGGCTGTATATTCGGACGGATTGTCCGGGTCGCGGAAGAAGACGCCGGCCTTCAGTGTGATGCTGAAATTGTCGATCATTTCATCGACTTCGCGGCAGACGGCTTCCACCTGCTCGATGACGCCGTCACGCGGCGCAACGAGGGCAAAATTATCGGCATTCAAGTGGGCGATGATGGAGTACGGGAAATGCGCGCGCAGTACGTCCGCCACCTTCCGGAGCAGTTCGTCGCCCTGCTCAATGCCGTAATTGGAGTTGTACAATTTGAAGTTCGTGAGGTTGAAATAGACAGAACAGTACAGTCCGCCGATCCCGTCGATCTTTTCCATCTGGATGTGTTCATTGACACGCTTGTAGAACGCAGTACCCCCAAGGAGCCCTGTGATATTTTCCGTCTCACCGGGCGCGCGGCTGTACTTGCTCTTCATGACATTGATGGACCAGATGTCCCCGAGCCCCTTCTGCGTCGTGCGGATCAGGAGCGCATTTCCTTTATTGAAATGGCCTTCTCTCGTCCTGTACGGGAACTGGAAGTAGGCATAATTTGCCTCCGGCTGCCCCTTCACTCTTACGATATCTTTCAGCGGAATATAGTCGGATGCTTCCACCATGCCCCGGTACGTCCCTCCGGTCAGCTCCTTGAACTCCTGCCAGTTCGCGCACTGGTAGTAATTCAGAAGCTCCGCGTAGGCAAGCAAAATTTCCTCGGAATCATCTGCCTTGACCAGACAAATGCCCCCGGGGAGCCTGTCATAATAGGAATGGAGCTCTTCAATCGTTTTCTCATCCAACATCCATATTCACCGCCTTGAATCGTTCACCCTAGAACGTCCTTATATATATCAAATAAGCATTGCACAAAGAATGCTTATGTAAAGAATGCTTATGTCTCATTTTTATTTTAATATTTTCGACAAAATTTAATATTTTCGACAAAATAAGTAAATAGTCTATTATTTCAAACGGCCAGTTTCGCGCCGGAAGAACGAAAAATATCGAAGAAAATCCGATACAATCGGGCTTTTTCGTGCCTTACCAATCTTTTATGGCTTTTGATTTTTTATTTTATTTTTTTATTATATCCGTAAGACTTCTATCATTCGGCTGAGTGGTCACTTTTGGATTTCCTGCGGATGGCTCCCCTTTCCTCCCGATTTCTTTCCTTTCCTCCCCTACGTATTTCTCTTGACTTTTTTATATTCCCCGGTGCTACAATGAGGACAGCGGACATCCGCTCGAAAGGAGAATATCCATGAAACAGAAAAAAATGATCTGCGCACTGGCATGTGCGCTCTGTCTTCTGGGAGGCGGCGCAAGTCTGGCAGCAGCGCCTGCTCCGGCAAGTACTGCGCCGGCAGCTGAAACAGCAGCCCCTCTCGTTTCTTCGATCACTTCCATCGCCCGCAACTATGGCTGGGGCGAGCAGGTCTCCCAAATCGCTCTCGAATATCCTGAGAAAATCCTGACAACTTCCCTCTCTGCGGAAGATTTCTCCGTGGAAGGAAAGGAAATCGCATCCGTCTGGGCAGCGACCACGGCATCCCCGGGCGAACCCACGGAAGCCGGCAGGTATGTCATCATCAATATCAAGAACACGAATCCGCAGTCCGATATGCCCTTTAAGCAGGGCGGCTCCAAAGGAAAGGAAGGCCCCAAGAACGGTGATGCGTCCATGAAGAGCGACCGCGTCATGCCTGACCTCTCCGTGAAGGTCACGCAGACCGGCCCGATCCGCACGGCCAAGGGGGGGAGACCATCCCTGCTGGAAAGACGGTCTATACGGACACTTCCGTCCTTGAGCCGGACATTTCCGGTTTCATCAAGCACACTTACACTGATCCGGCCCTGAAGGCAACGATCCCTTACTACCTCTACCTTCCGAAGGGCTATGACAAATCGAAGAGCTACCCGCTTCTCGTCTTCATCCCGGATGCCAGCACGAATATCAGCGATCCGAAAATCACCCTCGTCCAGGGCAACGGCGCGACCGTCTGGGCATCGGAGGAAGAGCAGAAGAAGCATCCTTCCATCGTCCTTGCCGTCCAGTATCCACAGGAACTCGTCGACTCCCTCGGCATGATGACGACGGATGAAAACGTTTGGACAAAGGGCCTCACCCTCGTCACCGATCTCATCCATGATGTCACGAACACGTACGCCGTCGACACGAACCGCATCTACGGCACCGGCCAGTCCCAGGGCGGCATGGCAAACATCGCCATCAGCGATAAGTATCCGGACCTCTTTGCCGCACAGTTCCTTGTCGCCTGCCAGTGGAACACGCAGGAAATGGAAGCGCTGAAGGACAAGAACCTCTGGATCCTCGTCAGCGAAGGCGACAAGAAAGCGTATCCGGGCATGAACGACGCTGTCTCCCGCTGGGAAAAGCTGGGCACGAAAGTAGCCACTGCTCCCCTCTGGAACAGCCACGCTGACTCCAAGTCCATGGCCGACCTCGTGCGCCAGATCAAAAAGCAGGACGCTGCCATCAATTACACCGTCTTCCAGAACGGCAACCACATGTACACATGGACCTTTGCCTACAATATCCCGGGCATCCGTGACTGGCTCTATCTCCAGACACTGGACAACACTCCCGTTTCCTTCAACGAAAGCGGCCTTTCCCAGGGAGAGAAGCATGAAATTGCCGGCGAAGTCCTAAGCCAGGGCCTCCGTTTCTATAATGGAAAGACAGAAGAAGACGCAGCCAAAGCACTCGCCTATTTCAAGGAAGCTGACAAGCTAGGCCACATGAAAGCCGCCCGCTACATCGGACTCCTCTATCAGGAAGGCCGCGGCGTCCCGAAGAATGACAAGGAAACTGCCTCCTGGTTCAAGAAAGGCGCGGAAGACGGCGACATCACGAGCCAGTACCTCCTCGGGAAATGCTATGAGGACGGGACAGATGTAGAAAGGGATTATGCCCTTGCATTGAAATGGTACAGGAAATCTGCGGAAAGAGGCGACATCATCGCCGCCCCGGGCATGACCGGCGAAGCCCTGCTCCTTGAAAAGGGACTTGGCGGAGAAAGAAATCTCCCCCTCGCCCGCCAGCTCCTCACGAAAGCCGCAGCCCTGGGCTATGCGCCCGCCAAAGAGCCCCTCGCCGCTCTCTGATCCCCATTTCCTTACCCATAACTTTACTTATTTCTTTACACAATCTTTACAAAACTCCTTTATACTAAAAACATACCCCTTTATATTCTGTTCCACTTGGAAAGGAGCTTACAATGTTTAAACTCCTGTTTCTGACCCACACCGGCACCGGGCAGCCGCCTGCCGCGCTCTTCATCGCAAGGCAGCTCATTCAGGATGCTGACCTCGAAGACCGCATCGAAGCAGAAAGTGCCCGAATCGAAGATTGCAAAGGTGAACCACTTTGTGAAGAAGGAAAGAACGCTCTCGAGGCTGCAGGCTTCCCAGTCACCCCCCGAAGTCCCCATTCCGCTCGAATGGAAGACTTATGACAACTACAACCTCATCCTTCTCGTCGACAACCCCGATAACCCCGCCCTCTTCAATACTATGGGCGGCGACGTCGACAACAAGATCCACCTGCTCTCCGAATATGCAGGATTTGAAGGGGACATTGAGAACCCTTATGAAGAGGGCACCTTCGCCGGAGCCATCAAGGCCTCCGAGGCAGCCTGCAAGGGCCTCATCGACCAGCTCTCAAGTTGGATGAAATGATTCACTGCATCCCCCCTTGCAGCAGTGAATTGTGGAAATGAAAGAGCCATGAAGCGAGATTTACGCTTCATGGCTCTTTTACGTGGGGGAGCTGAGCCTGCCCTGCGAGCAGCGCAGGCTTTTCTGGTTTTTCTTCAGCCGAAGGCTGGTTTGAGGGAGTTAACCCTCCCTTGCTTCGCAAAGGGAAAACATGCCAACCTCGCGTTGCTCGTGGAAAACCGCACATCCTCGCCTCCATCCACACGCAATTCCCACGTAAAAACCCTCCTTACCGGATGGCAGCCGGCAGGGAGGGCTTCTTTATTTTTGGAGTTTGGGAATGATCTAGTCACAGGAACATATCAACTATGCTGCTGCGAAAGAGATGCATGGGTTAGGAGACCCTTGCGATTGGAAGGAGGAAAGACGGATTCCATCGCGCCGCTGCATCAGCGGCTGGCTCTTGTCTGCGGGATACGTGAAAGACGGCATGAATGACTTTTCCACGGAAGCACTGACAGCGTGCGGGAGCGGGAAGATTGGCGTCCGATACGGGCGGAGAGACGTAAGGTTTCTTCTTGCTGCTTTTCGGCCTGACTCTGGCCTGATGGCAGGGAGGAAAGAGCTTTCGCATCTTCTTCCTTATTCTTCTTTGGAAAAGAGGACCGGTGCTTGCGAGGCGTACGCTTGCGCCGGCGGATATACGGCAGCTTCATTGAGGCATTGGACCCCTCCGGACAAAACAAACAATGCTCGGAGAAGCGGCAGGTATATCTGCAATCGAAAAAGAGTTTCGGAGGCTTAGGCCTCATGGGGACTATTCCTTGTCCGGGTCGGCGATCGGCTGCTTTCCTTCCGGGTAACGATACCGGAGGAACCTCACCGGGCACTCTCCCTTCCAAAGACTCACCCCTGGGAACAGTCTTTTCAGGTAAACTGCGGGCAGTTGCCTATGATTATTATACAACATTTGAAGAAAATTGGCGCCGTAAAAGTACTCTTAAGGGTGACAAACGGTAAAAGTAACGATACTATCGGCTTTTAAATACTATTGAATTTTTCTGTAACTGCTTAAAAATCATGCAAGGGAATAAATGATTTCTAAGTAATCTATTGATAAAGAGGAAAGCGGGGATGAGAAATGAGAGATGGGGAAATTGAAAAACCATACAACCGAGCTAAAGCTCGAAGAAATGCAACTCATCCGTCGGCTCCGCCGCCCCCTTGGTATGATTCAACAAGAAAGACAGAATAATATCATAAATATATTAGGAGGTCA
>OGWZ01003106.1_pt1 | contig 11775 bp, 9 predicted proteins | sample 1576141 | NCBI WGS metagenome assembly OGWZ01 (sample SAMEA3541512, study PRJEB24748) | human gut metagenome | biome: human gut; feature: human-associated habitat; material: faeces | place: China | collected 2012
TGCCGTGTGCATCCTCGAGATAGAACACCTCAAAGATCGGGTTGGTCGCCTCGCCGTACTGGCTCTTGACGATCGGGTTCTGGATGCACATCTCCTTGGCAGCCATATTGTTCTCGAAAACAGCCTTGCCGTGCAGGCGAATCCATGCGTACTCCGGGCTGGAAACCGAGATTTCGATCTCCGGGTTGCTCTGCATGTCCTTGTAAACGTCCTTAGTGTTGTTCGTGCAGAACCACAGCTTGCCGTCCATCTCGCCCGAGAACATGAACGGGCGGCACTTTGCCTTGCCGTCACGGCCTACGGTTGCCAGATACTGTACCGGATTTGCCTGCAGAAATTCTACGACCTTGCTCATGATAAATACCTCCATGAAAATTCTATTTTCTTTTTCTATATTGGGATTGCTTTTCCCTTTCGGTGATTCTATAATAAAGCCGTAGTGACAATCTGTAAAGTAAGCACAATATTGTGGTGTAGTTACCCAAAAGATACTATTGGCGAAAATCGCGTTAACAAGGAGGTTTTTCTCATGGAACTGACCGAATCGACCGCAAAACAGGAGCTGCCCGCCTGCCCTGTCGAGACCACGCTGACGCTCATCAGCGATAAATGGAAGGTGCTCATCCTGCGTGACCTGATGAACGGCACCCTGCGTTTCGGCGAACTGAAAAAATCCATCGGGCACGTCACGCAGAAGGTTCTGACCGCACAGCTGCGCCAGATGGAGGCCAGCGGTCTGCTGACGCGCAAGGTCTACGCCGAGGTGCCGCCGCGCGTGGAATACACGCTGACCGAGCTCGGGTACAGCCTGAAACCCGTGATGGACGCCCTGTGGAAATGGGGAGAAAATTATCAAGCACAGTGCCGTTAATCCGGTTTTCTATCCGTAAAAACAACTTTCAGGAGGAAAATCATGCCTCATATTTTAATGATCGCCACCGGCGGCACGATTGCATGCTGTGAGACCGCACACGGTCTTTCCCCCGCTCTGGACAGCGCCGCACTGCTCGGCGCACTGCCCGAACTGTCTGCGCTGTGCACAGTCGAAACGCTTGATCTCATGCAGCTCGACTCGACCGACGTGACCGCCGCCGACCGTCAGCGCATGGCCCAGGCGGTCTGGCAAAACCGTGAGAAATTCGACGGCTTTGTGCTCACGCACGGCACGGATACGCTCGCATACACCGCCGCGCTGCTCACCCACCTGCTGCCGCATTTCGATAAGCCGCTCGTGCTGACCGGCTCCATGCTGCCGATGGGCGTGCCGGACTCGGATGCGCCGCGCAATCTGCTGGATGCGTTCCGCACTGCGGCAGACGGACGCGCAGGCGTGTACGCTGTGATGAACGGTCAAATTTTGCACGGCAGCCACGTTTTCAAGCAGCATTCGACCGAGATTGACGCATTTCTCTCGGCAAATGCCGCACCGGCCGGTGAAATCTGCGGCGGCGAAGTGCGCTGGAGCAAACCCGCGTCCGCACCTTCCGGCGCGCCGCAGCTTATCGAGCAGATCGACACCCACATTCTGCCCGTGCGCCTGACACCTGATCTTGATCCGTCATTCTTCTCCGTGCTGCTCGGCTACCCCAAGGTTGTACTCGAAGCCTTCGGTGCAGGCGGCGTACCCGCCCGTCTGGAATCCGCCGTGCGCGACCTGATCCAAAGCGGTACGCGCGTGTATATCACCACGCAGTGCCCGGAAGGCGGCGTACACCTGCACAAATACGAGGTTGGACGCCGTGCCGAAGCACTCGGTGCGATTTCTCTCGGCAGCCGTACCTTCGAGGACGCGCTCGGCGCACTCATGTGCGGTGAATTGTAAGATATTCTGCCCACAAAGTACAATAAAGTCAGAATAGCCAGCCGTATAGAAGGACTTCGCCTGTCCAACGGGGCAGCCTGTCCGAAATCACACAAAAATCCCGCCTTCTCACGCGAGAAAGCGGGATTTTTCTTTACTGTGCATTCTCCTTGCTGAACGGCAGAATGTGCATCCGATACTTATGCTTATCAACCAGCAGCGTTCTATCCGCGATCGGCATGATATCCGAAACCTTATCCGGCGGGGTGCAGATGATCGCCTGCAGCCCCATTTTGCGCAGCAGACGCACGCTTTCGATGATGCGTTCGCTGTCCATCTTGTTGAACGCCTCATCGAACACGACCAGACGCACGGTGTTGCCAAAGCTGGACGTATCGCTCACGCGGTACAGCTGCGCGAACGACGCCAGAACTGCGATATAGAACGGCGTCTGCGTCTCGCCGCCCGACTTGGTGTTGAGCGTCTGCGACAGCAGCTGCTTGGAGCCGTTCTGATCGGTGGTCTCCAGATCGAACTTCAGATAGGTGCGGAAGTCGGTGTACCGCTCGATGTTCTCCTGCAGCTCACTCTGCTTGCGGGCGTTGAGCTGGGTATCGTCCGCCATGGTGATCTGGCTGAACAGCTTGTCGATCAGCGGACCGTATTTCTCCTGGAACTGTGCGGAAAACAGCGTAATATCGCCTTCCATCAGCTCCGGCGCCATAATCATGTCGTAATATTCGGCGTAATCCGGATTGCGGTCCACGCGGAACTGGTAGCTGTCCGTGCCGAACTGCGCCTGCCGCAGTGCCCTATTGAGGTTCTTTACCTGATCCTGCACCTGCTCGATGCTGCTTTTCAGCCTGGACAGGAAGTCGTTCTGGAACTGCTCCATCGCACTCTCGCGTGCGGCACGGATTTTGGTGCGGTACTGCGGCAACTCGCTTTCCTCGAGCACACGGCGTTCCGCATCGAACTCCGCATTGTCATCTGCCTCCACGTGGAACGAGCACGGCCCAAACCGCTCGACATATTCTCGGCGCGCCCGCAGGAGTGCCGCGCGGGCGTTCTCCATCTCGTTGACAACCTGTGCATGGTGGCTGCTGAAATTGCGGTACACGATATCCGGCCGGTGCAGACGCTCCAGCTCCTGCCGGTAGCGCGGCAGACCGATATCGTCGCGGTAGGTCTCCGAGAAGGTTTCCGCCAGCGTGCGCTCCATTTCGGTGCGGCTGCGGTACTGCTCGGGCAGGATTTCCTCGTCCAGCTGACGAATACGCTCCTCCAGCTTGGCCTTGTGTGCGATCTGCACCTCACGCTGACGACTCAGCGCCGCAATCTCGTCGCTGATCTCGGCGATCAGCTGCTTCTGCTGATCCAGCCACAGCAGGTCGAGATGGGAAACCTGCTCGTCGATCGCGTTGATCTCCTCCTCCAGTTCCGCGCGGTACAGAAAATCCGCCTGCCGCTGCGGTACGATATTTCGCACATAATATGGCGTCAGCATGGGCGTTTTCTGCTGAGAAACTGCCTGCCAGATGGGTTTCCGGTGCGAAATCTCGGTCTGCAGACCGGCGGCCTCCTCCTCCAGACGAGCGATACGCAGCGTGACCGCATGACGGCCGATGAACGCATCCTCCATACGGTCTCTGCGAAGCGCACGCGCCACATAGCCCTGATACAGCATGCCCTCATCTGTGATAGCGGTTCGATGCCCGCGCAGCTGCTCAACCGTGTCACAGCACATCACGCGTCCGAGCAGATAATCCATGTAGGTTCGCGCAAGTGCGTTCCCAGTCTCCACCTTTTCCGCAAGACTGCCGCTCTGCGGGTCAATATGCTCACGCTCGCGCAGTGTGCCGATATCGACCAGACCGTAGGCGTTCAGGCTCTTTTCCCACTTAAGTTTGTTGTAAATACGCAAAGCCTGCTCGTAATATGCCGGTTCAACCAGAAAATAAAACTTCTGGTTGTTGAGATAGCCTTCCACAGCACCGCGCCAGCGCTCATCTTCAATTTCCAGCACATCCGCGAGAATATCTACCGCAACCAGCGTTCCCGCCTGCTGCTCCAGTTCCTCCGCCAGCTTGGCACGGAACAGCAGCAGTCCACGCGGATAATCCTTGATATTCCTGCGCAGATTGGCAAGCGCAGTCTGCTTTTCGGTCAGCTGCTGCTGCAGCTCTGCAACCTTATCGCCAAGCTGATGTGCCGCCTTCGCCAGCGCGTCCGACAGGGCCGCTGCCGCCTGCCGGGCGTCCTCGAATACGGTCTGCTCCTGCGAGAAGATTGCGCATTCGCCGCTCGACAGCCGTGCGTAGGTACGCTTCACCTGCTCTGCCGCCTGCTGCACCGGAACAAGCACCTCCTCGGCGTCCCATGCAAGCGCGGTCTCGCACAGGTGCGTCAGCCGCAGCGCCTCCCGCTTGATCTCAAGTGCGTCGCGCTCCATCTCCTGCACCAGCTTACTCTGCTCGGTCAGCAGCGACTGCTTCTGGTTGCCCAGCCGCTCGCGCTCCTGATAGGTGTCGCTCTGCGCATAATCGCGGTCCAGCTGACGGCGGCGTTCCTCCTTCGCCTGCACCTGCCCGGCCAAATCCTCAATCGCGGTGTCCGCCGCGGTCAGCTCGGACAGACAGTTTCGCTTTTCCTGCTCGCGGCTGTCGATCTGCGCCTGCATGTCCTCCTTCTGCGCCCACTGCACAAGGAAGGACTGCACGCGCCAGCGGTCCACCGAGCGCGTCATTTCGCGGTACAGAGTGCTGATCTCCTGCAGCGCGGTCAGCTTTTCCTCCTGCTGCTGCGCCAGCTGCTCGTGCCGCTTGTAGTTGCGGATGTTCTGCTGCATGGCTTCGATATCCGGCTTATCCGGAATATCGCAGATATTTTCGGTGATAAACTGCTGAATATCCACGATTGGGCGGAACGACACCGCCTTTTTCATCATGCGGAGCACCTGCTCATTGTGCACGTTCCACCGCGAGAGCATATTGCGGCGGTACTCCCACTGGGTATCGTACACCTCGGCGCGAGAGAAATTCTGCTTGAGGAATTTGCGCAGATCGTGAATATCCATCGCCTCGCCGTCCTCGACAAAGCAGTTTTCCGGCAGTTTTCCGACATAGATAAAGAAATGATCGTGCTTGCTGCCGTCACTGCGGCAATCGAACATCACGCCGCACACGAAACTATTGTGCTCCACATCGTCCTCAAATTCACAGACAATATAGGTCGAAAAGTCCTTGCCTCTGCGGGAATACGGGTTATTCTCGTCCATATCGGCACGCAGATAGCCGTCCAGCGTGCGCTGTGAGCGCTCATTGGCCGCCAGATTGAAGTTGCGCGCATTGGTCTCACCAAGCAGAACGATCTGCAGCGCATCAATTACCGTGGACTTGCCTGCGCCGTTTTTGCCGGTCAGAAAGTTCACATCGCCGACCTCGATGATCTCCTTGCTGAAATATAGCCAGTTAATCAGCAGGATCTTCTTCAGTTTCTTCATCGGCGTTCTCCTCCTTTCGCAGCACGGCTGCGACCTCATTCAATCGTTCGCTCGAAACGGCAGTCTGAATGGTCGGCAGAATGGCAAATCTGCAGTCAGCCTGATTAAATTTCCCCTCGATGCGCTGCAGGATCGAGTGGTTTTCAAACACGGTCAGCGCCCGCTTGACCTCCTCCATATTCGGCTTGGCCGGCAGGATAGCGTAGTCGGTTACGACCTTTTCGAGCACCTCGCGCACGGTGCAGAGCGCGTCCTGCTCGAGTCCCAGGCGCTCCTGGCTTTCGTCGTACAGCATGCGCAGGGCGAGCAGAATCGCGGTCTCGCGCTTGGACAGGATGCACCGGTTGGCTTCATCCGTGTTCAGCACATAAAAGTAGCCGTTTATATCGTCGCGCCGCAAATCCCAGTCAAGCAGGCTGAGATACTCGCGCACGGACTCATAATGAATGGACAAAAAGGTGTAGTCCGGGTTGCTCACCCGTCCCCTGCCCGGACGGTACAGCGTGCGCACCACATAGGTGCGGCTGAGCAGCTGATTGCACACCGCTTTGAACTGCTCCAGCTCCTTTGCGGTAGCGGTATTCAGAAATTCCAAATTCATTCGTTGTTCTCCTTCCGGCTGATCTGCAGTTCCGGAATAGCATAGCCGTTTTCCCGGCGTTCGCCGTCCAGCTCCTGCACCGTGAAATCCGCCGAGCGGTCGCCGCCGGTCAGCACCGCCAGCAGGCTCATCACATAGTCCTTATCATTCTTGAGCGGAATATCCTCCGAGCGGCACACATCGCTTTCACCGAGCCAACCCTGCACATACGCCGCGATGGCGCCGCGGCCATACTCCGAGCGCAAAAGTGCAGCCGCCTTTGCGGCGGCTGCCGTATCCGCTTCGGTCTCCTGCACGAGCACAGGCGCGGCCTTTGTCCGCTTGCCCGGACGCTTGCGGTACCACAGGCTGCTCTCGGACAGGCAGGTCTGCTCATACAGCCGGAATACCGGCTGAATCGTGTCCACCAGATCGGCGGCACGCCGGTTACGCGACAGCGCGGTCAGCACCGTGTGCAGGTTGCCGCGGATATTCTGATCTCGGTTGGTCAGGTTTTCGATCTTCTGCGTAGCCGCACGCGTGTAGCGGCGCACCTGTGCATCGATCTCATCCAGATAATCGCGCTCGAGATTGTCATAGCACTCCTGTATCCAGTAAATTTTGCGAAGAAGATCGGCGCGGCAGTTCTCCGGCGTGTCGCCTCGGCGGTCAGCCAAGGCGGCATTCGCCATGGCGATGAGCAGTTCATCGTTCTCCGCCCAGTCGTTTAATACATTCTGGATGGAAATGCGGTATTTCGGCACGGAATCCTTGATCTTGAGCGGACGGATGTACGCCTCCATCACCTTCTGCCCGAAATCATCAAAGTGCGATGCGAGCACTTCCCCGACATTGTGCATGTCGATCTGCATCTGGAAATAATGCTTGACGTTATGATACACCATCTGCAGCAGGTTGATGAGCGCGCGCGTGTTGTCATATGCGCCGTAGACAGCAGCCATTTTGTCATACACGTTGTCCGACTCATGCGCGACCTTGAGCGTGGAATAGGTGCCGAACACATACGAATAGCCGCGTGCAGGCGTGTCCTCGCGCAGCGCGTGGAACAGCCCGAGCAGACGGCTGCTGTAACCCGGAACCGTAATGTATTCCCGAAAATCTGTGCCGCGCTCCTTTTCAAACCAGCCCTTGCTGCCCAGCTTGCGGATGAGGAAACGGGCACGGCCGGAAATATCGCGCAGCTCATCCTCGTCGATGTCCTCGCCCTCGAAGGTAGCCTCGGCCAGCTGCTGCTCGAGACGGCTCCGCAGCATGGAATACAGCATGTCCTCGGGCAGCTTCAGCTTTTCGCGGTACGCCGTGTACAGCACATCGAGCGCATCCGCGTACAGCGCACGGTTCGGTGACGCCAGCGGCGAAAACAGCTCGTCCGGCACGGCTTCAAAAAATTTCATGTCCTCTATCCTCCTCTGCGGCGCAAAACAATGGATTCTGCACGCAAATTGCTTTTCTACACAAAAATATTATACAATTTTCGAGGAAAAATTACAATGATGAAATCCGTTCCCCGCGTATTGCGCCGCTGTCCGCCGCATGATAAGATAATGCTGCAACCCTCATGCAAGGAGAATCCTGTTTCATGGCACAAACAAAACACAAGGAAATGGACATGCTGCACGGCGGTCTGGCCGGAAAACTCATTCTTTTCGCGCTGCCGCTGGCGTTCAGCAGCATTCTGCAGCAGCTTTTCAACTCAGCAGATGTGGCCGTTGTCGGCCGGTTTGCGGGTGATACGGCGCTGGCGGCGGTCGGCAGCTGTGTGGCGCTCGTCGGTATTTTTGTCAACCTGATCGTCGGACTGTCGGTCGGTCCAAATGCCGTGCTCGCGCTGCTCATCGGGCAGAACAACCGCGAGGAGATCAACCGCACGCTGCACACTGTTATCACATTCGGCGCGGCGCTCGGCGTGGGACTGATGATTATCGGCTGGCTGACGGCAAAGCCCATTCTCGTACTGTCCGGCACGCCGGAAAGCGTGCTCGATCAGGCGCTGCTGTACATATTTATCTACTTTTTGAGCATCCCGTTCATGCTGGTGTGCAACTTCGGCTCGGCCGTTCTGCGCAGCTACGGCGACAGCCGCCGCCCCATGTACTACCTGCTTATCTCCGGCACGGTGAATGTCATCCTCAACCTGTTTCTCGTCATTGCGCTGCAGCTTGGTGTGGCCGGTGTGGCGATTGCGACCGTTATCTCCAATGTGCTGAGCGCAGGCATGGTGCTCACCCACCTTGCACGTCGGAATGACGATTTCGCGTTCCGGTTCCGGCGTATGCACATTGAAAAAACGCCGCTCCTCCGCATTCTGCAGATCGGCATTCCCGCCGGTATTCAGGGTGCTATTTTCTCGGTATCCAACGTATTTATCCAGAGCGGCATCAACTCATTCGGTGAAAATGCCATCGCAGGTTCATCTCTCGCACTGAATTTCGAGTATTTCACCTACGATATTGCCAACGCCTTCGCGCAGGCGGCTGTCACCTTCACCAGCCAGAACTACGGCGCAGGTGACCTCAGACGCTGCAAAAAGATTTTCCGTTACTGCATGCTGTTCGGCGTGGTGTTTACCGAGATTCTCAGTGCGGTATTCATGATCTGGGACGACTTTTTTGTCAGCATTTACACCACGAGCAGCGCCGTCGCGGCGTTTGCCATCAGCCGCATGCAGCACGTCTGCTCGCTCGAGGGTCTCACCGCCACCTATGAGGTCGAAAGCGCGGCGCTCCGCGGCATGGGCAAGTCGCTCGAGCCTGCCATCTTCACCGTGCTCGGCACGGTCGTTTTCCGACTCATCTGGATGGCAACGATTTTCCGTCTCGTGCCCACGTTCGAGATGCTGATGGACGTTTACGTTGCCTCGTGGGTGTTCACCGGCGGAGCGCTGCTGATCGTCTATCTGCGGCATATGCGAAAGGTTTCGCACGCATAACTTCAGAAAACACGAAAACCGAGGTACACGCCCCCGGTTTTCATGCATTTGCTTCGCAAATAATACTATTTCATGCGCGTTGCCGCGCGGCAGCGTCAGCATCGCAAAAACGGACTTTATTGACCGACTGACCGCAGGTGTCCCTTCCTTTTCGCCCCAGCTGCGGGTGCGGCAAACCCGCGATAGATTATCGCATAATAAGATACACTGTATAGACAGCATACATTGCCACCATGGCGATACCCGGCACACGTCCGAGCTTGCCCTTGCGCGCCGGCAGATAAAATACCGCGCTGATGGCAATCAGGAACAGGCAGTCAACGATAGAGGTCGCCTGTACCGGAATCGGCGTGATAACCGACGAAACGCCGAGAATCAGGAAAATATTAAACAGGTTTGAGCCGATAACATTACCCATCGCAATATCGTTCTGTCCCTTGCGGGCAGCAACGATGGAAGTAACAAGCTCGGGCAGGCTGGTGCCCATGGCCACAATGGTCAGACCGATGAGCGTTTCACTCAGGCCGAACATACGCGCAATGCCGGTCGCGCCGTTTACGGCCAGCTGACCGCCGATCACGATGCACGCCAGACCGAGCAGGATATTCACCCAGATCATCGCAGCGGACATGGGTGCTTCCGCTTCCTCGGTCTCGGCTTCTGCAGCTGCGGCAGCAAGCTGCTCGCGGTTCTGCAGTGCGGTGCGAATCTGGTACGTCAGGATGAATGCGAATATAATCAGCAGTACAACGCCTTCCCAGCGGGCGATGGTCAGGTCGGGTGCGATGGCGCCCAGCAGCAGCACAGCCGCGAGAATGGACAGCGGCCAGTCACGGCGGAGCAGCGTTTTATCCATCACAAGCGGGCAGACAGCGGCGGACAGACCAGCCACCATCAGCAGATTAAAAATGTTCGAGCCGACAACATTGCCGACCGCAATCTCGTTTGCACCGCGCAGGGCCGCGGTGACACTGACCGCCAGCTCCGGCATGGACGTGCCGAACGCAACGATGGTCAGACCGATCAGCAGCGGTGATACGCCCAGCTTGCGCGCCAGTGCGGATGCACCCGCAACAAACTTATCCGCACCCCAGATCATAAGTGCAAAGCCAATCACCAGAAATACAAATGACAGCATACAGTTTCCTCCTTCGTTTCCGGAAAATCTCGGGCAGCACTGCTCTATCACGGCAATGCCCTTGTCCCCAACAGTGTACATGCTTACGAGGGAGTTTTCGCTCGATTTCCGGCTGCAGAGCACAAAAAAAGACTTTTACCGCATACTGCGGTAAAAGTCTTGCTGCTTACGGCTCGGTACGGATTGACTTTTCGTCAATCGGGCTTGTCGGCACCGACCACGCGCTCTCGCGTGAGCTACTCCCTTTTACAGTAACTATCATATGGGAAAAAAAGCGATTAGTCAAGCCGAACTTGTGGAAATGTACACAATCTTTACGGGACAACCCCTTATAGCAGTTCAGACAAATACTGCAACAAGTGCGCGCATACAGCACGCAAATAGCATCGTCAATTTCATTCGCCATGCGCCCAGCATGGCTTCATAAAATTTCCTTGCTCTTTGCGCGCTTTATACGCTACTTTTGCCGCATTATTTATCTAAACTGCTATAATTCACGAAAAAATCTTTACAAGTCCCTCGTGAACCTATATACTATAAGGTACTGAAATTTTGAACAATCTGAAAGTGAAGGAGCATTTTCATGCTGGAATTTGAGGAATACAAGGTCAAGCTGAACAACCTCAAGCCCGAGCTTGAGGAGCTGTACACCTCGCTCGGTCTGGAGCAGGCGAAGCGTGAGGTAGAGGAGCTGGAGATCAAGTCCTCTCAGCCGGGTTTCTGGGATAATCCGGAGGAGAGCCAGAAGATCGTCTCCCGCATGGGCTCGCTCAAGGGCAAGGTTGAAGCGTATAACAAGATGACCGAGCTGTGCGATGACCTGCTCACCATCTGCGAAATGGCGATCGAAGAAAACGACGAATCCATGCTTGAGGAGCTGGAAAGCGGCTACAAGGAGCTGGAGGACGGCATTGCCGAGCAGAAGCTGCGCACGCTGCTGACCGGCGAGTACGACAGCCACAACGCGCTCGTATCCTTCCACGCCGGTGCCGGCGGCACCGAGGCGCAGGACTGGTGCGCGATGCTGTACCGCATGTACACCCGCTGGGCAGAGCGTCACGGCTTTACCTATAAGATCATGGACTACCAGGATGGCGATACCGCGGGTATCAAGTCCGCCGATATTCTCATTGAGGGCGAAAACGCCTACGGCTTCCTCAAGGGTGAAAACGGCGTACACCGTCTGGTCCGTATCTCTCCGTTTGATGCATCCGGCCGCCGTCAGACCTCGTTCTCGGCGGTAGAGGTCGTTCCGGATATTCCGGATACCTCCACGGACTTTGAGATCAAGCCGGATGATTACGAAATGCAGGTTTACCGTTCGTCCGGTGCAGGCGGTCAGCACATCAATAAGACCTCGTCTGCGGTTCGACTGATTCACAAGGCAACCGGCATTGTTGTAGCCTGCCAGACCGAGCGAAGCCAGCTGCAGAATAAGGAGAACTGTCTGCGCATGCTGCGTTCCAAGCTGGTTGAGATCAAGGAGCGCGAGCATCTTGAGAAAATCTCGGACATCAAGGGCGTTCAGCAGAAGATTGAATGGGGCAGCCAGATCCGCTCCTACGTTTTCATGCCGTATACGCTTGCCAAGGATACGCGTACCGGCTTTGAAAATGCCAATATCAACGCTGTAATGGATGGCGATATTGACGGTTTTATCAACGCATACCTGTCTGCACTCGCTACCGGCGTGTGGGAAGGCAGTAAGGGCGGTAATATGTAATTTACCGCACTTCGCGTTACCGCCGTACCCACGGCGGTGGGCACAAGGATGGACACCAAGGTTTCCACCCTTGTGAATCCC
>OGWZ01003114.1_pt1 | contig 11738 bp, 10 predicted proteins | sample 1576141 | NCBI WGS metagenome assembly OGWZ01 (sample SAMEA3541512, study PRJEB24748) | human gut metagenome | biome: human gut; feature: human-associated habitat; material: faeces | place: China | collected 2012
GCATGGTCAGGATCGGAATCTGCGTAACCGATCCGGTGCCGCCCTGTACGATACCGGCACGCTCATAAAGGGTGGCCAGTTCACTGTAGAGGTAACCCGGATAACCTTTACGGGAAGGAATCTCACCCTTGGAGGAAGATACCTCTCGCATCGCCTCACAGAAAGAAGTGATATCGGTGAGGATGACCAGAATATGCATACCTTTTTCAAAAGCCAGATATTCGGCGGCGGTCAGTGCCACTTTCGGAGTGATCAGTCGCTCAACGACCGGATCATTTGCCAGGTTCAGATACATGACTACGTGGTCAGAAACACCGCTTTCCTCGAAGGTACGGCGGAAGAACTCAGCCACGTCATATTTGACACCCATCGCCGCAAAAACGATGGCGAATTTTTCATCGGTATTGTCACCAAGAGAAGCCTGCTGTACGATCTGTGCGGCAAGCTGGTCATGGGGAAGACCGTTTCCGGAGAAAATCGGAAGCTTCTGTCCGCGGATCAGGGTTGTCAGACCGTCGATGGCGGAGATGCCGGTACGGATATAGTTACGCGGATATTCACGGGTGACCGGATTTAATGGCAGACCATTGATATTTGCTTTGGTGTCTGCCACGATCGGTCCCAGACCGTCGATCGGGTTGCCGATACGTCCCAGGATCTTCTCAGAAAGACCGATCTCCATGGGATGCCCGGTCAGACGGGTGTGGGTGTTATCGAGAGACATATTGTCGGATCCCTCAAAAACCTGGATCACAGCTTTGTCTTCGTAGACTTCTACGATCCGTCCCAGTTTCTTTTCTTTTCCGTCGATGGTAAATTCTACAATCTCTTCATATGCTGCATTTTTGACACCCTCCAGAACTACCAGAGGACCATTGATTTCACTTAAGCCAAGATATTCAATTGCCATAATTCCATCCTCCTTATCCGTTCTTTTCCAGTACTTTATCGTAGAAGGTATCTACTGCTTTTTTATAATCGTCAAACATTTCCGGTTTGTCGTTTGGCACATCGTATTTGATGGCGATGATCTTTTCGAAAATATTGTCCTCTTTCAGGACAGACATAGGCATCCCCATGGTTACCAGGGCTTTTGCTTTTTTATACAGATATAAAATGATTTCCATCATCTTATACTGTTTTTCCAGCGGGACACAGGTATCATCTGCGTGGAATGCGTTCTGCTGTAAGAATCCCAGACGGATCACACGGGCGATCTCGAGGATCAGTTTCTGGTCATCCGGAAGAACGTCACTGCCGATCAGTTTTACGATTTCCATCAGGCTGCTTTCCGTATTAAGAAGAGCCATGATCTGGTTTCTGAGATCGATAAAGTTTTTATTTACATGGGTCTGGTACCATGGTGCCAGATCGTTCAGATATTCACTGTAACTGGTCAGCCAGTGGATCGCCGGGAAATGTCGTGCATAAGCCAGCGACTTGTCCAGTCCCCAGAAACAGCGGACAAAACGTTTGGTGTTCATCGTAACCGGTTCGGAGAAATCGCCACCCTGCGGGGATACAGCCCCGATGATCGATACGCTTCCTTCGGTTCCGTTAAGATTTTCCATCATACCTGCTCTTTCATAGAAGGCAGACAGACGGGAAGCCAGATAAGCCGGGAAACCTTCCTCTGCCGGCATCTCTTCCAGACGGCCGGAGAGTTCACGGAGGGCTTCTGCCCAACGGGAGGTAGAGTCTGCCATAATAGCCACATCGTAACCCATATCACGGTAATATTCCGCCAGCGTCAGACCGGTGTAGATGGAAGCCTCACGGGCAGCCACCGGCATGTTGGAGGTATTCGCGATCAGGGCTGTACGATTCATCAGGGGATGACCGGTCTTCGGATCCACCAGTTCTCCGAATTCCTCCAGTACCTGAGTCATCTCGTTTCCACGTTCACCGCAGCCGATATAGATGATAATATCTGCATCGGACCACTTGGCGATCTGGTGCTGGGTCATGGTTTTTCCGGTACCGAAACCACCGGGAACAGCGGCAGTGCCGCCTTTTGCGATCGGGAACATGGTATCCAGGATACGCTGACCGGTGATCAGCGGCCTGGATGCCGGGAAACGTCTTTTGGTCGGACGGGGAACACGGATCGGCCATTTCTGGCACAGGGAGAGTTCCTTTGTGGTTCCGTCGGCAAGTTCCAGTGTGACGATCGGATCCACGATCGTGTAAACACCATCAGGTGCTGCTTTGATAACGGTTCCCTCCACATCCGGAGGAACCATGGATCGATGAAGGATACTTGCGGTTTCCTGGGTTTCCGCGATGACGGTTCCTCCGGTTACATGATCGCCCTCGGATACGGTCACATGAACATTCCATTTTTTGGAGGTATCCAGAGAATCGACGCTGACACCACGGGTGATATATTTGCCGGAGCGGGCAGCAATCTCACTTAGCGGACGCTCGATACCGTCGAAAATATTGTTCAGGATTCCAGGTCCCAGTGTTACGGAGATGGCATCACCGGTTCCCACAACTTCCGCGCCGGGTTTCAGACCGGTGGTCTCCTCGAAGACCTGTACAGTGGTGGCTTTCTTTGACAGGGAGATGACTTCCCCCACCAGATGCTCCTCACCAACATGTACCATCTCAGACATACGAAGACCAGTATTTCCCTTCAGGTAAATAACTGGTCCGTTGATTCCATAAATGATTCCTTTTTTATTCATCTGTCATACCTCCGGCAAAGACAAATTCTTCTTTTGCTTCCCTGAGTAAAGTAGCAAATGAGTTGTCTATCAATATATTTTTGGAGCGGATCACGGCGCGCATACCGCCCATGAAAGCTTCTCTGGATACTACCGGGGCAAAGCCGAAGCGTGCGGCAAGTTCCGGGATCCAGTTCTGGTCTGCGGGATCAAGATAAACCACAAGGGCATCTTCTCCGGCAAAGTCGCGGGCTTCCTGGATCCGCTGGGAGAGATATTCCAGATATTCCGGTGTGAAGCGAAACTGTGCAAGACGCTCTGCCACATCGTGAAACAGCTGCTGCTTGATCTCTTCGGTCTTATCGGAAAGAAGACGGCGGTATTCCAGCTGTCTGGCAGAGACGGTTTTGTTGATCTCGCGTTTGAGATTGTCGGTTTCCGCCTGAATATGAGACTGAATCTGCCGTTCTTTGGTCTCTTTATGTTCCTGGAAAATCTTATCCAGGGCTTCCTGATGCTGTGTCTGCACCTGCTGTGCCTCCTGCATGGCACTGTCGATGGAGGCTGTATAAAAATGCTGTAATTTTTCTTCGATAGTCAATGTATTCACCCTCTTTGATTTATAGTTACAGTTTTAGTCCAATGGCTTCGTTGACATAAGAGGTGATAAAATCCGGTTTCCGGCCGGTACCGTGACGGTCGGGGATCTCCACGATCAGAGGTACCTTGTGATGGAGTTTCACCTCATCCACAATTTCCGGGAATTCTCTGCCGAACTTTTCTGTAAGCAGAAGAATCCCGATTTCTTTATCGGCCAGAGCCGTTTCCAGAGCGGTGCGCAGTTCTTCTCTTTCGTGCACCACCACACCGTCCACCCCGGCGAGCCGCATGCCCGTCTGGGTGTCGATGTTGTCACTGATCAGATACATTTTCATAAAGCAAAACCTCTTTGTAAGGATTAAAGTTTACCTAAGATCATGAAGGAAATGATCAGACCATACAGAGCAATACCTTCTGCCATGGCTACGAAGATCATGGATTTACCGAACAGGGAACCGTCTTCGCTGATAGCACCCAGGGCTGCACTTGCAGAACTTGCTACGGCGATACCGGAACCGATGCCGGACAGGCCGGTTACGAGAGCGGCACCGAGATAACCAAGACCGGTTGCAAGACCACTTCCGGCTGCGTCAGTAGCAGCCTGTACGTTCTGCGCACCGGCGAACATGGCGATGGTTCCTACAAGGAGTGTGCCAAAGAAGAAGAAACAGTTGACTGCCAGAGACTTTTTGTAACGTTTTTTGTTTCTCTCACCCAGAAGAAATGCGCCTCCCGGGATGATGATGCTGAGAATCAGTGCTGCGGCGGTAAGAATTTCGATAATAGTTGACATAATAATATCCTCCTGCTTATTTATTTTTGGATTTTTTTAAAAATGGCTGAAAAGCTCTTCCGTTTCCTTTATAGAAACGGCTGAACATCTCATAATATTCCAGACGGAGAACCTGGATAGCTACGATCAGGCCTTCCATCGCGGTAACGAAAATATTGCCGAGGATCACGACGATCCAGTTCGGGCTTCCGGCTTCTGCACCGGCAAGCATCAGTACGACTTCCATCATAGCGGCATGGCTGACGGCGAAAGCGCCGATACGGACGAAAGAAAGGGTGTTGGACAGATAACTTAACATGACTTCGAAGAGTTCAAAAAAGCTCTGTACAAAATACATGCCCTTGCTTCCTTCGATGACGGGACTTTCTTTTTTCACCATTCTTGCCAGAGGCTCCTTCAGCATAATGATCACTAACGGAATACCGAACATCACGCCGAGAACCGCACCTGCGGGAAGGGTGTGACCTGTCATAAACAGGAAGATCACAGCGACCAGGGAACCGTAGAACACCAGTCCTGCCACAGCATTCTGGTCGAACCAGATGCCTTCTACATCTTTCATGCGAACGGCATTAATAATATGGAAGATCATTGTAATCAGGATCAGGAACATACCGAAAGCGATTGCAACGACAAATACCGTATTTAACGTACCAAGGAACGGCAGATTGGACATCGCCTCCACCGGACGCAGCCAGAGCGCGGGAATCACATCTTCAAAACCGAAGATGCTGCCGAACATCAGACCGAAGAAAGTGGAGAAAATACCTGCAGTGCCGATAATGGCCGCCAGATCCATCTTCTTAAACTTATATAGAAGAAATCCGCCAATCACCAGGCAGGCTCCCTGACCGGCATCACCGAACATCGCACCGAAGATAAACATATAGGTCAGTGCCACGAAGATCGTAGGATCCATCTCGTGATAGGACGGCAGACCGTACATTTTCACAAACATTTCAAAGGGACGGAAGATCTTCGGATTCTTTAACTTGGTCGGCGGTTCGCCGTGTGCTGTGGAATACGGATCTGTCTCTACGAAACAGTAGAGATTTTGATCATCCGCGATTTCTTTCTGAAAAGCTGTGGCATCTGTGACAGACATCCAGCCGCACAGGATATAAAAGACTTCCCGGTTATCCTCTTTGGTGCAGGCGGCAAGCCGGCGGACATCAAAGTTGCGGGACTGACTTTCCAGTTTCCGTGTGGCTGCATAGAGCTTTTCACCCTGCTTTTGCAGCAGTTCGGCAATGGTATCCTGCAGTTTTGCCAGCTCTTTTTCTGTCTGTTGCAACTGTCCGGCTAACTGTGCCTGTACCTGAGACGGAATGCCGTAAAGCTTTTCGGGAACATCCATCTGTTCAAAATGCATGGATGCGTAGACTGCATCGATCCGGTCAGTCACTTTGGTCGGACAGAAATAAAAGCCCCAGATATACCGGTCATTTTTCTGGCAGGGGTAAAAGAGCGTCTCTTCACTGCCATACACATACGTTTCAAATTTGTTGTAATATTCCCTGCTGATACGACCAAAGCGGCAGGTCATATAGCGGAACTGCAGAAAACGGGAAATATCAAAGTCAAGTGAGAGGAAGGGTTCCAGCTGTGTCAGGAGTTCTTCCAGTTCTTTTTTCTGATCTTCCAGTTCTTTTTTCTGTTCGTTGATTCGGGTCAGCTGTTGATCGAAGGATTCGATCAATGCGACCGCTTCATCCAGTGTCATGGTGAGATTCGTCTGGATGTTTCCGGAGTCCAAAAGCTTTTCATATTCCAGTGCTTTTGCCAGAAGTCCTTTGTAGGGATTGATCTGCAGATAAGGAGTCAGTGTTTTTAACGTCTGCAGCTGTGCAAGAGCATTTTCCAGATGGATCTCGTATCGGGAAAGATACTGATCCACCACCCGGTCAATATCGGCTTTTGGTCCGGTGATGCTTACAAATTGCATTTTTTCAATCATAGTTACATCCCCCGGTATTTTTTTGCTTACGATTTCGAGATATAGCGCATGGTGTCTTCCGGCGGGATACTGTAACGGATACATTCGAGTACCGTTGTCAGCCGGTCAATCTCATGTTCTTTGTGATAGAGGTAGCAGTAGATCGTGGATACCGAATAAGGATCCGCTTTGCTTTCTCCGGAAAGGACATGCTTCATGATGCTGCTGTACATCTCTTCAAGCGTATGTGAGTTCAGTTTTTCGTAACGTCGTCCATAGTAGGTCCGGTCAAGAAGCGATTCGAAAGCTGTCATCGTCTCAGCTTCTACCAGAGCGGCGATATCTTTCTTATGCAGCTTATAATTCACAGGAATCAGCAGTGCATAGATATCGGCAGCGGTCATATGGTAATACTGTTTGGAACGGTAGATCCACTGAAGATTCAGCAGATCAAATTTGTTCCCGTAGGCTTTGGTGATTTCTTCCAGGTTCTTTTTGGAGAGAATCTTGTCTTTTGTCTTCCATATGGCGGAAAAATAAGAAAGATCCAGTGCCATCTCATAGTCAAAAAGCGTTGGTGTTTCCAGACTGGACAGTGCGGCCAGTGGCTGGTAGTAACTGGTTCCCCGCAGATGACTGACAAATTCTTCAATGGACCGGGACGCAGTCAGCAGGTTGATATCCAGCTGTGAGTGCTTATCGAAGAATGGTTTGAATAAAGAAAGATCCAGATTTACATCTCTGTGGTCAAAGATTTTATTCAGACATTCTTTCATGATGGACACTTCGTATCGTCCGAAATAAAGATTGAGGAATTTTCGCTGCTCCATGTTGGAAAATTGATAAATCTTGGTAAAATCGCGATAAATCGAATTCACCAGAAGCTGTTCAATCTTTCCACGGTGCAGAGCCTCTTCTGAGAGAGAGTCCAGGATCGCTTCATAAGCGGGCTGCTGTTTCAGATAGGTAACTGCCTGGGGAACGCTTTTGAGTTCTGCCAGTTCCCGGTACTGATCGTCAGTCAGCAGTCTGCTCTGCATGGCTCGGATCTTCGTGGTCAGACCACTGTAAGATAATAATGATCCCATATACTTCACATCCTGATTATTTTGTGGTAAATCTTGTCGCATAATGCATCTTTGTGTTCCTTATAATAAGCATCCATGTGCTTAAGGGAACGTTCGGTGGAGGCTTTCAGGTGTTCCAGTTCCCTATCCGCCTGTTCCTGCAAAGTGCGTTTGGCAGCTTCCAGTGCTCTGGCAGCCTGAGCATCCGTATCGTTATCATAAGTAGAGGTACGTTCCTCGGCCGCGTTGTCCTGACGTCGGGTTTCTTCGACAGCAGATTCCATAATGCGGGAAGCGGCTGTTTCGATTTCAGACAATTTGTCGATTACAGATTCCATTTTTCCCTACTCCTTTGTTTAAAATTTATCATTATCATACACCTATTCAATCAAAAAGTAAATCAGAACTGTCTATATGTATACAAATTATTGGAAATGTATAACAAATTTATTCATATTCATAATGAAAAATAGTTCTTTCCAAGTATGCCTCTTTTATAGTAGAATAAAGCGCGACATAGCTGTTTTACACAAGAAAATACCTGGAGGGAAATATATGAGGTTAAGGAATATACGCGGCTCTAAAGAGACGATTGCAGCCAGCGATTATGTGGTACAGGAACCGGAGACACACAAGGGAACATGGGGGCAGCTTTTTGGCAATGAGCAGCCGGTACAGATTGAAGTGGGAATGGGAAAGGGACGTTTTATCATGGATATGGCACGCCTGCATCCGGACCGTAATTTTGTGGGGATCGAGATGTATGACAGTGTACTGCTCCGTGCGGTGCAGAAGAGAGAACAGCTCGAAGAAGATCTGCCAAACCTGTATTTTATCCGTATGGATGCACGAAATCTGCCGGATGTCTTTGAGAAAGGAGAAGTGGATAAGATCTATCTGAATTTTTCGGTCCATGGCCTGCTGGATCAGATCCAGCTTGCAGGTTACCAGATCGATGCAGTCGGCAATGTAGTCATATCGGGCGGAGAAGAAATCCTCCCGATGGGCGGCGTCGTAGGTGGCGCAGATGGGGTGGATGACGGCGCTGGGGGAGATGTCCCGGCAACGGCGGGCGGTGACCTCCGCCTTGGACTGGCCCACGGTGGAGTGGAGGGCGCAGAGCTGGCGGTTGATGTTGGTGACGCTGACGGTGTCCTGATCCACCAGCGTCAGCTCACCTACGCCGGAGCGGGCCAGGATCTCGGCGGCATAGCTGCCCACGCCGCCCAGACCGAACACGGCCACATGGGCGTTTTGCAGGCGCTCCAGCGCCGGCTGGCCCAGCACCATCTCGGTGCGCAAAAACTGTTCGTGCATAAATAGGCTCCTTTGCTTCCAGACGGTATCAAAAAAGACCGGCCGAGGCCGGTCTTTTTCGGAAATTCATCAGGCGAGGTACTTCATACCGGAGGCCTCGGTGGCGGTGATATCCTTCACGAGATCGTTGTTCCACTGGGTGTAGTCGGCGTTCTTCATGGCGTTGCGGACCTGCACCTGCCAATAGGGGGCGTCGGTACCCACAAAGTATATGACATGGTAGCCGGTGTAGCTGCCCTCGTTGTAGACGATGCCGGTGTCGCCGGGCTGACGGGACTCGTCGAAGCACCAGTCATTGAACTCGGTGACCATCTGGCCCTTGTACACCTGCGTATACAGACCGCCGTTGGTGTTGGAGCCGGTGTCGGAGGACAGCTCGTTGGCCAGCTCGGCAAAGCTATCCTCGGTGCGGGCGCCCTCCTCCCACTTCTTCAGAGCGGCCTCGGCGGCCTCCTTCTGCTCGGCCTTGCGGGCGTCCAGCTTCTCCTGATAGTCGTCAGCCTTGCTGTCCAGATCGGAGGTATCCACCTTGAACAGAATGTGGCGCACGTCCACGGTGTTGTAGTCGTTGCGGCCGCGGCTGTGGAACAGGACCACATAGTAGTTGTCGCCGCTCTCGATGAGGGTCAGATCACCCTCCTGACGCTCCTCGTTGAACACCCACTCGGTGACGGCGTCGCCGCTGTAGGTACCGGTGGGACGGTCGGTGTAGGTGCCGTTATCGTAGTTGCCGGCGGCCTTCTCCATCAGAAGACCGTTGCGGACAGCCTCCAGAGCGGCGTTGGCATTGGCGGAGGCAGCCTCCTTGGCGGCGGCGTTCTCCTCGTCGGTGGGCTTCACGGTGTTGCCGTCGGCATCCTTGGTGGAGTCGGCAGTACCCTTGAAGTAGATGTACTCGTAGTCGGCCACGTCGAAGTTGTTCTTGTGCTCGTTATAGTAGGTCTCCACTTCCTCGTCGGTGTAGGTGAGGCTGTCGATGTAGTCCTGCTGATAGTGGGAGGCCAGAAGGGTGTCCTTCAGGATGCTCTTGAAGGTGGACATCGTCATGTTATTGCCGTACATCAGCTTCAGGTAAGCGCTGGTGGAGTAGCCGGCCTTCTTGGCGTAGGTGGAGAAGGTCTCCACGGTGCGGTCCACTTCCTTCTGCATATCGTCGTTGAAGGTCATGCCCTTCTCGGCGGCGCCCTTCTTCAGCATGGTCAGCTGAATGAGACTCTTCTTGGCGGCGTCACGGAAGTAGGCGTCCCAGGTCATGTCCTCGCTGACACGCAACATCATCTTGGCGGTGTCGTTCAGGCTCTGCTGAGACAGGGAGGTATTCTTGTCAATGCCGTAGAGACTGGCATACTTGGAGTTGACGATACTGTTATAGGCATTGTGATAGTAGTAGCTGACCTCGGCGGCGGAATAGGACTCGCCCTCCACCGTGACGGCGGTGGTGCCACGCTGGATGATGTTGGAGTTCCACACCACCAGACCAATGGCGACCACCACAAAGGCGATGGCGATGATGGCATAGAGCCGGTTGGAGCGGCGCTCCTTGGCCTGCTCCTGAGCTTGACGGGCAGTCTTGGGGTCTGCGACGCCGCTGGCGGCGACCTCCTGCCGGTTCTTCTTTTCTCTTGATGCGCTCATAGTTGTTTCATCCTCTCAAAATAGGGGTCATTACGACCCGACTTCGTAAAGTTAATCGTTATTATACAGGAAATCTGTCTGCTGTGCAAGGGGGAAACGGAAATTATCCGGCCATAGGCCGAAAAAGCGGTCAGCTCCGGAGGCATTCCGGAGCTGACCGGGCTTTTACCAGTTGTCCCGCCGGGCGTGGGGGCCAAGTTATAACCTGCACCGTTTCAGCAGGTGGGTTGTCTCCAGCGTGCTTCACCGCTTCCAACTTCCAGCCGCAGACGGCAGCCGGGAGGCCTGCGATCCACATACTGATCCGACATCCCCTATAACAAAATGTGAGGATAAAAAAGACCCGTCACATCCCTGCGGGACCTCGCCTTTCGGCGATGGTCTTATTATAACAGACCTGCGGGAAAAATAAAAGGGGTTTTCGCAGAAACGGTCAGGAATTTTCTTCCTCGTCGGCCAGCAGCTGTTCCATGAACAGCTCGTAGATCTTCTCCAGCTCCGCTTCGTCATCCAGCGTGCTGAGCAGCTCCTCGCTGTTTTCCATGACGGATTTCAGGATCACCAGACCATAGTCCTCGGATTCCTCGTCCGCCTCGTCCTCCACGGCGGGGAAGAAGGCCATATAGGTCTGCCCCTCGTACTCCAGTGCGTCCACATACTCCAGCTCGATATCGTTGCCGTCCTCGTCGGTGAGGGTGATAAAGCTGGGGCCAAACTCATCGCTCATGAGAAAATACCTCCTGCATAGGTTGATGTCCCCCTACTATAACGGATTTCCACAGAAATTGCAAGAGGGCGGCGCTGCCGATTTCCGCACAAAAATTGGAAAAGCAGCACAAAACGGAACCTATGTGCCGGGTCAAAGGATACGGTGATTGCATTTTTTGCGCAAAAAGGTATTTTTATCAGTTGACAGGTGTGGTAAAATAACTCTTATATTGGTTTAGTATGTGCTTTTTGCCGCAGCCGGGACCTTCCGGAGCAGGGCGGCAGGGAGAAGCCGTATAAAAAGCCTGAGGCCGCCCGTCGGCGGCCGGAACAACGAAACAGAAAGTGAGGTGCGCTGTCCATGAAAGAACACTCCAACGACCGTGATAAGGCAGAGCAGAGCGCCCATCAGAGGAAAAACCGAGGGAAGGGACGGGCCAAGAGGGTCTGGGGCGTCATCGGCACCATCGTGCTGGTGGGCGTGCTGACCATGGCCATTTTTGTGGGGATCTTCATGACCTACATCAATAAGTCCCTGAAGGGCCACGTAGAGGTGGATATGTCCGAATATGACCGGAAGGTATCCACGGAGCTGTACCGTCTGGGGACGGACGGCGAGACATGGGAGATGTATCAGACGCTGTTCAGCGATGAAAACCGCATCTGGGTGGATATCGGGGACATCCCCGAGTATTTGCAGGAGGCCACCATCGCCATCGAGGACAAGCGCTTCAAGACCCACCACGGGGTGGACTGGAAGGGGACCCTGCGGGCCATTACCAGTACCCTGACCGGCAGCGGCACACAGGGCGGCTCCACCATCACCCAGCAGCTGCTGAAAAACGTCACCGGCGACAATCAGGGGACGGTGAAGCGGAAGGTCACGGAGATCTACCGGGCGCTGGCGCTGGAGAAGGATTACTCCAAGTCCCAGATCCTGGAGATGTATCTCAACACCATCTACTATGGTCATGGTGCTTATGGCATCGAAGCTGCAAGCAAAACTTATTTTA
>OGWZ01003116.1_pt1 | contig 11723 bp, 12 predicted proteins | sample 1576141 | NCBI WGS metagenome assembly OGWZ01 (sample SAMEA3541512, study PRJEB24748) | human gut metagenome | biome: human gut; feature: human-associated habitat; material: faeces | place: China | collected 2012
CCCACTTTTGGAGAATCCCCTTTTTCGTCTATACAAAATCTACAAATTAGTACTTTATTTTATAAATTTGTCTATTGCTTCATTCAATGCTTCAATTGCTTCGGTATCTTCTGTTTTTATCGCATCGACGATACAGGTTGACATATGCTCTTTTAAAATAACTCTGCTCAGGCTCTTTATTGCGGCATCAACTGCTGCTAACTGGATAAGAACTTCACTGCAGTCTCTCCCCGATTCAATCATCGTCTTAATCGACTTCATATGGCCGATAATACGGGCAATACGATTCAATTCATTTTTTACGGTTTCTGGATTGTGAGTATGTGTATGAGCTTTCCCATGCTCATCTACATGTGTATGTTCATATATATGCTGTCCTACATATTCCTGCATATGTTCGTCCATATAAGCTGCTTCATGAATATGATATTTATTTTGTGTTTTATCTTCGTTTTTTATATATTCGTTTTTATGAATATGTATTTCTCCTGAATTTATTTTTCTATTTTTGTTGTTTGTATTTTCATTTTGATAATTTTGAATATGTTTATTTTCCATTTTTATTTTACCTCGCAGTCTTAATTTGTTTCAGAAATAATGTCAGTATCAAAAAAGAGTATTCTTAGAAATCAAGATCATTTTTAAAGTTCAAATATCACAATTTTTTCTCTGGAATCATTTTTCTGAAATAGATCTCTGCAGTCAATTTCATCTGCAAACATTAATTCATTTACTGTCATTAAATAGGAGATGTATTCATCTGACGGATAATAAAAAAGTAATTTCATTTCCCGAGGATTTTCGTAGTAAGATTCTAATATTTTATGCATTACCTTTTGTAATATTTCCAGGGAAAATGGATTAAAGAAATAGATTCTGTCCACTTCTTTTGGTACAGCAAAATATTCTGCATTTTCCGCTTTGAAAGATACTCTTCCTGTAGAAATAGCACTTTCTTTATTTTCTACTGCCTTATTATAGATTCTTTCATCATATTCCACACCAACAGATTTGCACCTGGTCTGATATGAAAGGAAAAAGTCTACACGCCCTTTTCCACAGCCATAATCAAGCAGTGTATTATTTTTTCGTATGATTCCTGTATTAGCTAATCTTTCTAATACAGAATATGGTGTAGGTTCATATGGATAATGATATTGATCTGCGTTAGAATCATCACGTCCCATTGTATGTATTTTCAGTAATTTGTCCCATTTATTCTCTCTTATATCTTCTTTCTCTTTCATATTTTTCCGCTTCCAGCCTTTCTATATAATATGTCTAATATGTCCGATATATCTGATTGATATTCCCTACTTTTTACTTATGCACTCTCGGAATCTTTTTGTGCATACTTTCCCATTAGTGTACTGTATCATAAGCTGATTTTCAATCCAATTCCTGAAAATAGAAATTCATATTTTTTGAATAGAATATCAAATGTCATTCTTTTCGGCAAAATGTTAAACTTCAACCAAGTCAAAAAACACCAATAAAAAAAGAGGAGAGGTCAAAATGGAAAACAAAAGTAACAGTGGTGTAGTATACCAGGGAAAAATACCAGGCCGAGTAAAATATTGCTTTGCTTTCGGTGCATTAGGAAAAGATTTGATCTATGGAATGATCGCAACCTTTTCTATGATTTATTTTACAGATATCATTAAAGTTGCTCCTGCTTTCATAGGAACCATGTTCTTTGTTGCTAAGTTATGGGATGCTTTTAATGATTTATTTATGGGTATGATTGTTGATAATACGAGAAGCCGGTGGGGAAAATTCGTACCATGGCTTGTTATTGGAACATTAATCAATTCATTTGTATTTGTTACTGTATTTACTGATTTTCATCTATCTGGTGTGAGTCTTTGTGTATTCGCATCTGTTGTTTATGTCTTATGGGGAATGACCTACACAATTATGGATATTCCATACTGGTCTATCATTCCTAATCTGACTTCCGATCCAGAAGAACGTGAAAAGGTATCTGTTTTACCAAGAATTTTTGCCAGTATCGGTCAGTCCCTTATCATTGCTGGTTTCGGTGTACAGATTATTAAAGGACTTGGTGGAAATTATATCGGATATCACAGATTCGCATTAATTATCGCTGCTACATTTATATGGATTATCTTACTTATGGTCGGCATATTTCTTGTTTTTATGGATATTTTACTCTTTCATGAGTTCACTAATCCTGTGTATCGGTTACTTAACACAATGCGGGAATTTGGAAAAGGAAATTACCAGGCAAAAGCAGAAGAAAATGGCATCGGAGAATTAAAAATACTAAGCGCTCATTTTAATATCATGGCAGAAAAGTTACAAAAACAAATGGACGAAATCCGTAACAATGAACGTGAACAACGAAAAATGGAAAAGAAACTTTTACAATCTCAGATTAACCCTCACTTTTTATATAATACCCTTGATTCCATCATCTGGATGATACAGGGTGGTGAATATAAAGGTGCAGAGCAGATGGTTTCTCTTCTTGCAAAATTCTTCCGTATTTCCTTAAGTCAGGGACAGGATATTATCCCACTAAAAAAAGAACTAGAGCATGCAACCAGCTATCTTTCTATTCAAAACATACGTTTTAAAGATAAATTCGATTTTTCTGTACAGGCAGATGAAAATCTTTTACAATATCTCTGCCCTAAGCTGTCCATTCAGCCATTACTTGAAAATGCTATTTACCATGGAATGGAAGGAATTTATGATGATGGTGAAATCCAGATTTCTATCTATGAAAAAAACTCGCTCATTCACATTGATGTAATTGATAACGGTCTTGGTATGCCTCCAGAAACGATTGAATATATCATGCACAATAAAGTAGTCTCCAGCAAACGTGGTTCTGGTATCGGTGTACGAAATGTTGATGAGAGAATTAAATTGATTTTCGGCAATGCATACGGTGTTGTTATTACCAGTGAACTTGATGAAGGAACAACTGCCTCTATCATCATTCCGAAAATAAAGAAAGTTGAGGATATTGGATATTGATGAAAAATAATAAGAAAAAATATGTACTGTTAATTATATTAATGCTTTTGATTGCATTTTTTTCTTCCCAATGTATGATGAACCCTACAAACCTCAAAAGCAAAAATACGGTGGTAGTCCTGCTGTCCTCTTCCTATAATAAAAAAACTTCCAGAATTTTAGATGCCCTGCGCGATTATGCCTGTAACAACTCTATTACTCTTGACTTCTGGTATAAAGAGCAGCTCTCTGCCAAGGATCTGGATTCTTTAGTAAAAAAAGAGACGGACAATCGTGTAATTGGCATTCTTTTGATTTATCCGGAAGAATATATGACAGAACCTAACAAGCATTATGACTACAGTAACCTATTAGCAATTACAGAAACGATGACGTCATCCTTTATTCATTACGCTACCTTTGAGAGAACTACAGAAAAAGCCTACTGCCTTCCAATTACTTCTCAAATAATAAAAAAAATTGCAGAAAGCAAGCATTCTCATATCTACATTAAGAACACTTATAAACTTGGATATAAGAGTATCCAAATAATTGACTCCTACTCTCGCAGTAAACATATGCAAAATATCATTGTTTCATGCCAAAAGTTAGATAAACAGACTATCGAAAGTGGAAAACTAAACTCTCTACTGGCAAATTAACAAAAATGAGGATTTTAGTTATGAAAACAAATCTTTTTAATTATAATTCCATTTTGTTTACACTAATTATTATTTTAATAAGCACTATAACAATATGGAAGCTACCGCAACCCCAAAATGAGTACACTCATATAGGCATCGCTGTCTATGACATGGATGACACCTTTATGAGCGACTATATTGACAAACTTCAGAACGAACTTGAAACTTGTACTTTTAACGGCAAAAAAATTCTTTATGAAATCTTTGATGCCGAAGGTAATGCCAATCGCCAGGAACATCAGCTTCAATACATGTATGAGCAGAACTTTGATGCCTTATTGATCAATCTTGTAACACCTTCTTCTGCTGCTAGCGTCCTAAATGAGACAGCGAACCATAAACTTCCTGTCATTTTGTTTAATAGAGAAACAGACAAAAAAGATTTATCTATTTCCAAACAGACATGGTATGTGGGAACGCAGGCAAAAAAGGCTGGTGCAATTCAGGCGGATATGCTTCAAAACGCATGGAAAGAAAATCAGAAAAAATTAGATCATAATAAAAACAATACGCTCGATTATATTCTTATTGAAGGAGAACAAACACATTTTGATTCTATAAGAAGAACAAATGGTTTCCTTGAAAACAGCCAAAATCTGCCTCTCAATCAGCTCGCTAATCTCTCTGCTGACTGGCAGCGCCAACTTGCGACTGAAAAGTTTGCAAACTTAGATAAAACACTCATTCATTCTGCAGAAGCAGTTATATGTAATAATGATGATATGGCACTTGGTATCTATGACTATTACAAGCAGCATAACATGAGCCTTCCCTTGATTATCGGAATTAATAATAATCCCGAAATGCACCAGAAAATAAAATCCGGAGAGATATATGGTACAGTTGATAATGACATAAACAGCCAGATCACACACATATGTAAATTGCTTAAAGATATTTTAAACCATAATACCAGCGATTATGCTAATATGTGGTACAGTACACCTTTTGCCATTCAACGCTAAAATTACTTACGCTCGGAATATCAACCGAAAACCGGTATCAAAAATTCCGAGCGTATATCTTTATAATATTTGTCGTTTAACTCATTAATATTTTATCTTATATTTTATATCGCTTAAATATTTCTAAATATTCCTTTTCCACCTCAGAAAATGCTCTTACCGTATAATCAGGCTCTACATGAAGCTTCGGCTGCCTTTCTTCTAATTCCTCATCTAATAAATACTTCAGATCATACCACAATAATGCATTATCAATTTCTTTTATAAGCTTTTCCTCTTCTTCGCTCAGAGGTGTTCCTAAAAACTTTGTATAAAGTACATCTAATAAATGATTCTCCTGCTCTTTATATTGCTTCATGTTCTGTTTTAACGGCCTTGGCACATCTGACATATAACACTCGCTTGCATCATGTAAAAGCGCAGCGAGTACTAAACGATCTGCATATCCTTTTGCAGCCGCCTCCTTTGCACATAAAATACAATGTTCCCCTACAGACCAGAAAGAACTGACATGTCCATTTCCTCTGCATATCATTGAAAGGGCATGTGCTATGTCTTTGATATCCATATCCGCTGGCTCCGGATTCACAGGATCAAAATGCCTTCTCGTGTATGTAGTGATATAGTTACTCATAAGCGCACTCTCCCTTTCTAAGCCTAATGTACTAACTGTGCAATAATGTTCACCAGAAGCTTCATATCGATTGGTTTTGCGATATGCTCATTCATTCCCGCTTCTTTAGATTTTATCCTGTCTTCTGCAAATGCATTTGCTGTCATTGCAACAGCTCCAAAAATTTATCATTTTGGGAGCTTAAACTGTGTTATAATAATGTTATGATGCTTGAATTACGAGAGTAGCGTTTAGCTGCGGAGTAATTCGTAACATCCATTTATTCTTAACTAAATCTCAGAGGTAGTATGATAATGTCAAAAGATGAATATTTAATTACAGATGCGCCCCTTAAGGCGTTGACTATTTTTGCAATGCCGATGATTCTCGGCAGTTTTTTTCAACAAGTTTATAATATGGCCGATTCCATAATCGTCGGTCAGTTTGTCGGCTCCTCTGCACTTGCGGCTGTTGGCGCCTGTGCAGCACTTACGAATGTTTTCATTTGCATAGCACTCGGAGCCGGTGTAGGTGCCGGTGTACTCGTAAGCCGCTATTTCGGTGCCAGAAATTATAGTAAAATGAAAACAATCATATCCACATCACTGATCAGCTTTTTGATTCTAAGCATAATCCTTGGTGGCTTAGGCTTTTGTTTTTCTCATTTGATGATGAGTCTTTTGCAGACACCTGATGATATATTGAATGAAGCAGTGCTGTATCTGCGTGTCTATTTTGTAGGATTCCCGTTTCTGTTTATGTACAATATTCTCTCCACCATGTTCACTTCCATCGGTGAATCAAAGATTCCTTTAGGTCTTCTAATATTTTCTTCTATTTTAAATATCTTTATGGATCTTTGGATGGTAGCAGGTCTTGGTCTGGGTGTATTCGGTGCAGCCCTTGCCACACTAATCTCACAGGGTATCTCTGCAGTATTTTCGCTTTTAATCTTCCTTCATCGAATTCGGAAATATAAGAGCTTCTTTAACTGGTTTGACAGACAGGAACTCTATGCAATGCTTCAAATTGCCGTACCGTCAGTTCTCCAGCAGTCCACTGTGTCCATTGGTATGATGATAGTCCAGGCTGTTGTAAATCCATTCGGTACACAAGCACTTGCCGGTTATGCGGCAACAATGAGAGTTGAAAATGTTTTTTCACTGATATTTGTATCCATCGGCAATGCCGTTTCACCATATGTTTCTCAGAATCTTGGTGCAAAGAAACCATGGCGTATTAAAAAGGGCTACCGCGCTGCATTATTGCTGGATGTATGTTTTGCATTCCTCGCCTTCCTGATTATTGAAACATTGCACACGCAAATTTCCTCACTATTTCTAGGAAAAGATGGAACAGCCTTAGCCTATCAAGTATCCGGTGATTACATGAGATGGCTCGGTTATTTCTTCATCTTCATGGGAATCAAGATGGCGACAGATGGCGTCCTTCGTGGACTCGGAATCATGCGTCCATTTCTCATTGCAAACATGGTAAACCTTGCTATCCGTCTGTCAGTTGCACTGATTTTTGCACCACGTTTTGGTATCGCATTTGTCTGGTTAGCTGTACCAGCCGGCTGGTTTGCAAACTTTCTGATTTCCTATGTGGCACTTAGAAAGTCTGCAAAAGATTTATAAAAATTCCCTGATCTGTCCTGCGATAATCTGCATCAATCGGTTTCTTGCTTCTACACTCGCCCATGCAATGTGCGGAGTAATAATAAGCTTTTTACTGTCTTTTATTTTTGCCAATGGGTTTGTTTCACTCATTGGCTCCTCACATAATACATCAAGACCTGCTGCTGCAATTTCACCTGTTTCCAATGCTTCATATAAATCCTGTTCTACTACAATTGGTCCTCTTCCAAGATTTAAGAAAATAGCTGTCTTTTTCATTTTTGCAAATGCTTCCCTATCCATCAAATCTTTTGTATATTCATTTAACGGAGCATGTACGGACACAATATCCGATGTAGTAAGTAACGTTTCAAAATCAACCTGTTCATATCCTTCCTGTGCCGGACTTCCCGAAGCAGAGTAATAAATCACACGTGCCCCAAACGCTTTTGCAATATCAGCAACTCGTCTTCCGATTGTTCCAAGTCCGATAATTCCCCATGTTTTTCCGTTAACTTCATTAAAATGCTCTGCAAAATGAGTAAACACCGTATCATTTATATATTTTTCGTCTTTTACATAGTCATCATAATAACGGATCTTCTCTAAAAGATAGAATAATAAAGCAAATGTATGCTGTGTAACAGATTCTGTAGAATATCCGGCTACATTTCTCCATGCGATTCCACGCTTTTTCAGATATTCTTTATCCAGATTATTTGTTCCTGTAGCTGTTACACATACTAATTTCAAATTTTTTGCAGTCCCAATTGTCTGCTCATTAATCGCAATTTTATTCACAATTAAAACATCCGCATCTTTTACACGCTCCGGAATCTCTTCCAAAGTAGAAAATCCATATTTTACCACTTCTCCCAGAGCATCATATGCCGATAAATCAATATCTTCTCCAATGGTTTTTGTATCTAAAAATACAAGCTTCATATTTTATATCTCCTTATATAAACTTAACAAAAAACTAAATATAAATGCAAGTAGAAAAAGTTTTAAACAAAAATTTTATATTTAAAATTTTTTATTTAAAACCATTTAACCTTTCCATTTCTTACTACCATAGCATGAACCTTATCACATCTCAAGCGATATGGATATTTCTTACGAGTTACTAAAAATAAATTCTTTTTCAGATTAAATCGCTGCATACTACAGTCTATCATTTTCCAATTTTTACCTGTCTTTATTTCACACCAGCCATGTGGTGATAACGAGGCACGTGGTCCTCTTGATGTAACAGCTCCAACTGCAAGCCTTGTATCATATCCCAAAACTCTGCCTATATAAGCCATTGCCGAACCATATCTATAACAATTCCCTTTTTGAGCAGTAAACATATAATTCGCATAGGAAGGGATCTTCTTCGCAGCTGGTGCAACAGAACTCATATGGTGATATGGATATTTACGTATGGCCCGAAAACATTGTTTTAAACGCTTCTGCCTGCTAAATTTTGCATCAGAATACTTCATAACAAATGTAACAGCCTGTCGGATTTCTTTTGCAGTAACTCTGACTCCTCTTTTATCAACATAATAATATCCTTTTGCCTTCGAACCTACAATACTATTAACAATAAGATTATAATCGTCCCCAAAATAATAATACTTTTTTCCAACCTTGTACCAGTTCTTTACTCTATTACCATTAACCACATAATACTTCTGTCCTTTTCCCATACTACACCAGCCGGTGTATAATTCACCATCCTTATACACCTTTTCCTGAACAATCATGAATTCTGATTCTGATGTGGCTGCACAAACTATCTGACTACTTCCCGATACTAGCAAAAATACTGCCAAAATAACAACCAACATCTTTGATATAAAAGACTTATATAAAGACTTCGATATTTTTGAAAAAACTCTTGCTTTTATAAATTCTGTTATCTCCATACAATTTCTACCTCCACGGCTTCAAGATGTACCCACAAAATCAAATAAAAGATTCTCTGAGTACATCTAATTTACAAATTTGGTTCTCTTCATTCTACCACAAAATATATTATCAATACATAGTTTTGTTTTCTATCTATAGGTTCAAGATAGATACAAGAACAATAAAAAATTACTTACTTGCGATTACCACGTTTTTTAAAATCCTCGTCAATGCGCTTTTTCCAGTTTGAACCCAACGGTGCACTACATCGAACAGCACTGATTGCCTCATTGATCACTTCATAATTTAGGGCAGTTCCTTCGCTGTCACATTGGTAGTTAACTGCTCTGTCCTCATCAATGCCAAACAAACTGGCAGTCTCCACAGCATCAATATTGGCTCCAAGGAATAGAAACTCCCAGCCATATTTTATTTTCTGCCGCTCAATCATCTGTTTCACTTTATTGCTGCTATAATAGCGGCTGGCATTCTCCATTCCATCCGTTGTGATAACAAACATTATATGTTCCGGAACGTCTTCCCGCCTTGCATACTTATGAATATTTCCAATATGATGTATCGCTCCGCCAATAGCATCTAACAATGCCGTACATCCCCGAACCATGTAATCGTGATCGGACAGAGGCTGGATGTCCTTTACATTTATACGGTCATGCAGAACTTCACTTACATTGTCAAACAATATCGTAGAAATCAATGCTTCTCCCTCTGCATTTTTCTGTTGCTTAATCATGGAATTAAATCCTCCGATTGTATCTTGCTCCAGTCCACTCATAGATCCACTACGATCAAGGATAAAAACGATTTCTGTTAAATTCTTTCTCATTATACCTTACCTCCTGAAAATCTCGCTATTAGGTTTACTATCCCGGTATTTATCTGGTCAAAAAAATGGCTGCTCGGTTTCGTACCTTGCAGCCATAGTATAACGATTTTCTTTTAGAAAGTGGTCGCATAGAAAGCGACATTAAACAACATTCATTGTTTTATGATCCAATCAGGCTCTGATCAAAAGCAAACAGTGCTTCATTGATTTCATATACATTATAATTTCCCTGTTCAACAAAATATTCTACAATAATATCAAACTTGCTTGAACGAGACAAAGTAAATCCCGCCTTACCAAGCATATCTTGCATCTCTGCAATTGGCAGTTCCAATGCCAGCGCAAATGCCAGCACTGTCGTTTTAGACGGCTTATAAAATTTATTTGAGCGAATTTTAGAAAAAAGTTTCCGGTCAATATTTGCTTTCTTGTAACACTGCGTGTCTGTCATGTCGGATTCGTCAATTTTACGAAGCAGCATTTCCGAAAAACTTTCATCTATCTGATTCAACGCATCCTCCAGAGTCCTGCTGCTTATCGCCTTATAGCTTGGCTTCTCTTCCATCCTCTCCACTGCTGATCCGAAACAGCTTTCTCCAAGAAGCGGCTCCGATCGCCGTCTTAGTTCCTCCCGACTGTCCGAATGTTCCTTCACATATCGGTCATCTATATAAGCCGTAATATCCGCAAACAACTTTCCGCTAATCTGATATGCCTTCCGATCAAAAATTACAATGAAGACTGTCATCTCATTTTCCAGTAGAAACTTCCCAATGATATCTATAGCAACTTTTAATGCCTGATCTTTCGGATAACCATAAATTCCAGAAGAAATCAAAGGAAAAGCAACCGATTCACAGCCATATTCCTTCGCCAGATTCAGTGATGTAGCATAGCAGGATTCTAAAAGTTTTTGTTCTTGATGTTTTCCATCTAGCCAGATTGGTCCAACTGTGTGAATGACATATTTACAAGGAAGATGATATCCATTTGTAATTTTAGCATTCCCTGTCTCACATCCATGGAGCATCCTACATTCCGCAAGCAGGTCTGGTCCGGCAGCACGATGAATACATCCATCTACCCCACCACCTCCTAATAGAGATGTATTAGCTGCATTGACAATTGCATCAACATTCATTTTTGTAATATCATTTCTAACAATTTTCAATGGCATAGAATATACCTCCTACTATTTATCCAAAATTTTATTAAACCGGCTAAAGAAAGTTAACGTTGTAATTATCGCAGCCAGTATATCACTGATTGGTTCAGCCAGAAAAACGGCAAATACTTTATTCTGGATAAAACATGGCAGAATAAAGATTAACGGAATCAACAGGATCAGCTTTCTAAGGCAGGCAAGCAACAGACTAACCTTCGCCTGTCCCAATGCCATAAAACTCTGCTGGCAGGCAACCTGAAATCCGAGAGAGAAAATACCAGCCATATAAATTCTCAACGCCCATGTAGTGTACGTAATCAAATCTGTATTATTAGAAAAGATTCCTGCAAACAGTTTCGGAAACAGAAGCATAATCAGCCAGAAGCAGCTAGTAAAGACTATACAGACTGTAAATTGTGTAAAAAATGCTTTTTTTACACGCTCTTTATTCCCTGCGCCGAAGTTATAACTCATGATTGGCTGTCCACCCTGACAGATTCCCTGTAATGGTAATGTGGCAAGCTGGCTGACACTTGTAATAATTGTCATAGCTCCAACAGCAAGATCCCCGCCATACCTTGAAAGGCTGAACGTGAAGCTGACAGACAGGATACTTTCTGTAGATAACATGACAAAGGTAGAAATACCAAGTGCAAGACATGGTAAGATAATGTCTTTCTGCAATTTAAAGTTTTCTTTTCTAAGATGAAGAATGGTCTTCTTTCCGGATAAGAAACGAAGAATCCATATCGCACCGACCGCCTGACTTAAAACCGTAGCAATCGCGGCACCTCTTACTCCCAGATTAAATCCAAAGATAAAAATCGGGTCGAGAATGATGTTAATTACAGCACCAATTACGGTCGTCATCATACTGATCTTTGCAAATCCCTGTGTCGTAATAAATGGATTCATTCCCATCACGATCA
>OGWZ01003129.1_pt1 | contig 11675 bp, 11 predicted proteins | sample 1576141 | NCBI WGS metagenome assembly OGWZ01 (sample SAMEA3541512, study PRJEB24748) | human gut metagenome | biome: human gut; feature: human-associated habitat; material: faeces | place: China | collected 2012
TTAGGCTTGACTGTGATCTGCTCACAGAGTCAGATTTAAAAAATATGATTAAGCTGACTAAAAAGAGCTAAAAAATTTTTTAAGGCTCTTTTACATTACTACATCTGTAAGGTAAATTTACCTTACAGTACAATAAGTTAGCTATAAACTGTCAAACTAAAGATAGAGCATATTTCGGTATTTAATTTGAAAAGAGAGCTTGTAGATAGAGACTTTTCTTCTATATGATTTATTGATGTTGAAGGGGAAGATTGTGCATCTTGGTGGAGATAACCGGGATCGAACCGGCGACCTTCTGCATGCGAAGCAGACGCTCTCCCAACTGAGCTATATCCCCACAGACGTGGTGGAGCTAAACGGGATCGAACCGTTGACCTCTTGCATGCCATGCAAGCGCTCTCCCAACTGAGCTATAACCCCACATAATGCGCTTTTACCTGCTAAGGTGGAGCGAGTGACGGGAATCGAACCCGCGTTAGTAGCTTGGGAAGCTACAGTTCTACCATTGAACTACACTCGCAACAAGCGCATCTATTCTACTCTGAATTTACATCATGTCAAATTACAAGTTTACGTTTTAGATATTGTAAGCTCTCGATAATGGTATTGGTATCGGTGGCAGAAGATGCTGAAGCTACGCATTTTAAGCCACGATATTCACCATCAATCATTTCGCCATAACAGGTAAGAGGTAATACTTGTCCTAATATACGTATGCCCATGGATTTTAGTTCACGGCAGACAGCTACGGTAAATTCAGCTCCGGTGGTATAGAAAGCCTGAATTTCAGGACGCTTTTGTAAGACTCTATGGGTAATTTCACCATAAGCGGTGGCAATGATGTCTAAGGCTTCATTTGCAGTGCGATTAGTCTTAACTAAGGCTTCCTGATACTCCTGATTGAGCTCGGTGCTTGAAATCATATTGTCAGAGACGGCAAAGGCGGTGGTATAGCGATCGTAGCGGGTTACGATTTCAGCAACTACGCGATTGATTTCCTCAGAGCGCTGATGATCGTCCTTTAAAAGCTCGAGATTATGGACGGTGACTAATAAAACTTTTTGCTCTAAGCGTAGCATTTCTACCTGAGCTGAGATTAAAGGATTATTGCCACCGACAATGCCGAAAATCTTAGGTTGACGGCTATTGTTAGGGAGAATCATATTCGGGCGGTGCATGACCTTACGCGCTAAGGTAGCGGTGAAGGGACCGGGATCGACCGCTAAGAATTTGATGCCTGAGAGCACCACGGCATCGGCAATCATATTAATCTCTTCTTGTGAAGTACAATCCATAACGATAGCACGTGTGCCTTTATCAGCAAGCTCACGGATGGTCTTAGCTAAGTGATGGGTGCCTTTTAAAAATTCCTTAAGATGCAGAGCTTCGGCATGATAGCGGAATTTCTCGGTAAAGAGATCGGCAACACGGCCACTGTGGGCAGGTTGCAGATCTTCAAGGCCTTCTAAGGATTTTTGCAGAGGCTTACCGTCAACGAGAATATAACCACCGACATTAGTACGTTTTAATGCCGGGAATGCAGGTACCACAATAGCGACACGATCGTTATCGCCTAGGGCATCTAACATGGCTTCAGTTTCAGCACAGGTATTACCGCGCATGGCCGGATCGATACGTTTTGCATAAAGTTTTACGCCCGGCTTTTTTAAAAGGCGGGAGGCGTAGAAGACAATCTGATAGCTCTGCTGAGGGCTTAAATGACGAGAATTGGTAGCATAGACTAGGCAATCATTGTCATTGATAATGGGGTCTTTAAGGCCGCGGGCATTCATAATGGAAAGGACGCTTGAGCCATTTTTCTCAAGCATAGCGCCTACGGCACTGCCACCGGTAATTTCATCTGCAATCACAACACATTGAATCATTTACTTATCCTTTTATCCTAAAGTGGCAATACGGGCTCTAAGTCTTAAAACATTAGGTGGCACAACAGAAATTTCATCAACACCAAGCTGAATGAGCTTGGCTAAATATTCCTCATTAGAGGCAATTTCACCACATACTCCTACCCAAATGCCGGCGGCATGAGCATTAGCTACACACATTTCTATGAGCCTAATTACGGCATGATGGAAGGGATTGAGGTATTTGGCGACATTGGAGTTTTGGCGATCGGCAGCGAGGGTAAATTGTGTGAGATCGTTAGTACCGATACTGAAGAAATCTACCAAAACTGCTAATTCATCGGAGATGAGGGCGGCAGCTGGAGTTTCAATCATAATGCCAAATTCGATATCGTCTTTAAACGGCGTACCTTGCGCTTTAAGATCACCTTTAACTTCTTCTAAGAGCTTTAAGCTCTCTTGAACTTCTTCGACAGTAGAAATCATCGGGACCATGATGGCAAGACGACCGTACATGGATGCGCGTAAGAGTGCGCGTAACTGCGTTTTAAAGAGGACGCGGTTAGATAAGCACAAGCGAATAGCACGCAAGCCCATAGCCGGATTATCTTCATGTTTAAGCATGAAGTATTCACAGGTTTTATCAGCACCGATATCTAAGGTACGGATAATGACGCGCTTGCCTTCCATCTGTGAGAGCACTTCTTTATAGATTTCAAATTGCTCATCCTCAGTGGGATAGTCATGCGCTTGCAGGAAGATATATTCACTGCGAAATAGGCCTATACCCTCAGCATCTGAGGTTTTAACTAAATCGATATCAGCAAGAGAACCGGCATTAGCATACAGGCAGATAGGGCGTCCTTGGCGGGTTACAGTCTTTTTACCGCGGAACTGCTCTAAATGGGCTTGCTGTGCATCTATGGTCCTTTTGAGAGATTTGTATTTTTCAATAGTCTCAGCTTTAGGCTCAATGATGACAATGCCCGAAGCGCCATCGACAATAGCAAATTTTCCTTCGAGGCTGTCATTGAGATTATCGCCAATGCAGACTACTGTCGGAATACCCATGGTGCGAGCAAAGATGACAGTATGTGAGCGTGTTGAACCGGCGGAGGTGATGATGGCGGTAACCTTATTAGGATCAAGTTGTACGGTCTCAGACGGGGCTAGATCGTCAGTTGCTAAGATAGTCGGGCCATCGTCGCGATAGTGAATACCGCTTTTTTCAAGTTTGCCAGCATGCATCATTAAGATTTCAATGACACGGCGGGAAACATCGATAACGTCGGTAGCGCGTCCTTGCATATAATCATTATCCATGGCTTTAAACTGTTGTTCAAAGCGACGGGCAACGGTATCTACAGCATATTCGGCATTAGCTTTTTCTGTACGAATGACGTTATTGATAGCATCCACATAATCCGGATCATCGAGCATCATCTGATGGATCTGGAATAAGACAGCGTTTTGTTCACCGAGCTTTTCTAAGGAGACATCATAAAGAGCTCCTAATTGTGAGATGGCATGGAGGCGGGCTTTGTCAAAGCGTGCGCACTCAGCATCGACATCCTCAATGAGGTGTTTTTTATGGACATCAGAAAAGCGTTTTAAGAAGCTGATATGGCCAAAGGCAATGCCGCGGTTAGCCGCAGTGCCTTTGAGAAAGTTATTGTGCTCAGGCAAGTTAGCGTTATTCAAGATAGTACCTTCAATGGAATACTATGGTAAAAGACTGATAGCGATTTTTTAATTATAACCAAAGTTTTTCTCTGTGAATGAGGATCGCAATTAAGTCTTTGAGTTTGTGGCGTATGGATGTGATAAAATAGCGCAAATCTTTTTATAGGGTGAAACATGTTAGTCAAAACCAGATTTGCTCCGTCACCTACCGGCTTTTTACACGTAGGTGGTGCTCGTACCGCTTTATTCTCATGGCTTTATGCCCGTCATTGCGATGGTCAGTTTGTCTTACGTATCGAAGATACCGATCGCGAGAGATCAACTCAGCCTGCAATCGATGCCATTATTGAATCAATGAAATGGCTCAATCTCAATTGGGATGAAGGTCCATACTATCAGACTAAGCGCTTTGACCGTTATCGTGAGGTCATCGATAAGCTTGTTGCTGAAGGCAAAGCTTATAAGTGCTATTGCAGCAAAGAACGCTTAGAGCAGATGCGCGAAGAGCAGATGAAGAATGGCGTTAAGCCGCGTTATGATGGCCACTGCCGTGATGATCACAGTGAGCACGATCCTAGCGAGAGCTATGTTATTCGCTTTAGAAATCCTGATGACGGTGTCGTTGCCTTTGATGATATGGTTAAAGGTCACATCGAGTTTAAGAATCAGGAGCTTGATGATTTCATCATTCAGCGCTCTGACGGTACTCCTACCTATAATTTCTGCGTTGTCGTTGACGATTGGGATATGGGTATTACCCATGTTATCCGCGGTGACGATCACGTCAATAATACCCCGCGTCAGATCAACCTTTACAAGGCTTTAGGCGCTAAGGTGCCGGTATTTTGCCATTTAGCTATGATTTTAGGCGATGATGGCGCTAAGCTTTCTAAGCGTCATGGTGCTGTTTCTGTAATGCAGTATCGTGAAGATGGTTATCTGCCTGAGGCTTTAGTTAACTACTTAGTCCGTTTAGGTTGGAGCCATGGCGATCAGGAAATTTTCTCTGTTGAAGAGATGATTAAGCTCTTTACCTTAGATGCCATCACTAAGAGTGCTTCAGGCTTTAACACCAAGAAGCTTGAGTGGTTAAATGCTCATTATATGAAGACCTTACCAGCTGAGGTTGTAGCTTCTGAGCTGAAGTGGCATTTAGAGCGTTTAGGCTTAAAGGATTTAGGTGCAGGCCCTGATCCTAAGCTTGTCGTTAAGAATTACGCCGAGCGTACTCATACCTTAAAGGAAATGGCGCAGAAGGCTCTGTGCTACTATCAGGACTTTGAGGATTATGATGCCGCTGCGGTTAAGAAGTGGATTAAAGAAGGCTCAGTTGAGATCTTAAAGGATGCTTTAGAGACCTTAAAGAACTTAGAGAGCTGGGATGCTCAGAGCATCGATAAGGCTTTAGAGGCTTTAGCTCAGCGCCGTGAAGTCGGTATGGGTAAGGTCGGTCAGCCTTTACGTGTTGCTATTACCGGTACTGCTATGTCCCCGGGTATTGGTGACACTATGATCCTAGCCGGTCGTGAGCGTGCTTTAGCTCGTATCGAGCGCGCTATTGCCCACTTTGGTGCTTAATTAAAATTTATAAGGCAGACCTAGGTCTGCCTTTTTTAGGATTTTTTCATGAAATTTTGGTTTGTGCCCGTTGTGGCCGTAGCTGTGAGCGCTTGCTCTAATGTCAGCTTTCATTCAAATTTAGATCCGCGCAATATTACTGAGTATTACAAGCCCTCACAAGTTGAAGTCATTGAGTCAGATAGTGAGCTTGATAAGCGTCCGTATAAGCTCATCACTCAGGTTAAGGGTATGGCGTGTCAGCTCAACGAGCGCGATTATATCGCCACCGAAGCTGATGCGCGTACTGAGGCCCGTCTTAAAGCTGTAGATGCCGGTGCTAATGCCATTCGTTTTGGTAAATGTGTCCGCATCGAAAAGTCTCCTGCCTGTCAGGTTTCTGTAACCTGCTATGCTGAAGCCTTACGCGTTGATGAGCAAGAATAATCAGGAAATTGTCATTACTCCTATCGGTACCATGCGTACCCCTTATGGTCAAAAATTTGCTGTTCCAAGACAGCCAGGTTTAGCCCCACATGCTTTAGGAGTAATTGAATTTTTCAAACCCTATGGTGTTAAAGAATCCTTTGGTGGTTTAGAAGGTTTTAGCCACATTCATATTCTCTTTGTCTTTGACAAAGCCCATTATGCTAATTTCCATGCTACGGTAAGACCGCCGCGTCTAGGTGGTAATACCTCCTGCGGGGTGTTTGCAAGTCGCTCGCCCTTTAGACCGTCAAGTATCGGTTTATCTACGGTAAAACTTGTGGAGATCTTAGAGCATGAGGGAGAGGTCTCCTTAGTGGTAGAGGGCGCTGATCTCGTTGATGGAACCCCGATTATCGATATTAAGCCCTATATCCCCTTTGTCGATGCCATTCCTAATGCTTTAGGTGGCTTTGCATCAAAGATGCCACCGCAGTATCCGGTGCATTTTAGTGATGAGGCTAAATTAAAATTAGCGGATTTAGGTGAGCGTAGGCTTTTAGCTATCACTGAGACTTTAGCTCAGGATCCGCGTCCTGCTTATAAAGATGACAATGACGATAAGGTCTATTATGCTTTAATCTATAATCGAGATGTGATGTTTAGGGTCAAAAACTCGGTTATCGAGGTCATAGATGTAATTGTAAGAGGAGAGCCTTCATGTTAGAGCCGCGTTATCGCCATGTCTTATTTGATTTAGATGGCACTATTTATGATAGCCTCGAATCTAATACTAGAGCTTTATATGATCTCTTAGAAAAAGAAAAGCCTAATCATGGTGAAAGTGTCGCAAGTCTCTATCGTTTTGCAGCTACCCCGGCGCGTCAGACCTTAATTACCCTAGGTTTTAGCGATACTGACTTTGAGCGTTTGATTCAAATTTGGTGTGACAATATCATTGTCTATGCCCACAGTGTCAAGCCTTTTGCCGGCATGATGGCAGTCATTGCTTATCTTAAAGAATTAGGCTGTCATTTGAGCATCATCACCTCGCGCGATCGCAAAAGTGCCTCTCTTATAGGCGCTATTGCCTCGCCCATGCCGCCTGAATTAACGCCTTATTTTGATATGGCCATCTGTTGCGATGACGTCGAGCATCCTAAGCCGCATCCTGATTCCATTTTAGAATATATGCGTAGAACCGGAGCTCAACGTGAGGACATTATCTATATCGGTGATACCTTAGAGGATTATCAATGTGCTAAAGATGCCGGGGTTGATTTTGGTTTAGCTATTTGGGGTAGTCATTTACGCTCAGCTCTTAAATGTGCTCATTATTTTGTAAGTCCGTGGGATATAGTCAATGTTCTAAGCACTAAGCCTTGTCGCAGTGAAATGTGGTTTAATTGGGCGCGTGAAATTCAGGCTATAGGTCAAATCGGTCTTACCTATACTCGTGATAAATTTGATAAAGAGCGCTTTGAGCGTCTGCGTGAGATTGCTTTAGAGATCATGCAAGCGCATTTAGACGTACCACAGGAGAAGCTCTTAAAGAGCTTTGTCTTTGATGAGCAATATCCGACCCCCAAGCTTGATACGCGTGGGGCTGTCTTTAACGACGAAGGCAAGATTTTAATGGTGAAGGAAAGCCTCAGCGGTAAATGGAATTTACCTGGAGGCTGGTGCGATGCTGATGAGACCATATTCTCTAATACCGTCAAAGAGGTTTTAGAGGAAGCTGGTATGCAGGTGCATCCTTTAAAACTTATCGCCTTAGTGGATAGAAATCGTCACAATCCTCCGCCTATGCCTTATGGCGTGCTTAAGGCCTTTGTTTTATGTCAAATCGGAGCGCAACATTTTGTGGCGCTTGCCGATGAGACCTCAGATTGCGGCTTCTTTAGCCTCGATGAAATTAAACAATTAGATTTAAGAACCGGAACTACCACCTATGAGCAGTTAAAGCTCTGCTTTGCCGCTCATGCAAGTCCCAACTGGATACCTATTGTGGAGTAATACATGCAATATTTAATTGATCTTCATACTCATACCATTGCCTCTGATCATGCCTATAGCACTATTATGGAGCTGGTATCTCAGGCTAAAGTTAAGGGTATGTCCTTATTTGCAGTCACCGATCATGGTCCGGATGTTTCCGATGGCCCGCATCCGTGGCACTTTAACAATTTAAAGGTAGTCCCGCGTGTAGCTGAGGGCGTCGGTATTTTACGTGGTGTTGAGGCTAATATTACCGCCGATGGAGGTCTTGATCTTGAAGATGGCCGTCTGCGCAATTTAGATATCGTATTAGCCGGTTTCCACCCGAATTATCTGCCTACAACTGTAGAAGAGCATACTCGCCTTATGTGTAAGGTCATTCGCTCAGGTTTAGTCGATATCATCTCCCATCCGGGTGCCGCTCAATATCCTTTAAATTATGAAGAGGTTTTAGTCTGCGCTAAGGAAAACAATGTAGCCATCGAGATCAACTCTTCATCCTCAGTCAATACTCGTATGGGTAGTCATGAAAATTGTGTGACCATCGGTAAATTAGTCTCTAAGATCGGCAATACCGTGTCTTTAGGCTCAGATGCACATATAGCTTATTTTTTAGGTTGCTTTGAGGAGTCTTTAAAGGTAATTGCTGAATCTGGTGTCCGTGAGGAACAGATCATCAATAGCTCTCCTTTAAAGGTTTTAGACTTCTTAGAGTCTCGCGGTCATGCCCCGATTCAGGAGCTACGCGATTTCTTTGCCGCTAAAGCTTAATGAAAAAAAGCCTTCTTTTTGCAAAGAAGGCTAAACTCTTTATCAAAAGAGGGGCAACTAAATCTTATTTATTTGCACCAAACCACTTGGTGTAAATAGCCTCGTAGGTACCATCAGCCTTGATGGTATCAAAGCCTTTCTTGACTAAATCGATGAGCTCCTGATCGTTTTTGTTCATAACGATACCGTATTGCTCAGAGGTGATATAGTCAGGCAGTAAGGTTAAATCCTGATTTTTGGTGGTAGCCATATAGTATTCAAGTACCGGACGGTCATTGATCAAGGCTTCACAACCACCTTTATTGAGTTCTAAGAAAGCCTCAGGGGCAGAATTAAACTGAGTTACGGTAGCATCCTTAACCTGAGTGCTGGCGTACATAGCACCGGAAGTACCGATTTGACCGCAAAGTTTACGACCTTCAAGGTCTTTTACATTATTGATCTGGCCTTTAAATTCATTGCGGATGATGATACCTAAACCGGCATCGCAGTAGGCATCAGAATAAGCGACGCGCTTAGCACGCTCCTCGGTGATGGTAAAGGCAGAGATACCGGCATCTAAGGAACCAGTTAAAATAGCCGGAATTAAACCGTCAAAAGGCATGGAGTGCATTTCAACGTCAAAGCCTGCAGCCTTACCGATGGCATAGATAAGATCGATATCAAAACCGGTCAGTTGCTTGGTATTCTCATCCATAAATTCAAAGGGAGCAAAAGATGGTTCGGTACCAACTCTTACGGTACGCTCGGCAGCTACAGCCTGATAAGCCACGCAGGCGCTAAGGGTGGCGACGACTAGAGCTTTGAATTTCATATTTTCTCCTAAACATATATAGCTAATGGGCATAATCTTAAAATCAGAGTATTTGTCTAGCAAATACTTTTCGTGTTTGCTCTATAATAGTGCGCGGTAGGGGCTAAAGTACGAAAAAAACGCCCTGATTATGCTTTAGAATGGTGAAAAATACTAAATATTTCATATTTATAGTCATAAGAGAGGATTTTGTGGAATTAGCACATCAATTTGAACATTTTCTGCGCGATAGGCGTTTATTGAAGATCCATAAGGAACTAGCCTGTGACTTGCGTCGTGATGAGGGCGTGGAGATTTTTAAGGATTATAGCCTCAGACGAGCACGTAAGGACGATCTTAAAGAAATCGTTACGCTCTATCAGCATATCTTTGGGGTACCGCTTTTAAGCTTTTTAGATAAGATTTATAAACATTGCTATAGCGAGCTGATTACGGTGGCGGTAGATAATGACGGTAAGCTTGTAGGCTTAGATATGTTTATGTTCCAGGAAGCTGAACTTGGGGAGAATATTCTCCATGAGCTCTATGTAGGTGTGCTTAAAGAGCATCAGTCGCAGGGATTAGCTACCGCTATGCGCCGTTATTCAGTTAAGGCCTATGCTCAGGGCGCTAAGCTCTCAGGACTTTCAACCTTAGCGCCTTTTAATGATATTAAAGCTATGCGTACAGCGCAAAGAGCTGGTTATGCCATCACTAAAGCCTCAGCTAAACCTCCGGCATATTATCTCTATCAAGGCCTCAAATAAAAAAGCCGGGGCAATTCCCCGGCTAAAGACACATAAATTATTTTAGTCAGTGACCTTCTTAAAGCGCAGACGGTGAGGCTTAGCCTCTTCACCTAAATTAGCCTTCTTCCAGGCCTCATATTCAGTATAGTTACCCTCAAAGAAGCGGACCTTACCCTCATCACCATAATCTAAGATATGGGTAGCGATACGGTCTAAGAACCAACGGTCATGGGAGATAACCATGGCACTGCCAGGGAACTCTAAGAGAGCGTTTTCTAAGGCACGCAGAGTTTCAACATCTAAGTCGTTAGTAGGCTCGTCGAGAAGGAGGAAGTTACCACCAACTTGAAGAAGCTTAGCTAACTGCAGACGGCCACGCTCACCACCTGAGAGATCGCCTACACGCTTTTGCTGATCGGTACCGCGGAAATTGAAGCGGCCAATATAGGCGCGGGACGGGATCTCATAGCTGCCGACCTTAAGAATGTCAGAGCCTTGGGAAATCTCATCGAAGACGGTATTGTCATTCTTCATCTGATCACGGAACTGCTCGACATAAGCGGTAACTACAGTATCGCCTAAGCGTACAGTACCACTGTCAGGTTGCTCAATACCGGTAATCATACGGAAGAGAGTAGACTTACCGGCACCGTTAGGACCGATAATACCGACGATTGCACCCTTAGGAATGCTAAAGGAGAGATCGTCAATTAAGGTCTGATCGCCATAAGACTTGCATAAATGCTCAACCTCAAGCACGGTCTGACCTAAACGCGGCCCCGGCGGAATGTAGAGCTCATTAGTCTCGTTACGGCGCTGATACTCAACTGAAGATAATTCCTCAAAGCGAGACATACGGGCCTTAGACTTAGCGTGACGACCCTTAGCACCTTGACGGACCCACTCCAACTCACGCTCGATAGAACGGCGACGGGCACTTTCGGTGCTCTCTTCGATCTTAAGACGCTGATCTTTTTGATCAAGCCAGCTTGAATAGTTACCCTGCCAAGGAATACCCTCACCACGGTCAAGCTCTAAGATCCAACCGGCGACGTTATCTAAGAAGTAACGGTCGTGGGTTACAGCAACTACAGTACCTGAATACTGATGGAGGAATTGCTCTAACCAATCGATAGACTCAGCGTCTAAGTGGTTAGTCGGCTCATCGAGCAACAGCATGTCGGGTTTTTCTAATAATAAACGGCATAAGGCCACGCGACGACGCTCACCACCGGATAAGACCTTAATCTGTCTGTCAAAAGGCGGTAAACGTAAAGCATCGGCTGCTTTATCGATTTGAACGTCGAGGTTATGACCATCATGAGCCTGAATGATAGCTTCAAGCTTTGCCTGCTCTTTAGCTAAGGCATCGAAATCAGCATTTTCATCGGCATAGGCAGCATAGACCTCGTCGAGACGGGTTAAGGCATCCTTAACCTCACTGAAGGATTCCTCAATAACCTCACGAACGGTCTTTTCCATATCTAAGACCGGTTCCTGCGGCAGATATCCAATCTTAATACCAGGCTGCGGACGGGCTTCGCCTTCATAATCCTTATCGACGCCGGCCATAATCTTAATTAGGGTAGATTTACCAGCACCGTTAAGGCCTAAGACACCGATCTTAGCGCCAGGGAAGAAAGAAAGGGAGATATCTTTGAGAATTTGTTTTTTAGGTGGCACAATCTTGCCAACACGATTCATTGTATAAATGAACTGAGCCATCTGTATTCCTCAAAAGTTAGACTGTGTAGATTGTATCAGCCTTAGTTAATTAAAGCCGACATTGATCAGTAAAAAAGACTGATTTTTTTGACACTGTTGAAAATCTTT
>OGWZ01003130.1_pt1 | contig 11670 bp, 10 predicted proteins | sample 1576141 | NCBI WGS metagenome assembly OGWZ01 (sample SAMEA3541512, study PRJEB24748) | human gut metagenome | biome: human gut; feature: human-associated habitat; material: faeces | place: China | collected 2012
GCCGGATTGAAGGGCCTTGTGGTCCTTCATCATGGCCTCAATGGTGTAGGTCGCCTCGGCCCCGGCGAACTTTTCCTTATCGGTCTTGCGGCCCTTTACCACGGGCATAGCCAGGGCATCCCGGCAGAAATCAGCGTAGCAGTTCAGCTGCTGCTCAGTCTCGGCAATGGCCTCCTGGGCGGTCTCGTGGATGGTGTGGCCCTCCTGCCACCAGAACTCACGGGAGCGCAGGAAGGGACGGGTGGTCTTTTCCCACCGGATGACGGAGCACCACTGGTTATAGAGCATTGGCAGCTCCCGGTAGCTCTGCAGCACATTGTGCCAGTGGTCGCAGAACATAGTCTCAGAGGTGGGCCGGAAGGCCAGCCGCTCCTCCAGCTTCTCGCTGCCGCCGTGGGTGACCCAGGCCACCTCCGGGGCAAAGCCCTGCACCAGCTCCCCCTCCTTTTTCAGCAGGCTCTCGGGAATCAGCACGGGCATGGCCACATTCACATGGCCGGTTTTCTTGAACATCCCGTCCATGATGCGCTGAATATTCTCCCAAATGGCATAGCCATAGGGCCGCAGGATCATAAAGCCCTTGACGGAGGCGTAATCCACCAGCTCCGCTTTTAGACAAATATCGGTGTACCACTTGGCGAAGTCCACCTCCATGGGGGTGATGGCTTCCACATTTCTCTGGTCTTTAGCCATGATGTTTCTCCTAACTTTTTCTTCAGAATGGTTTCCGAATTAAATTATCCTAAATTAGTATTGTATCGTGCGGTGGGCGGATTGTCAAGCCCGCAGACAGGCCGGGTATCCAACGTCTTGTAGGCCCGTGTATCAGCCCACAGTAAGGATGTCCCACGCTACGGGGCGGTTAAACAGCTTCCGCACCTGTTCAAATTCCTTGGTCTGGCCCAGAATCCACATGAGCTTGCACACAGCGGCCTCGGTGGTCATGTCAAAGGCCTCCAGCAGGTGCAGGGTGTTTTTCAGGTGGCCGCCCACATGGTACACGGACAGGTCGCTGCCCTCGTTAGGTACCTGGGTAGTCATCACTACGATCTTGCCTCGCTCCACCGCCCGCTGCACCAGCGGATAAAACTCCTCCCCGGGATACTCCGGCAAGCCGCCCACGCCGAAGCTCTCCACCACGATGCCGTCGTAGCGCTCCATCATAAAATCCACCAGCTCCCGCCTGGTGCCGGGGATCAGCTTCAGCAGGCCCACATTTTCGCACAGCCTGTCATAAAAAACAGGCCGGGGCAGGCTCTCTGTGCGGATATATTGGAGCAGCCGCTCATCCTGCAGCACCGCCAGGTCCGGATAGTTGACGCTGGAAAAGGCCTGAAAGCTTTTGGAAAAGGTCTTTCGCGCCCGGGTGCCCAGAATCACCTTGCCGTTAAAGACGATCTGCACGCCGCCGCAGCCTCGGCAGGCGTAGAGAAAAGCATCCGTCAGGTTGCGCTTGGAGTCCGTGCCGTCAAACCAAATGGGCTTTTGGGCCCCGGTAAGGACAATGGGCTTGGCACTGCCCTGGACCAGATAGCTCAGGGCCGCCGCCGTGTAGGCCATGGTATCGGTGCCGTGGCTGATGACAAAGCCGTCGTAGGCATCGTAGCTTTTGCGCAGGATCTCTACTATGCCCAGCCAGTTTTCGGGGCGGATATTGGTGCTGTCCAGGCTATACAGCTGAAGGCAATCCACCAGGCAGAGCTTGCCAATATCGGGAATAAACTCCAGCAGCTGCTCCGTGTTCAGCTCCGGCGTCAACCCATCCGGGGTCATTTCCGAGGCGATGGTGCCGCCGGTGCCGATCATGAGAATTCTTTTCATATACACCTCTTATAAAAAGCCTCGCAGAGTTCGCGTCCGCAGACGCGAAAAATCAAAATCATTTTTCCCCGCGACATGTGCGTGGGGAAAAATACCGCTCAGGCTGCAAGTGTGGAATTTTTGCGCTCCGCGCAAAAAATATGCGCGCGGCAGACTTGGGGCCCTTTGTTGGAAAATTCCGAAGGAATTTTCCAACAAGTTTAGTCTCTGTTATCCAGGGCCGCCAGGCCAAAGCGCGCCGCCCGGAGGACCTGCTTCTTGCCCTCCTCGTCGGCGGCAGCATACTGCTCCCTCAGATCCTGCAGAAACAGCCCACGGAGGGAATCCTCCCCGCAGCGGGCCCACACGTCCTCCTCCGGGTATGTCTCGTCCGTCAAGGTGAGAGATGCGCACAGGCCGGCCAATTCCCCCTCCAGCGCCGTGATGGAAAAATCCGCCCGCCGGGCCCCGGTAAGCAGCACCCGGCAGATATCCTGCCCGCAATCGCCCTCCAGCGCCTGGCGGACAGCCTCCGCCGGATCACAATCCGTGACATCCGCCGTGACGCTCTGATAGCGCCACCGGGCAAAGGGGATGAATTCCAGGTCCGCTCCCTCCGCCGTCACATCACCGAACAGGAAGCCCTTGTCTCCGGTCTCGTCAAAGCCCCGGCCGGGCAAGCAGCCGGGATAGGCATAGGCCGTGGTCCCGGCCCGCTGCACGCCGCCATAGCGGTGGACGTGGCCCAGGGCCAGGTAGGTCAGATCCGTTTTCCCGATCTCCGCCGGGGAAATAGCCCGGTATTTGCTCTCGCCCCGGGTGACCTCTCCATGCACCACACCCAGGCGAACAGCTGCCTCACTGCTGGCAAAGGCCGCGCCTGCAAAGGGCTCCCACTCCTCGGCGGTGGTAAAGGCTATCCCGGTGACCGAGGCGTTCCACTCCGGCAGGAGAACGGTTTGGGGCGTCCGGGAGGTGAAGATATGCACATTCTCCGGCCACTCTACAGCGCCGTAGCCGCTGCCTGGGGCGTAAAAATCATGGTTGCCGGGAGCCAGGAAGATCCGGCCCCGGAAGCGCCCCAGGGTCAGGGCCAAGGTCCGGGCCGTTTGGCTATAGAGCCGGTCGGAGTCAAACAGGTCTCCGGCCAAAAGCATCACATCGGCCTCATGGTCGTTGGCCCAATCCACCATACGGCGCAGGATATCCCGGCTCTCCTGGCGGCAGAGGGCCGCCTTCTCCTCCGGCAGACCCGCAAAAGCGCTGTCCAGATGCAGATCCGCCGCATGCAGGAGCTTCATGCCTGGGGCTGGTCGTCCTGCCAGCCCTTACACACGTCCACCCACTCCACGAAGTTATCGCCGCAGCAGCGCTCCAGCTCGTCACAGGTGAGCTCAATGGCCGAGGCGGCGCTGCCCACTGCAGGAAACACCGTTTCAAACCGCTTCAGCGATACGTCCAGATAGGTCTTTACCTCCGCCGGCAGGGCAAAGGGGCACACGCCGCCCACCGCATGGCCGATGCGCTCCACCGCCTCCTCGTGAGTGAGCATCTTGGCCTTGGTGTGGAAGAAATGCTTATACTTGCTGTTATCCACCTTGGCATCCCCGGCCGCTACGATCAAAACGGGCGTCTCATCCACCTTGAAGCTCAAGGTCTTGGCGATACGGGCAGGCTCCACGCCCACGGCCACCGCCGCAAGCTCCACTGTGGCGCTGGATACGGTAAACTCCTGCATCCGGTCAGCCACGCCGTAACCCTTCAGATACTCCCTCACTTTTTCAACTGACATGATATTTTCTCCTCCTTATTGTATCTCTATACGCTCCACCCCGGCGCACAGGCCGGTGCTGCTATCCAATGTAAACAGGGCTCCCTGCAGCCTGCAGGGGCCGTCCGCCATCCGATATCGGCCCGGCAGCCCTCCCAGGAAAAACTCCACCGATTGCTCCGGCCGGATGCCCAGCACAGACTCCGCCGGCCCGGTCATACCCAGGTCGGTGAGATAGCCCATGCCCTTGGGGCAGACTCGCCCATCGGCGGTGGGTACGTGGGTGTGGGTACCCCACAGGGCGCTGATCCGGCCATCCAAATAGTACGACAGGGCCAGCTTTTCGCTGGTGGCCTGGGCGTGAAAATCCACCAGAGTGAAGGTGGGCTTGTCCCCGCTTTTCAATATACGGTCGGCGGTGGTAAAGGGATTTTCCGCATTAAAATCCAAATTGCAGCGGCCAATGAGATTCATCACGCCCACCTGCACCCGGCCGCAATCATACACCGCCCAACCCCGGCCCGGGGCCCGGCCCGTAAAATTGGCAGGGCGAAGAATGTAAGGACTTTCCTCCAAAAAATCCGCAATCTGTGTCTTTCCAAAGGAGTGGTTGCCCAAGGTGATGACATCCACCCCAGCGGCCAGGATGTCCTCCGCATGGGTGGGCAGCAGGCCGTTTCCGGCGGCATTTTCCCCATTGGCCACCACAAAGTCGATGCTCTTTTCCTTTTTCAGACTCCGCAGCCGCCGGTGCAGGAAGTCCACACCGCTCTCGCCTGTTACATCGCCCACGGCCAGCACCTTAAAAAGCATGGCTCACCCCTCCGTTTCGCTTTTTGATTTATAATCCAACTTATTATATATAAAATACCGTCGGTACGCAAGCACGCAGACGGTATTTTTTCATGGCGGCACAGGGTATCCACAAGCCCTATAGCGAAAATACTGCGTGCATATTTCTATACACGCAGTATTTTTTATATTTAATATTACTTGGCGTATTCAACCACCTTGGTCTCCCGCAGGACGTGGACCTTGATCTGGCCGGGATACTCAAGCTCGCTCTCGATGCGGCGGGCCAGGTCATGGGCCAGGATGACCATCTGATCCTCGGACACCTGCTCGGGCTTGACCATGACGCGGACCTCGCGGCCGGCCTGGATGGCATAGCTCTTTTCAACGCCGGGATAGTCACTGGTAATTTCCTCCAGCTTCTCCAGGCGCTTGATATAGTTCTCCAAATTCTCGCGCCGTGCGCCGGGGCGGGCCGCAGACACGGCGTCCGCCGCCTGCACCAGGCAGGCAACCAGAGTCTTGCACTCCACATCGCCGTGGTGGGCCTGGATGGCGTGGATGATATCCTCTTTTTCCTTATACTTGCGGCAGAACTCCACACCCAGCTGGATGTGGGTGCCCTCCATCTCGTGATCCACTGCCTTGCCAATGTCGTGCAGCAGACCCGCACGCTTGGCGGCAGCCACGTCGGCCCCCAGCTCGGCGGCCATCATGCCCGCAATATGGGATACCTCAATAGAGTGCTGCAGCACGTTCTGGCCATAGCTGGTGCGGTAGTGCAGGCGGCCCAGGAGCTTCTGCAGCTCCGGATGTACGCCCCGCACGCCGGTTTCCAGCACGGCGCGCTCGCCCTCGGACCGGATAACGGCGTCCACCTCCCGGCGGGCCTTCTCCACCATCTCCTCAATGTGGGTGGGATGGATGCGGCCGTCGGCGATGAGCTTTTCCAGGGCCAGGCGGGCCACCTCCCGGCGCACCGGTTCAAAGCAGGACACGGTGATGGCCTCGGGTGTGTCGTCAATAATCAGATCCGCACCGGTCAGGGTCTCCAGGGTGCGGATATTGCGGCCTTCGCGGCCGATGATGCGGCCCTTCATCTCGTCATTGGGCAGGGGAACCACACTGACGGTAATCTCAGCCACATGGTCTGCGGCGCAGCGCTGGATGGCGGTGGCCACGATCTCCCGGGCGCGCTGATCGGCTTCGTCCTTGGCCCGGGCCTCGATCTCCTTGATCTTCATAGCAGTTTCGTGAGTGACCTCGGACTCCACCTGCTGGATCAGATACGCCTTGGCCTGGTCGGCGGTGAAGCCGGAGATGCGCTCGAGCATCTCGGTCTGGCTGCGCTTGATGAGCTTGATCTCGTCCTGTTCCCTCTGAAGGGCCTCGTGCTTCTGGCTCAGGGCCTCTTCCTTTTTCTCGATAGCATCGGTCTTGCGATCGATGTTCTCTTCCTTCTGCTGCAGCCGGCGTTCCTGCTTTTGCAGGTCGGCCCGGCGTTCCTTGACTTCCTTCTCGTAATCCGCGCGGCTTTTCAGGATCTCTTCCTTTGCCTCCAGCAGGACCTCACGCTTCTTGCTCTCGGAGCTTTTGATGGCCTCGTTGAGGATGCGGGTCGCTTCCTCCTCCGCGCTGGAAATTTCCTTTTCCGCTACCTTCTTGCGGTACTGAATACCGATAGGGAAGCCAACCACGAACGCAACAACAGCCGCAACAGCCGCTACAATGTAGCCAACTGTGGTCATGATTGGTCAACCTCCTGTGAATGTGTATAAATCTGTGAGAAACGGTTTCCCGTTTGAGTGTAGAAAACAACCAAAAAGACCCCCTGATCTTTCGGGTGCATATCCTTCCTAATATTAATCGCATTTTAGGAAACTGTCAAGGGAAAAAGCACCGCATAGGTGAATTATTTTCCCTCATAACTGGATAAAGGCGGCATTGGCATATCCGATGCTCTCCCCGTAGAGCACCACATACCAGCCCTGATACTGGCCGAGCACCGTGACCTTGGTGCCGTTGGGGATCTGCGTGATAACCTGCCCCTGGGCCGAGGGATACGCCCGCAGTGCCACCGGCCCGCCGGAATCCGTAACGGCCAGGCCCGGCCGGCTGGGTCCGGGATAGACATAGGGCAGGCCGAAATACTCTGTCATAGCCTGTACCAGGGTCTGGGCGATGAGCTCAATGTGCCCTGCAATCCATTGGGCGTCGGCGGCGTTATCGTGGTAGCCGATCTCCAGCAGCACGGCAGGGGCCTTGGTGCGTTTCACCTCTGCAAGAGTGGTTGTGGAGCGGGTGGTCACCTGATTTGGCAGGGGATAGATCTCTCGCAGGGCCGATGCAAACAGCTCCGCCGCCCGCTGGCTGTTTGCGCTGCCGGGATAGTAAAAGGCGACAATGCCCCGGCTCCGCCCCTCGCTGCCCGGGCCGGAGGCGTTGGAGTGGAGGGCCAGATGAAAATCGTAGCGGCCGGCGTTGCTCTGCCGGATGGAATCGGACACGGTGCCCCGGGGATCGTTGCGGGTAAACTGGATGCCGTTGGAAAGCAGCAGCGGCTCCATGGCGTCCGCCAGCAGGTTCATGAAGTATTCCTCACTGCCGGCGCCGGTGACATACTGGTTATATTCCTGGGTAGAGTGGCTTAAAAAAATCGTTGGCATAAAACCAAGCCTCCCTGTCTGCAATTTCTCTGTTTATTTATATGGCAATCGGCCCGGGAATGTGCTACAATGAATTGATTTTTCTCGGAAAGGCGGGCGGGACTATGAAGGCAGAACGACCCTATCCCCAGGTGCATATTACGCAAAAGGGAGAGCGCGCCCTGACGGCGGGGCACCCGTGGGTATATGCCGCGGAGGTGACGGAGCTTTCCGGCCCTGTGGAGGACGGCGGCCTGGCGGATGTCATCGGCCACAAGGGGGCCTATCTCGGCACGGGCTTTTATAACAGCCACTCCCTCATCCGCTGCCGGCTCCTCTCCCGCAACGCCAACGACCGGTTTGACGATGCCTTTTGGCAGCGCCGGGTGCAGTACGCCTGGGACTACCGCAAGGCCGTCATGCCCCCGGAGGACCTGCACTGCTGCCGGGTCATCTTCGGAGAAGCGGACGGCTTCCCGGGGCTGACAGTGGACCGGTTCGGCCCGGTGCTGGTGGTGCAGGTGCTGAGCCTGGGCATGGAGCACATCCAAGATCGGCTGCTGCCCATCCTGGCCCAGGTGCTGCGCCGGGACGGCCAGGACATCGCAGGCATCTACCTGCGCAACGACGTAGCCCTGCGGGAGAAGGAGGGATTAACGCAAAGCAAGGGCTGGTTTCCTCTGCCCGGAGAAGCCCAGCCCAATCTCACCGGGGCGCACATCGTGGAAAACGGCATCCGCTACCGGGTGGATTTCATCAACGGACAGAAAACCGGATTCTTTCTGGATCAGAAATACAACCGCCAGGCGGTGGCGCGGCTTTCTATGGGCCGCACGGTGCTGGATTGCTTCACCCACACCGGCTCCTTCGCCCTCAACGCCGCCCGGGGCGGCGCCAAGCATGTGACGGCGGTGGATGTGTCCGAGTTTGCCGTCCGATGCGCTGCGGAAAACGCCCGGCTCAACGGGCTGGACGGGGTCATGGAGTGCCGGGCCGCCAATGTGTTTGACCTGCTGCCGGAGCTGGAAAAGGGGCCTAAAATCTACGACTTCATCATCCTGGATCCCCCGGCCTTTACCAAGAGCCGCAAGACTATCGAGAGCGCCATGACCGGCTACAAGGAGATCAACTACCGGGCCATGAAGCTGCTGCCTCGGGGTGGGTATCTGGCCACCTGCTCGTGCAGCCATTTCGCCTCCACGGAGCGGTTCATAGCCATGCTCCGCAGCGCCGCCAAAGACGCCGGGGTGCAGCTGCGGCAGATCGAGCAGCGCCAGCAGGCCTGTGACCACCCCATCCTATGGGGCGTAGACGAGACGGACTATCTGAAGTTCTTCCTGTTCCAGGTGGTGTGAGAGCGTAGAGCTGCACTTCGCTGGGGCCGGTATCTTTGATGGCCCCTGCCTACAGGCTCCGCTTTTGTGGAGATCGCCTAACAGAGAGGAGCTTTTTTATGAACCGATATGCCATAACGCCCCTTGCGGAGAATCCCGTTGTGCTGAAGCTGGACGACTGCGCGGACTGGGCCGCGCTGCATGAACGCATTCGCAAAACCTTCGGTTTCCCGGCCTATTATGGCAGGAACTGGGACGCCATGTGGGACTGCCTGCGGGATGTGTTTTTCCCCGCTGTCCCCCGCCGCATCGTTGTGGATGGCCTGGGCGCCATGGCGGGAGATCTGCAAAAACACAGCGGCACCCTGCGGGAGATCTTCGCGGACCTGCAGGCGGAGTATCCCTGGGTCACGGTTATGTACCGATGACTGCTGCCCAGCTTTTTTCTCTTAACGCTTCACTAAAAAAGAGGCGCCCGGCGGGCGCCTCTTTTTACATCTTACTCCTCCAGCTCCACCGTCACATGGTCGGTGCCGTGGCGCTGAAACTCCCCCAGATACTCGTTCATCCGCTCCATGACCTCGTCGTAATTCTCCTCCGTGATGGGAGGATCGTCCAGATCCCGCAGAGCCAGCTCCTGGGCCAGTATTTCAAAGAATACGTTATCCTCATAGGCCATGATGGCCTCGTGGATGCCGCCCTCGGCAAAGGCCCTGGAGGGGATCAGCTCCCCCTGGTACAGCTCTGTCAGCTTCTCCATGCCCCGGCCCAGGCAGTGGGAAAACACCAGGCTCTCCACCTGGTCGTAGTCCCGTATACGGTCGTCCCCCCGGGTGGAGTTGAGCACCCAGTTGCCGATATACACCAGATCCAGCAGCCGCCGGAACTGTTTTTGCGTCAGTTTAAGCTCCATTACAGGCACCTCCTTGCCGTTTGCTTTCCTATTTGCGTTTCAGTATAGCAGAAGAGAGGAGAAATTGCCACTGAAAAAAATGGGCATCCGCGCCAAATTTTCCTTGTGATAGTCGGCAATCCATAGTATAATTGATTGGTTAGTATGGCCGAATTCAGATGGATCGCCCTCAGGGCACCGCAAAAGCTCCTCTCTGAAGGTATTATATACCTTAGAGGCTTATTCCGTACCCTGCCTCGGAGCATCCGGCCGCTCACAAGTATCAAGCACCTGCAAGGAGGCACGCTATGGAAGGAACCGCACAGATTCGCATTGCCAGCCGCAGCGTGTTCGGCGGCGTGGAGGATGTGATCCGCATGGAGGGCACCGCCACCGTGGAAAAAACCGACTACGGCTGGCACCTGCAGTACGAGGCTGTGAACTGCGAGGATGAAAAATCCGCCATCCGCTCGGACGTCAAGGTGGAGACCGCCACCCGCCGGGCCATTCTGGTCAACGAGGGAGAGGGCTACGGCCTGCTTCTGGACCCCGCCGCCGTCACCGCCACGCAGATCAAGACCCCCCAGGGCAGCCTCACCCTGAACGTGAAAACCAAGGAGGTCAGCTGGGACCTGGCCGGGCAAAGGGATGGCTCGGTGGTTCTGGAGTATATGCTGCTGGTTGGCATGCAGCCTGTGAGTGCGCTGCGGGTCAGCCTGTTTCTGAAAAAATAACTGGCGAAAAGGCTTTGTTTTTTCTGCCAAAGGGCTTGCAGTCTGAGAAGTATTTTTTTCACGCACATGTCGCTGCGAAAAATGATTTTGGTTTTTTGCCGCCTGCGGGCGGCAAGCTCTGCAAGGCTTTTTGATAAAATGTGTTTCTAAAGAAAATTTAAGGAGTAACTGCTATGAATATGATACAAAACGCCAAGGATCAGGTGCTGGAGCTGACCCTGACCGCCTACCAAACGGCCGCCGCAGCCGGACTTTTGCCCGCCGATTGTCCCGTGCAGCCCTCGGTGGAAATCCCCAAGGACACTGCCAACGGCGACTACACCACCACCTTCTGCCTGGCCGCCGCCAAGGCCCTGCGTAAAAATCCCCGGGAGGTGGCCCAGATCCTGCTGGACAACATGGACCTTTCCGGCAGCTACTTTACCTCCGCCGCCATGGCGGGCCCCGGCTTTCTGAATTTCACCCTGGGCACCCGCTGGTTCGGCGAGACCGTCTGCGCCGTGCAGCAGGCGGGGGCGGACTATGGCAAAAACGACATGCTCTCCGGCAAGAAATACATGGTGGAATTCGTCTCCGCCAACCCCACCGGCCCCATGCACATGGGCAACGCCCGGGGCGGTGTTTTGGGCGATACCCTGGCCTCGGTGCTGCAGAAATCCGGTGCCGATGTCTGGCGGGAGTTCTACGTCAACGATGCAGGCAACCAGATCGAGAAATTCGCCAAGAGCCTGGAGGCCCGGTATTTCCAAATCTTCCGGGGAGAGGACGCGGTGGAGTTTCCCGAGGACGGCTACCACGGCGACGACATCCGGGAGCTGGCCCGGCTCTACGCCGATGCCCACGGCGACGACCTGCTGCATGTGGATGAAAAGACCCGCCACGATACCCTGGCCCAGTTCGGCCTGGCCCACAACATTCCCAAGATGAAGGCCGACCTGGCCCGCTACGGCATCCAGTATGATGAATGGTTCTTCGAATCCAGCCTCCACGAGAGCGGCTATGTGGCCGACTCCGTGGCGGAGCTGACCAAGCGGGGCTACACCTACGAAAAGGACGGCGCCCTGTGGCTGAAGACCAGCGAGATCCTCACCCAGCAGCTGAAGGCTGCCGGCAAGAGCGACGAGGCCATTGAAAAGCTGGGCCTGAAGGATGACGTTCTCCGCCGGGCTAACGGCTTTTACACCTACTTTGCCGCCGACATCGCCTATCATCGCAACAAATTTGCCGTGCGCGGCTTTGACAAGGTTATTAACATCTGGGGCGCCGATCACCACGGCCACGTGGCCCGGCTGAAGGGCGCCATGGATGCCCTGGGCCTGGACGGCACCCACCGGCTGGACATCGTGCTCATGCAGCTGGTGAAGCTGGTGCAGGATGGGGAGGTCGTCCGCATGTCCAAGCGCACCGGTAAGGCCGTATCCCTGACAGACCTGCTGGATATGGTCCCCGTGGACGCCTGCCGCTATTTCTTCAACGCCAAGCCCGAGACCCAGATGGAGTTTGACCTGGGCCTGGCCGTCCGGGAGGACAGTGAAAACCCCGTCTACTACGTCCAGTACGCCCACGCCCGGATCTGCACCCTGCTTAAAAATCTGGCCGCTGACGGCCACGTCGTTCCGGCCCCGGATGCCGTGGACTTTGCCTTGCTGACAGACCCCACAGAGCTGGCCCTCATCAAGCAAATCGCAAGCTACTGCGACAT
>OGWZ01003140.1_pt1 | contig 11635 bp, 10 predicted proteins | sample 1576141 | NCBI WGS metagenome assembly OGWZ01 (sample SAMEA3541512, study PRJEB24748) | human gut metagenome | biome: human gut; feature: human-associated habitat; material: faeces | place: China | collected 2012
GGTGGACTTCGCCCGTCCGGCTCGTGCCGCTCTCTCCAAACATCAACGCCCCACAGTAGCCGCAGAACAACTTGGTGGTGAGCAGATAGTCGTCCTCTGCTTTTCTACGGGCAGGGGCTTTCTTGTTTTTCAACATCTTCTCCTGTACATCGTTGAAAAGCTCTACGGACACGATAGGTGGAATCGCATCGGGAATCAGGACGTCCCGGTACTTCAACTCGCCGATATATCGGCGGTTGCTCAGCATGTGCTGGATGACATTGAAAGTCATTGGCCCACCGCGCTTATTCTTGATGCCCTTTTCATTGAGCCAGTCCCGGATTTCCCGCATAGTCTGTCCATCGTTATACCGTTGAAAAGTTTCAGCTACAAACGGTGCTGTCAGCGGGTCAATCTCAAAACGGCGGTCAGCATTGATGGTGTAACCAAAGGGGATAGCACCGCCGGTGAACTTTCCCTTGAGGGCATTTTCTGTCATGCCTCGAATCACTTTCTCCGACAGGTCGGCAGAGTAGTATTCTGCATAGCCCTCCAGCACCGATTCCAGAATGATGCCCTCCGGCCCATCAGAGATGATTTCTGTAGCTGAAACAAGTTTAACACCGTTCTTCTTCAGCTGGGTCTTGTACCGGGCACTGTCGTAGCGATTTCGGGCAAAACGATCCAACTTCCAGACCAGCACGATGTCGAACAGCTTCTTGTCACTGTCCTTGATCATCTGCTGGAACTCCGGGCGGTTGTCCGTCTTGGCAGAGATGGCACGGTCAATATAGTGCTTGACGATGGTGATGCCGTTCTTTTCGGCATAGGCGGTGCATTCCCGAATCTGACCTTCAATGGATTCTTCACGCTGGTTATCCGATGAATAGCGGGCATAGATCACAGCGGTCATGGTGGGGGCTCCTTTCACTCTGTATGGAGATAAATGTAGCCACAGTATATTTCGTATAATATATACCATATTTTATGAGGCATTACAAGACATTTTTCTAAAAAAAGCGAAGAAAACGCGAGCATCCAGAAGAAAACTGCTACAGATAAAGCAATTCTTGTCAAAACCCCCAAAGTAGCACCATAAAAATCATACAGATTGACGAAAAGGCTTTGTTTTATAGTTCTTTTGCCTTTTTGATTGCCGCAAATTATTTCGTGGACACTCCTGTGGGAACATGGTACACTGAATGCGTCCAAAGGGCACAAACAAAAGAACTCGTCGTTAGCATCTTTTGTAGATATTGCTCTCGGACGCACAGTATTGGATTCAAGCAGCCTGTGGCTGTATGGATGCACGGTATCATTCATTGATGGAGGTAATCAATTATGAAGAAGATCATCCTGCTTTGCAGCAATGGTATGTCCACCAGCATGATGGTGGCAAAGATGAAGGAAGCCGCCAAAAAGATTGGTTATGACTGTACTATTGCGGCCTATGCTCTGTCTGCCGCCAGCGAGGTGACTGCCGATGCCGACTGCATTCTGATCGGACCTCAGGTCAAACACAAGCTGGGCGAGGTACAGGCTGCCTGCCCCGGCATCCCCGCCGCCCCCATTGATATGAAAGACTATGGCATGATGAACGGCGTAGCCGTCCTCAAGGCCGCCCGCAAGATGATGGGCGAGGAGGTCTAATAATCATGGCAAAGATAAACTTCTCCGAGACGCTGACGCTTGCCAGTGACAAGGTCAGCCGCAATATCTACCTGCAATCCATCTCGCAGGGCTGCATGAGTATGCTGCCCGTCGTCATCATCGGTTCGTTCGCCAGCCTGTTCAGCGGCCTACCGGTGAATTTCTGGCAAAACTTCATCCAGTCCACCGGCATTTCCGGCATTCTGGCGGCCGTCGTGTCGGCGACCACCAACATGCTGGGCGTCTTCTTTACCTACGGCGTCGCCTCTGCCTACGCCGAAAAGCTCAAAATCACCAACAAGGTGGCTGTCATCCTGGCCCTGGTGGTCTACATTGCCCTGCTGCCCACCGCTACTCTGGATACCGGCACCACTACCCCCAGCACCAGCTATATGGGCACCTCCGGCATGATTGTCGGCTTTCTACTGGCTTTCCTCACGGTTCGGCTGTACAAGGCCATCGTGGACGCCAACATCGTCATCAAGATGCCTGCCGGCACCCCGGACTACGTCTCGAACACCTTCGTCTCCCTGATTCCTGGTTTTATCGTGGTAATCGCCGCCATGGTACTACGCGGTCTGTTCAGCCTGACTCCTTGGGGCAACATCTTTGATTGCCTGTACAACCTGCTGCAGATTCCTCTGACCGCGTTGATCGGCAGCAACGTCATCTCTCAAATGATCCTGCAGATCATCGGCCAGGTATGCTGGGCCCTCGGCATCCACCCCGGCTTCCTCACCAGCGCGACCGGCCCCATCATGTTCGGTCTGGACGGTATGAACCAGGCTGCCTACGCTGCCGGTCAGCCCATTCCCAACATCATCGGTATGGCCTTTTCCTACTCGATGACCATTGCCGTCCTCTACCCGGCCTTTGCGCTGGCCGTCCTGATCTTCTCCAAGTCGAATCAGCTTAAGACCGTCGGCAAAATTTCCATCGCACCCGCCTTCTTCGGCATCTCTGAGCCGCTAATGTTCGGCGTTCCCGTCGTTATGAACCCCTTTATGGCCATCCCCTGGATTATCTCCCCAACGGTTAATGTTCTGCTGGGCTGGCTGGCCTGCTCCTCTGGCCTGGTCGCTCGATACGCCGGCGTCACTGTCTTTAACTTCCCGATGGGCGTCACGGGTATCCTGAATGGCAGCTTCACCATCGCCATTCTGGAGGTCGTGGTCTGCATCATCGACATCCTGATCTTCATGCCCTTTGTCCGCATCCAGGATAAGAAGTACCTTGCTGAAGAAAAGGCAGCGGCAGAAGCGGAACAATAACGCGCGTTTCTCTTATTCTCTTTTTCCCCGCAGCCATGTGGGCGACGCCGTGCGCTGCCTGCATGGCTGCTTTTAATGATTTTAATGAAAGGATTCTACGATGCACATTGCGTTTGTATCCCTTGGGGCCTTTGGCCACATTAACCCCACTCTGGCCCTTGTCACCGAGCTGGTCAAACAGGGCGTTCGGGTAACTTATTTTACGACCGAGGCTTTTCGGAACATTATTGAACCCACCGGCGCAAAGTTTGTCGCCGTCCCATCCTGGATGGCGGAAAACGACAAGCACAACGACGGCGAGAAAAAAGAGGACGACGGCGGTGTGGCAGCTGCGGTGCCTTTCCTCTTTTTGAACGAGGCCGGAGCCTACATCGACACCATCCTCGATACCCTCCATGACGATAAGCCCGACGCCATCGTCCACGACTTTGCCGGCATCGCCGGCACCATCGCCGCCGACAACCTGAACGTGCCCAATGTCATGCTGTACACCAGTTACCCTTCCAACGACAGCTATTCGGTGGCCGCCGGTTTTGAAAGCTGCCCTGCAGACCATCCGCTGCGCAAGGCTGCCGCCGGTATTGCGGCAGGCTACGCCGAAAAGTATGGCTGCCGGGTCATGACCGTAAAAGAGATTTTTGACGGACACGGGGATTTCAACCTGGTCATGATGCAGAAAAAACTGGTGCCCAATTACGAGAGCTTCGATGACAGTTTTGTGTTCACCGGCGTTCAGATTGGCAAGCGGACCGCCTTCGGCAGCTGGAAAGCCCCCGACAACGGCAAACCTCTGCTGTATTCCTCCCTGGGCACCGCCTTCAACAACTGGCCCGAATACTATCCCATCCTGTTTGATGCAGTCCGGGATCTGGATATCAATGTGTTTGCCGCCCTCGGCTCCATCGACCCGGCCAGCCTGAAAGACATCCCGGCCAATGTGGAAGTCGGCCAGATGGTGCCTCAGCTGGACATCCTTTCTCAGGCGTCGGTGTTTATCACCCATGCCGGGATGGGCGGCACCGGCGAAGCCATTTATTACGGCGTGCCCATGATCGCTATCCCGCAGATGGAGGAGCAGGCCATCACCGCCCGGCAGATCGAGAAACTGGGGCTGGGCGTTGCCTTTCTGGATAAGAGCGCCATCACCAGCGAGGCGCTGAAAACTGCCATCCAGAAGCTTCTCACTGAGCCCTCCTACAAGGCTGCGGCGGAGCAATTCAGCGCGGACATGAAGACCCTGGGCGGAGCCAAAGCATCGGCAGAGGCGCTGCTGCATTTCCTCAGCAAGCCGTAAAGGAGAAAGAACTATGCCGAAATTTCCTGAAAATTTTTTGTGGAGCGCATCCACTGCGGCCACCCAGATCGAGGGCGGCTGGAACGCCGACGGCAAGGGCGAGTCCATCTGGGACACGCTGGTTCATGACGGCACTGGCCGCATCGCCCACAGCGAAAATGCCGACACCTCCATCGACTTTTATCACCGCTGGAAAGAGGACGTGGCCCTGATGAAACAGATGGGCCTGAAAGCCTACCGCTTCTCGATCAGCTGGCCTCGCATTCTGCCCGAGGGGGTGGGCCAGGTCAATCAGGCAGGGGTGAAATTCTACCAGGACCTCTGTGACGAGCTGCTGACAAACGGCATCCAGCCTCTGGTGACCCTCTATCACTGGGACCTTCCCACTGCTCTCTATCGAAAAGGCGGCTGGAAGAACCCTGAGATCGTCGAATGGTTTGCCAACTATGTGGACGCGGCCTCGAAGGCCCTCAGCGGCCGTGTCTCCTACTGGATGACCTTCAACGAGCCGCAGATGTTCTGTGGGCTGGGACTGGTGGCCGGAGTCCACGCCCCCTTTGAGCACAACGACGATGCCGCCATGATGGCGGTGACTAAAAACATCCTGCTGGCCCATGGCCGGGCGGTGAAGATTCTACGGAAAAACTGCCCCGGCGCCAAAGTGGGTATGGCCCCTACCGGCGACTGCTGCCTGCCCAAAGACGACTCCCCCGAAGAAGTGGAGAAAGCCCGGCAAAAATCTCTGTCCGAATATCCGGGCTATATCATGTCCAACACCTGGTGGGCAGACCCCGTCTTTTTGGGACGCTATCCCGACTGGGCGGCAGATAAATTCGGTGGTTTGCTTTACACCATGACCGATGCGGAATGGGCGCTTGTCTCCCAGCCGCTGGACTTTTACGCCTACAACTGCTATCAGGGCACGGTGGACCTGGTGCCTGACCCGTCCCGATACGACGAATACGCCTACCAGGGCAGTCCCCAGACGGCCACGGCTTGGAACATCACCCCCAAGGTGCTCTATTACGCCAGCAAGTTTTGGTATGAGCGGTATCATCTGCCTATCCTTATCACCGAAAACGGCTATTCGGGGCTGGATCATGTGATGCTGGACGGCAAAGTCCATGACCCGCAGCGCATCGACTTTCTGCACCGGTATCTGCGGGAGGTGGCCCACGCGATCGAGGACGGTATCCCGGTGATTGGTTACTCGGTCTGGAGCCTGTTCGATAACTTCGAGTGGGCGGCGGGCTACAGCTGCCGCTATGGCCTGATCTATGTGGACTACCCGACACTGAAACGGACCGTCAAGGATTCCGGCTGGTGGTACCGGGATGTGATTGCCGGGAACGGCAGCAACTTGTAAAACATCATATTTTGAAAAGTGAGGGCTTATTACAATGAAACGCAAAGAAATTTTGGACCGGATGGGCCTATGTCTGCCGCAAGGCAAGCAGATTCGCGTTGTCATCTCCAGCGACGTCAGCAACGAGGCGGATGATCCCTTTGCCATTGTCCATCAGCTTTTGACCCCCATCTTCGATGTGCGCGGGGTGATCCGCCGCCCACTACGAGGGCAAGACTCACGGCGACCGGCAGTCGATGGAGAACAGCTACCGGATGCTGACCGCCCTGATGGAAGCCACCGGGATGACTGACGTGCCCATGCTGCGCGGCTGCGCGACCCCACTTGCCGGTGAGCATGATACGCCGGACGCAGAGGGGGTCCGTTTCCTGATCGAGGAAGCACAGCGTGACGATCCCCGTCCCCTCTATGTGACAGTACAGGGCGCGCTGACCGACGTGGCCGCTGCTCTCAACCGCTGCCCGGCCATTGCCGGGAAGATGACGGTGGTCTGGATCGGCGGTATGCCTTACCCCAAGGGGGGCTGCGACTTCAACATGAAGCAGGACCTGGCAGCCGCACGCGCTGTCTTTGGCAGCGAGGTAACGCTCTGGCAGCTCCCGGTCAATGTTTACGGCACGGTGGAGGTGACGATGGCCGAAATAGCCCACAAAATCCGCCCCTGCGGAACAGTTGGGCGCTACCTGTACGACATGATGGAGCAGTATAACCTCACCAACAACGAGCCGTATACTCTGCGCAAGGGGGAGAGCTGGAACTTTGGCGATTCGCCGGTGGTGGCGGCCCTGCTGGGCTGCGACTGGCGGCAGAATTTCCACATGGAACCCGCCCCCGTCCTCGCGGACGGTGGGCGCTATCTGCCTGGGAGTGGGCGGGCTATCCGGGTCTACGATTCAGTGGACGTGCGCTTTTTGCTGGAGGACTTTTTTGCAAAGCTCGCTCTCTGCTATGGGCCGAGGACAAACAAAGCGTGAAGCCGCGCCGCTTGGGTGCAAACTGACGAATCCTGTTCCTGTTTCCTGTCAAAAATGACGAAGCCAAGGACGTGCAGGGCCGGCTATCGTCTTTGACGGCGGCAAAAAACTTCGTGGAAAAACCGGCGCGGAACTGGTACACTGGTAGTGTCAGAAAAGAGTGTGCGTGATCGAAAGGAGTAGGGAAAAATGAAGATCATTTTCCGGGCCGACGACCTGGGTTTCAGTGAGGCGGTCAATTATGGCATCCGCAAGGCCATCGTAGACGGGGTCATCACCTGTACCGGTCTGATGCCCAATATGCCGTATGCAGCCGCTGGTTATGCGCTAGTAAAGGACACCGGCGTCGAGGTGGGCCAACACACCAATATCTGCGTAGGCCGACCACTGACCGATTCGGCCCGTATTCCTTCCCTGGTACAGCCCAGCGGCGAATTCTGTACCAGCCGCGAAATACGCGCCCGAAAACAGGATACCATCGTCCTGGAAGAAGTGGAACTGGAGATTCAGGCGCAGCTCGACCGCTTCCGCGCCATCACCGGGCGGGATCCCGCTTACTTCGAAGGACACGCGGTTATGTCGCCCAACTTTTTCCAGGGGTTGAAGAATGTGGCTGCCCGTAATGGCCTGCTCTACTGCGACCCGGTGGATCCGCAGTGGTCGGTCGAACACGGCATCCAGTGCTCTGCTTTCTATCGACTCGACGAGCGCGGCCTCTACGATGTGCGCAAGTTTGTTTTTGAGGACGAGGCCGGGCTGCGCGGCAAAGAGTGTTCGGTGCTGGTTTTTCATCCAGGGTGGCTGGACCAGTATCTGCTGGAACATTCTTCCTATACCTTCATCCGCCCGATGGAGACCGATTTTCTGTGCAGCCAGGAACTGAAAGATTGGCTGGCTGCCAACTACGTGGAACGGACCACTTTCGCCCGCCGGGCTGCCGAAGTGAAAAAAGAACAGGAAGAACGCCATGCTTGACAGCAACCTCATGAGCCTGCTCACTCTTTTGTCGGAGAACGACTATCTCACAGCCCAAACATTGGCTGTCAAAAGTGGCGCCAGCAGCCGTACTGTGCAGACCCGCATCGGGCAACTGCGCGCGGAACTGGAAGGTCACGGTGCAACTGTTGAGTCGCGCCAACGCCACGGCTACCGCCTCCGAGTGGAGGACCGCAACGCCTACGAGACATGGTACAACGAAAACCGGCACTCTTTGGCCTCCGCCGTCCCCAATACAGTAGAGGATCGCTTCCGCTTCCTGCTGGCCTGCTTTTTGGACGGCGAGGAATACTTCAAGCTCGATGACCTCAGCGAGGAGTTGTATGTATCCAGCAAGACCCTGTCGGCCGAGCTGAGGCAGGTGGAGTTCGTTCTGGGGCAGTATAACATTACCTTGAAGCGTAAACCTCACTACGGTGTGCGTGCGCATGGCAGTGAATTTGACCGCCGCCGCTGTTATATGGACTACCTGGTCCAGTCTCAAAACTCCCTCTTTGCTGACCAGCGTGACCAGGCCGAGATGCTGCCCAGGATCGGCGAGGTTCTGCTGGACATGATGATACGCCAGCGGATCAAATTTACGGAGGCAGCTTTTCAGAACATCGTCATCTATCTGTATGTAGCCTTCCTGCGCAGCGGCGCGGGCCACCTAGCTGCCGCCAAGCCCGGCGAGCTGGCCCAGGTGCAGGCCATGCCTGAATACCAGGCCGCTCTGATGCTGGCCGACAGGCTGTGTCAGGCGGGCATCGAAATTGCGCCGGAACCGGCCGAGACGATGTACATTGCCATTTACATCGCAGGACGGCGCAGCTTGGGCGAGGGCTACCATCCCCAGTCCAGTCCAGTGGTCCAGGAAAACGTCAACCGGCTGACCACCATCTTGCTGGATTGCGTGCAGCGGGTCTACAACCTTAATTTTCGCGATAATCTCAACGTCCGCATCTCGCTGTACAACCACATCGTCACCTTCAACATACGGATGAAGTACGGCATCCAGATGGAGAACCCCATCCTGGAAGAGATCAAGCAGAACTACCCCTTCGCCTTTGCGATGGCCCAGCGTGCTATGGCTGAGTACGAAAAATTCTATAGCAGGCCAGTGCCCGAATCCGAGACGGGATACTTTGCCATTATTCTGGAAATGGCACTGGAATCTCTTAAAGCGCAGATTGAGAAAAAGAACATCCTTCTGGTCTGTATGACGGGCAAGGCTAGCAGCCGACTGCTGGCCTTCCGTTTCCGCAACGAGTTCGGAGTCTACATCGACCGACTGGATGTGTGTAGCATGTACGAATTCGAGCGATATGACTTGAGCCGGGTGGACTACGTCTTTACTACCGTGCCGCTGCAGACCGCGACCGCCGTCCCTATCTACCAGATCGGCAACTTCCTCGACGCCAGCGATGTGCCGCAGGTCCGCAGGCAGCTGGAACTGGGCAGCGTCAACTTCCTGAAAGACTACTATCGGCCCGATCTGTTCTTCCCGCATGTGCAGGGAAACACACGGGAGGAAGTCATCCGGCAGATGTGTCAGCTGATGGGCAAAGTTTACCCCCTGCCTGAGGGCTTCTGTGACTCGGTGCTGGAGCGGGAGGCGATGGGCGGCACCGACTTCGGCCACCTGGTGGCCATCCCACACCCGGCTGACAACCTAGTCAATGAGAACGTGGTCTGCGTCGGCATTCTGGACAAGCCCGTCCTCTGGTCGGTCAACAAGGTCCAGCTTGTGATCCTAGTGGCTATCTATGACTCCGCCTCGGCCCAAACCCAGAAGTTTTACCAGCTGACCACCGCCCTGATCACCGACGAAGTGCGGGTCAAGAGGATCATCAGTCGGCGGCAGTATCTCCATTTTATGAAACTGTTCCAAGAATAAGCCGAAAACGAAAGGAGAGCAAAATCCATGAGCCTGCCCAAAGACTTTTTGTGGGGTGGCGCGGTGGCCGCCAACCAGTGCGAGGGTGCTTACTGCGAGGACGGCAAGGGTCTAAGCGTCGCCGACGTGATGACCGCCGGCAGCAAGGACAAAAAGCGCCAGATCACCGACGGCGTGGTGGAAGGCCTCTACTACCCTAACCACGAAGGGATCGACTTCTACCACCGCTACAAGGAGGATATCAAGCTCTTTGCCGAGATGGGATTCAAGTGCTTCCGTACTTCTATTGCGTGGAGCCGCATCTTTCCTCAGGGGGATGAACCCTCTCCCAACCCCGCCGGCATCCGATTCTACCATAACCTGTTTGACGAGTGTCATAAGTACGGCATTGAGCCGGTGGTGACCATCAGCCACTACGAGATGCCCCTCGGCTTCGTGCAGAAATACGGCGCATGGCGCAGCCGCAAACTGGTGGATTTCTTCGAGCGGTATTGCCGCGTCATCTTTACTGAGTACAAAGGCAAGGTCAAATACTGGATGACCTTCAACGAGATCAACGCCATCGAGTTCGGCCCCTGGAACCCGGCCGGCCTACTGATCGCTCCCGGCGAAAACCGGGAGCAGGTCATCTACCAGGCAGCCCACCACCAGTTTGTAGCCAGCGCCAAAGCGGTGCTGCTGGGCCACCAGATCGATCCGGAAAACAAAATCGGCTGCATGACCCTGTTCGGCGTGGTCTACCCCGAAACCTGTCACCCACTGGATGCTAAGGCCGCCGACGACATGATGTCCACCATGTTGGCCTTCGCCGACGTGCAGTCCCGCGGCGAATACCCGCCCCGCCTGCTAAAAAATCTGGAGCGCCACGGCATAGCTATCCAGATGGAGCCGGGCGACCTCGACCTGCTGCGCCGCGGCACGGTGGATTACATCGGCTTCAGCTACTATATGTCGATGGTGCAGGCAGGCCGTCCCACCGAGGCAGGCCAAGCCAAAGGCAATGTGGTGGCCGGCGTGGTCAACCCCTACCTGCCCTCCAGCGAGTGGGGCTGGCAGGTGGACCCGATGGGCCTGCGGCTGACGCTGCGGCTGCTCTACGACCGCTACCAGAAGCCGCTGTTCATCGTGGAGAATGGCCTGGGTGCAGCGGACACCGTCGAGCCGGACGGTTCCATCCACGACAGTTACCGCATCGAATACCTGCGAGAGCACATTCGGGCCTTCAAAGCCGCGGTGGAGGAAGACGGCATCCCTCTGATGGGTTATACCCCCTGGGGCTGCATCGACTTGGTCTCGGCCGGCACCGGCGAGATGAAAAAGCGCTACGGCTTCATCTATGTAGACCGGGACGATGCGGGCCATGGTACCCTGGCCCGCAGCCGCAAGGACAGTTTCTATTGGTATAAAAAGGTCATCGCTTCCAACGGCGAAGACCTCGCATAAACAATACGTAAAAACGGTACAAAGGAGATATAACTATGGCAGAAATGACGGAACAGGAAGAGCTGCAAGTTTTTCAATTGATCACCGCAGCTGGCAGCGCCAAGAGCACCTTTATGGAGGCCCTTTATAAGGCCAAAGAGGGCAAATACGATGAGGCCGAAAATCTCTTCAAAGAAGCCGACGGCTACTTTGTAGAAGGACACCACGCCCATGCAGCCATGATCGAGGCTGAGGGCCAGGGCGTCGAGACCACCGTCCGCTTGGTACTGGCACATGCCGAGGATCAGCTAATGAGCGCCGAGCTGACCAAGACGATGGTTGAGGAGATGATCGCCCTCTACAAAAAGCTGGATCAGCTGGAAAATAAGTAAAAATCTCCCGTTTCCGCAGCCATGCGAGCAATGCTGTGCGTTGCCTAGGTGGCTGCTTTTTGTAACAGGTCCAGAAAATCTTCGTGCATCTTTAACAATAGAAAAGATTACACTTTGTGGTCTCTGTTAAATTGCAAGTTACCTGCTTGACAGAATACCACCTCTCATGGTATTCTCTTACCCATCCCGGCCACTTTAGTATGCTAAACAGCCGCCCCGCAACCGCACCGAACCATTTTGCCGCCGCTTTCCTCCGACAAAATCCTTTGGTCTTTTGCGGGGCGGTTTTCTTTATTTCCCGAGAGAATTTGCAGCCGGGCGACCGGCCTGCAATTCTTCATACCCGAACCTTGAAAATTGCATGAGCCGACCGAACGTGATACCGACTTTTCGTCAACGCCGCTGCACAAACAGG
>OGWZ01003141.1_pt1 | contig 11617 bp, 8 predicted proteins | sample 1576141 | NCBI WGS metagenome assembly OGWZ01 (sample SAMEA3541512, study PRJEB24748) | human gut metagenome | biome: human gut; feature: human-associated habitat; material: faeces | place: China | collected 2012
TACAAAGTATCCTGGGGATGCGATCTGCAGACAGAGCATGAGCGTTATCTTACCGAACAGGTATATAAACGTCCTGTATTTGTCACTGACTATCCGAAAGATATCAAAGCGTTCTATATGAAACTGAACGATGACGGAAAGACCGTAGCAGCGGTTGACTGTCTGGTACCAGGTATCGGTGAGATCATCGGCGGAAGCCAGAGAGAGGATGATTACGACAAGCTGAAGACCCGTATGGATGAGATGGGACTGAAGGCTGAGGATTATCAGTTCTACATGGAGCTGCGTAAATACGGTTCCACCCGTCATTCCGGATTCGGACTTGGATTCGAGCGCTGCGTAATGTATCTGACAGGTATGGGCAACATCCGTGACGTCATTCCATTCCCGAGAACAGTAAACAACTGCGATTTATAAGGAGTAGTTTTGCATGATAAGATTTATTCATCTTTCTGATGTGCATTTGGGTGCAGTTCCCGATCGGGGCTGCCCCTGGAGCCACGAGAGAGAGGAAGAAATCTGGGAAACATTCCGCCGGGTTATTGTGGGTATCCGCAAGAATCCGGTGGATTTGTTGTTTATAGCCGGAGATCTTTTTCACCGACAGCCACTGCTTGGCCAGCTTCGACAGGTCAATGAATGGTTCGCCGTAATTCCGGAGACCAGAATCTTTCTCATGGCAGGAGACCATGATTACATAAAAGAGGACTCTTTTTACCGGACATTTCGCTGGGCGCCGAATGTCACATTTTTTGACACAGAAGAGCAGCGCTGTGTGGAGATTCCGGAGAAAAATATATTTGTCTATGGACTTAGTTTCGAACACAAAGAGGTGCGTACACCGCTGTATGACGAGTGGAAACCGCTCAACAAGTCTGGATTCCATGTACTTCTTGCGCATGGTGGGGATTTAAGCTGCTGTCCGATAGATTTTACCGGACTTGCAGCAGCCGGCTTTGACTATGTGGCGCTTGGACACTCTCATAAGCCTCATACGGTCTGTCGCGACAAGATTGCCTATTCTGGCTCGCTGGAGCCGCTGGATCGAAATGATCTCGGTAAACACGGCTATATTCAGGGAGAATATGAGAATGGCAATGTGAAGGTGCGTCTTGTGCCGTGTGCAAACCGTTCCTATCAGAATCTCGTTCTGAACGTGGACAGTGATACGACGCAGTACAAGCTTGAAGAATTGCTGCGCAGTGAAGTGATGCGCCGTGGCGGCAGAAACATATACCGGCTTATTCTGAAAGGCAGGGTTTCTCCGGACAATGTACTGCTGACCGAACGGTTGCATGGACTGGGCAATATTGTTGAGATTATGGACGAATCCAGACCGGCATACAATATAGAGGAACTTTACCGACAGTATCGAGGAACGTTGATCGGTGATTATATAAACAAATTTCTGAACAAAGATCTGACTGTTGTAGAAAAGAAGGCACTGTATTATGGGTTACAGGCACTTTTGAGTACACAGGTACTGGCAGATGACAGGAAACGATTATGAAAATCAGACAGATAGAAATCAAGGATTTCGGCTCAATAAAAAACAAAACACTGAAATTTACATCCGGTCTGAATGTACTGTACGATGAAAAAGAACAGATGCGGGAGGAAGTACGCACATTTATAGAAAAAATGCTTTTTGGCAATGCGGAATTTCCATATGCCGGTGCGCTCTGGTTTGAAAGCGGCGGAAGAAATTACCGTCTGACACGTGATCTGCACCGGGAGACTCCGTACAGCGAGCTTCTCTGTGAAACAAGCGGAGAGCTGATGGATGCGGACCGAATCAGCGATTCAAAGGTAGCTCAGGGAATCAGTGAATCCGTTTTTGAGAATGCAATCTGTATTGCACCCCTTAAAGGCAACACCGGATCAGAGATCGTACGTGAGGTGCAGCGACAGATTGCGGGATTCCAGTGGAGCGCGGACAGGACAGTGGACCTTCGCCGTACTTCTCAGAGACTTAAGATGACCCGTAAAGGATATCAGGTAGAGCGCCGCAAAAAGGCAGATCAGCTTGAAAAAGGCAAAGTAAGCAAGGCGATTCGCCGCCTGCGCGAAGAAATCAGCGACCTGGAGGATCAGAAGCAGCAGATTGGAGAGCAACAGAGTGCGCTTAAAACAAGTGGAGACAGCAATGGCTTCCAGATGCTGGATGGACGTATCAGTGAACTGGAAAAAAAGAACCGCACGCAGATCATTATAATGTGCGCTACCGTTATTGCCGTTTTTTCAGCAGCAATTTATATGGGAATGAACATGCAGACAGTGGTTCCGGCAGTCCTGGTGGGAATTGCGGGAGCGCTTGTCTTTATGGCAGAGACTAATTTTGAGATGCGTACCGTGCGTGAGCTGGAAAAACGTAAACGTATGAAGAGCAGATGGCTGGCGAAGCAGGATAAGCTTCAGGACGGCAGGAATGAACTGGATGATGAACTTCACGAAAAGAATACGGCACTTGCCAATCTGACAGAGGAACTTCAGGAGATGGAAGAATATGCATATCTTCCTCTGATAGATGAGATAGAGATCGATTCTATTAATTATGCAATGGATACGATCGAGAAATTATCTGCCAGAATCTACGAGAAGACAGGAAACCGTCTGATTGAGACTATGTCAGAGGTTCTCCGCGGAATCACAGGTGGAGAGTGCAGAGAGCTTTTGATTGATGAAGACTTCCATATCCGCGTAGATACGGGAAGTGATCTTGTATCGATAGAGAATCTTCGGCTGATCACAGTAGGACAGATATATCTTTCTCTTCGCCTTGCTATGGGTGAGATCCTGTGTGGTGCTGAGAAGCTTCCTGTACTGCTGGAAGAAATGTTTGGAGCATATGATCTTGAAAATGCTGCTCAGACTGTTACATGGCTTACTGGAGATCAGAGACAGGTGATCGTAAGTACCGGTAAGAAAAAAGAATTAGAAATATTGAAGAATACAGGCATTGCCTGCAATACAATAACGATATGACAATAAAGAAAACCCCTGTGGAAGAGATTCCGCAGGGGTTTTCTGTCGTCAAATATCCGGCTGCATAAACTTCTGACCGGGATATCTGAAAAATTATTTCTCGTACTGAGCCATATAGTTGCTGACGCAACGTTTGATTCTGTCCGCAGGATTCAGAAGGTTGCTGACAGACATGTCATGATTCAGTGTATCAATGATCAGTGCGATATATTTGCTCATATCGCATGTGATGTAATACGGTTTGGAAAGAAGCTCCGGTGTCTGATAAACAAGGTTTGTAGTAAGAAGTTTATCAAAGATACCGTTCTGGTAAGCTTCGTCAAATTTTTCCATTCCTTCGGTGAAGAGACCGAAGGTGGTGCAGATAAAGATCTTGCCAGCGCCACGTTTTTTAAGAAGAGATGCGATCTCAAGGATGCTCTTACCGGAAGAAATCATATCATCGATCAGGATGACATCTTTGCCTTCAAGCTTTGGTCCGAGGAACTCGTAAGCTGCGATCGGATGGCGGCCTTTGACCATTTTGCTGTAGTCAAGACGGCGGTAGTACATACCCATGTCCACGCCAAGAACGTTTGCAAGATAGATGGCTCTGCGCATGCTTCCCTCGTCCGGACTGATGATCATGAAATGGTCATTGTCAATATGAAGTCCTTCAACATTTTTGAGAAGGGCTTTGATAAACTGATATGACGGCTGGATCGTCTCGAATCCGTGAAGAGGAGTTGCGTTCTGTACACGGGCATCATGTGCATCAAATGTAATGATATTCTCCACCCCCATGCTGGTGAGCTCCTGAAGTGCGGAAGCACAGTCGAGGGATTCGCGGCCGACACGTTTGCTCTGGCGGCTTTCATAGAGATACGGCATGATGACATTGATTCTGCGGGCTTTGCCGCCGATTGCAGCAATGGCACGCTTCAGATCCTGAAAGTGATCATCCGGAGACATCAGGTTTGTGAAACCGCTGATTCTGTAAGAAAGACTGTGGTTGCATACATCCACCATAAGGTAAATATCGTCACCACGGACGGATTCACCGATCTCACCTTTACCTTCACCGGAACCAAAACGCGGTGTTTTGACATCAACGATGTAAGAATCACGTCTGTATCCCTCAAATGCAAAAGAATCTAATTCAGGGCTGATGCGTTCTTTTCTCCATTGTACAAGCCACTCGTCAACTTTCTCGCCAAGTGGGCGGCAACTCTGAAGGGGAACGAGTCCGAGTCTGCCTACCGGAAGTGTTGTCAGTTCTTTGCTGTTAAGCTGTGCCATCGTTTATTTTCCTCCTAAAAATATTTTCTGGATTCGGATATCTTTGCCAATAAGTTTCAACATCTGATAATTGCTTGCTATCCGGGAAAAAGTTCTCTCGGAATAGGTGGCTGAAAAGTCTTCCAGTTTCAGGTTCGTCGAAATGATCGTGGATTTGCGGCGTGCGATACGCTCGTTAATACACAGGAACAGCTGCGACGAAACAAAACTGTTGGTCAGTTCAGTCCCGAGATCATCTATAATAAGAAGATCGCAGTTAAAAATAAAATCATCGCCCATATCTGTCTCGGGTTTCTTCGAGAAAGCTGTCTGCGCCAGACGGTCAAACAGGTCAAACGCAGAAAAGTAAAGAACACAATGTGCGCTTTCGAGAAGAGCATTGGCAATGCAGTGGGAGAGGAAAGTTTTTCCGACTCCGGTGCTGCCGTACAGAAACAGGTTTTGTGAGCGTGTATCAAAATCCCGGACAAAGTTTACTGCGGCATCGTAAGCACGTTTGGCGGTCTCGCGGGCAGTCAGTCCGGTAGCTTCATTTTTTATTGTATCAGAATACCAGTCAAAAGAAAAGTGTTCAAAGTTCTCTTTTTTGAGAATCTCGGTGAGATTGGACTGTGTATAGAGCAATTCGATCTCAGCTTTCTTAAAACAGGTGCATTTCTGACCACCAGTATATCCCGTGTCCTGACAGATCGGACAGAAGTAATGCGGTTCAAGATAATCTTCGGAAAAACCGTTTTTCTTAAGAAGGGAACGGCGTTCAGCAGAGAGCGCAGCCACATCTTTCTTAAGGTCGTCGACAGATCCGGGCTCACCCTGAAGCAGAGAACGGGCTTTCTGCGCGCTTAAAGCTGCTACTTCACTGTCAATCTCCAGAAGCCTCGGCACACGTGCAAAAGCCTCGGCACGGCGTTCTTCAAGGTCATGCTGTACCTGAGACTGGCGGCGGTTATACTCTCTCATGATAATATCGTACTGAAAATTCTGCAGTGCCACGGTTTTCTCCTTTTACTGGTTCAGCAGGTGCTTTTCGTATTCGTCGAAGTTATATTCACGCTGCTGGAAATTGTTGAATCGGTTGTTGGATGCCGGTGCCGGACGGGAGTCTCGGGCAGCCTTTTTTTCCTGACATTTTTTCCTGTGTGCGCTGTCCAGAGAACGGATGTCGTCCATCGTGCGGACCTCTTTCTGCTTCCAGCCTTCAAGAATCTTGTCGGTGTACTGGAAACTTGCCTGTCCGGTCTGGAGGACGGTTCGGTTACATGCCTCCTGAATGATCTCCATGGAAAAACCATAGGTCTTGAGCCAGGTGTCCATCAGTGTGATTTCTGTCTCGACCGGATTACGGTTGGTGATGCCCAGTGCCTTCAGAATGGAAAAATAATCCTTATTATATCGGGAACCGGACTGTTTTGCCTCTTCAACGGATGTGATGCCTTCCTGTGCCCAGGCAAGAGCAACCTTTTCGATGTAGCGGATGCTCTTGTGATTGTGTCCGACGCAGTACTCGATCAGATAGTCGATCAGGTCTACGGACATACCAAGACCGTCATAGAAAAACAAAAGCTTCTGAACCTCTGTAGGAGAGAGGGTCTTACCGAGATACTGTTCGGCAACGTAAAGAAGCTGGATGATGTCCTCGTTTTGTTTGAGTTCACTTACACGCTCCGGAGTAAGCGCTTCCGGGCGGGCAGAAGACGGATTTGCAGATGCTTTTGTCGGAACCGGTTCGGCAGTGCCGCTGATCTCTGCCGCAGCGCTGTCAGAAGGCGTAGCGGAAGGGGCGAGCAGGGCAATCCCGCATAATTTATTATTGTCTGTAAAATCGAGAGTCAGAAGCTCCTGCTTTGCCCAGTATTTCAGCGCGCGGAGAATGTCGCGCTCTGTACAGAGAAGCCGGTCAGCCATCTGCTCCAGACTGAAAGAAACCGGAGCACTGGAAAGGGCACGTAAAAGATAGATATAAACTTTTACAAATTCTCCATTGGCCTCCGGCATATAATTGTCGATAAATGTATTAGATAATATTGTTACCTCCGGATGGGAGGTGTTATGTAATGTGATCATTGACATGATAGATCGCTCGCTTTCTAAACGAAAATATCTGCGTGAACAGACATTACGGGTACCGCGTAAACAGCGGTATATCTGGAACACTAGGATTATAGCACAAGATTTTTCAAATGAGAATAGGGTATTTTTCTACAGGAGATTTCCACAAAGAAATGTGGATAATGTGGATAATGTGGAAATCGAATTTTGTCGTAAATTATTTGTAACCTCATAAAATGACGAAGTTTGTTGTATTTCCGCGAAAATTGCGATAAATCGACAGGATATTATGTAAAGTAAAATGGCAGAAAAAATCCACATGTCATACACGGTAAAAAATGTGTATAAACATGTGGATAATGTGGATAACTTATTTGCCAAGGAGCTGTTCGCCAATGTTTACAACGTCTCCGGCCCCCATAGTTATCAACAGGTCGCCCTGTGTACAATTTTCGAGTAAAAAGTTTTCAATTTCATCAAAAGTCGGGAAATATTCGCACGGAGTGCCGAGTTCCCTGATATGTTTCTGAAGATCTGCAGAGGAAATTCCGAGGTTATCGGTTTCGCGCGCTGCATAAATATCTGCAAGGACTACGTGATCCGCAAGTGTCAGAGCCTTTGCAAATTCCGGAAGCAGAGCTTTTGTACGTGTATAAGTGTGAGGCTGGAAGACACACCAGATCTTTTTGTGTGGATAATTATGTGCTGCATGAAGTGTAGCCTCGATCTCTGTCGGATGGTGTGCGTAGTCATCAATGATGGTGACTTCACCGACTTTGCCCTTGTACTGGAAACGACGGTCTGTACCACCGAAATCTTTCAGTCCGGCCAAGATCACTTCATTATCAAGACCAAGAAGTCTGCCTGCTGCGATGGAAGCGAGGGCATTGGATACGTTGTGGATGCCCGGTACTTTCAGGGAACAGGTACCGATGTCTTCGCCATTATGAAGAACATGGAAAGTCGGATGTCCGAATTCGTCATAAGTGATGTCAGAAGCGGTATACTCAGCATCGTGTTCAAGACCGTAGGTGATCACTTTACATGGAAGGTTTTCGGCAACCATTTCGTATTTCGGTGTATCTGCATTGATGATAAGCGCACCGTCAGCAGGAAGAAGCTCTGCAAATTTACGGAAAGAATGACGGATGTCATCAATATCCTTAAAGAAATCCAGATGGTCGGCATCCATATTTAAAATGATTCCGAGTGTCGGGAAAAAGCTGAGGAAGCTGTTGGTGTATTCACATGCTTCTGTCAGGAAGGTCTCGGACTGTCCGACACGGATATTGCCGCCAATTGCAGGAAGGATACCGCCGACACTGATCGTCGGGTCGCATTCGCCCTTCAGAAGAATGTGTGACAGCATAGAAGTGGTTGTGGTCTTTCCATGTGTGCCGGCAACTGCGATAGAAGTATCGTAGTTACGCATGATCTGTCCGAGAAGCTGGGCTCTTGTCAGCATCGGGAGACCTTTTTCCTTCGCGCAGGCGAATTCCGGGTTGTCCGGATGGATGGCAGCTGTATAAACAACAACCTGAACAGAATCGGAAATATTGGAAGCGCGCTGACCATAGTAGATCTTTGCACCTTTGCTTTCCAGAAGACTGGTCAGGGGGCTTTTCTTGGAGTCAGAACCGGAAATTGTGAAACCCTCTTCCAGAAGTATTTCAGCAAGTCCGCTCATACTGATACCGCCAATACCGATAAAATGGATAGAGAGCGGTTTATGGAAGTCTATCTGATACATAATATAATCTCCTTATCTTTAATATTTCTATTATAACGCGGTCGACTAAAAATGAAAAGTGTTACTTTTGGGGGTATTACTGTGCATTTGTTCTGAAACAGAATGATGAAAATTGTCGAAAATGCACATAAAAACAAACATATTGAAACGGTATGAAACAAAAACGTGTGCAATAGATATAAAAAAAATGAAATACACACAAATTATTTGTAAAAAATGTTCACTAATATTTGGAAGTATGGTATAATGGGACATCATAATATACAAGAGGTGATTGCGCGATGATGAAGAAAGAAATGATTGCCATGCTTTTAGCTGGCGGTCAGGGCAGCAGACTGGGCGTATTGACACAAAAAGTAGCAAAACCAGCAGTCGCTTTTGGTGGGAAATATCGCATTATTGATTTTCCGTTGAGTAACTGTATCAATTCGGGAGTGGATACAGTTGGTGTTCTGACACAATATAGACATTTGCGGCTGAACAGCCATATCGGCATTGGTATTCCGTGGGATCTGGACAGAAACGAAGGCGGTGTAACCGTACTTCCACCTTATGAGAAGAGCACAAACAGCGAGTGGTACACAGGTACAGCCAATGCAATCTACCAGAATATGAGGTATATAGACAGTTACAACCCGGACTATGTGTTGATACTGTCAGGAGACCATATTTACAAGATGGACTATGAGGTGATGCTTGATTTCCACAAGGAAAACAATGCCGATGTGACCATAGCAACCATGCCGGTGCCTATCGAGGAGGCCAGCCGATTTGGTATCGTCATAGCCGATGATGATAAGCGCATCAATGCATTTGAGGAAAAGCCGGTTCATCCGCGCAGTAATCTCGCATCAATGGGCATTTACATATTCTCATGGCCGGTGCTAAAGGAAGCATTACTTGCACTAAAGGATCAGGAAAACTGTGATTTTGGCAAGCATGTCATACCATACTGCTTTGAAAACGACAGACGTATGTTTGCATACGAGTTCAACGGATACTGGAAGGACGTAGGTACACTGGGCTCATACTGGGAGGCCAATATGGAGCTTGTGGACCTCATTCCGGAGTTCAATCTGTACGAGGAGTATTGGAAGATTTACACAAAGAATGATGCAATCGAGCCACTTTATATAGCCAAAGGAGGTCATGTGGAGCGAAGCATCATGGGTGAGGGCTGTGAATGCTATGGTCATGTGGAGCATTCTGTTATAGGTGCCAACGTCAAGATTGGAAGAGGCGCAGTAATACGTGATTCCATTATCATGTGTGACACGGAGATAGGCTCCAATGTCACGATAGACAAGTCCATCATTGCCGAAAATTGCAAGGTGGGCGACAATGTGACACTTGGCTTCGGACAGGAGAAGCCGAACGTATTAAATGAGAGCATATACTCATTTGGGCTGGTCACTATAGGAGAAGATTCTGTGATACCGGACGGGGTAAAGATAGGCAAAAATACAGCAATCTCCGGTGTTACATACGAAGAGGATTACAAAGACGGTGTGCTTGAGGGCGGAGAAGTTATTATCAAGGCAGGTGACGGAAAATGAAGGCAATAGGAATAATTTTGGCCGGCGGCAACAATAATAGGATGAAGGAACTGACAGCAAAACGAGCAGTACCGGCCCTGCCGGTAGCAGGCAGCTTCAGAAGCATAGATTTTGCGCTCAGCAGCATGTCAAACTCACATATACAGACTGTCGCAGTACTGACCCAGTACAATGCACGCTCACTGAATGAGCATTTAAGCTCATCAAAATGGTGGAATTTTGGCAGAAAGCAGGGGGGCTTATTCCTCTTTACACCTACAGTCACAGCGGACAACAGTGACTGGTATAGGGGCACGGCAGATGCGATGTATCAGAACATTGATTTTCTCAAGAGACGCCATGAGCCATATGTCATCATCAGCAGCGGTGACTGTGTATACAAGCTGGATTTCAACAGAGTGCTTGATTTTCACATCGAGAAAAAATCAGACATTACAGTGGTATGCAAGGACATGATGTACAACGACGATGTCAGCCGTTTTGGTGTGGTACGCATGGATGATGAGTCAAGAATCACAGAGTTTGATGAAAAGCCAATCGAGGCCTTATCCAACACCATTTCCACAGGTATCTATGTCATCAGGAGACGACAGCTCATAGAGCTTTTGGAGGCGGCAGCTGAGGAAAACAGATTCGATTTCGTAAATGATATCCTCGTGCGCTACAAAAATGTAAAGAAAATATATGGCTACAAGATAAATTCATACTGGAACAATATCGCTGATATTGATGCATACTTCAAGACCAATATGGATTTCTTAAGACCTGACATCAGAAGCTATTTCTTCAGGGAGGAGCCGACCATCTGCTCAAAGGTGGACGACCTTCCACCGGCCAAGTTTAATCCGGGCTCAGACATTTCAAACAGCCTCGTATCAAGTGGCTGTATCATAAACGGAAGCGTGGAGGATTCGGTGCTTTTCAAGCAGGTATTTGTGGGCAAAAACACCACAGTGAAGAACTGCGTGATACTCAATGACGTCTACATAGGCGACAATGTGCACCTCGAAAATTGCATCGTAGAGAGCCGTGGAACCATCAATCCAAACACCTGCTATTGTGGTGAGGATGGAGTCATGATAGTAAAAGAAAAAAATGTAAGATATGTAATTTAAAAACAAACCAGGGGGACAAAAATATGCAGATTACAGACATCAGAATTCGTAAGGTAGAAAAAGAGGGCAAGATGAAGGCGGTTGTGTCAATCACAATCGATGATGAATTCGTGGTACATGACATCAAGGTAATCGAAGGAGAAAAGGGACTTTTCATCGCCATGCCAAGCCGCAAGGCAAACGATGGCGAGTACAGGGATATAGCCCATCCGATTAACTCTGCCACACGCGAGAATATCCAGAATATGATTCTTGAAAAGTATAAGACAGAGATTGAGAATGCATAAAATCAAACAATAACTTTGAAAAAGCGATGAGCAAAGCAGGATATAAAATTCCTGAGCTGGTATAATAATCCAAATATATTTCACACAAACCGGTCTATCCGTGGTACAATAAGCCACAGAAAGACCGGCTTTTTAGAGTATAGCTACAATAAAAGAGGATAGACAAACAGATATGTACAAGACGAGAATAGATAATCTGGATTTAAAACAGATTGCTGACAGTGGTCAGTGCTTCAGATGGAAGAATACAGGAAAAAATGAATACACAGTAGTGGCATTTGACAGGGCGCTTCGGATTAAGCAGGATGGGAATGAGTTTGAGCTGGACTGTGATGAGGCAGACTGGAACAATATATGGAAAAGCTATCTGGATATGGATACGGATTATGCGGGGATTGCAAAGCTTATAGCAGACGGAGATGACGCGCATCTGAAGGAGGCATATGCATATGGCAGTGGTGTGCGCATTTTAAGGCAGGATTTGTGGGAGATGATTGTTACTTTTATGATTTCCCAGAATAATAACATAAAGCGAATCACAAACAGTGTGGATTTACTTTGCAGGCGGTGCGGGCATAAAATAGACGGCAGTGCAGA
>OGWZ01003147.1_pt1 | contig 11588 bp, 8 predicted proteins | sample 1576141 | NCBI WGS metagenome assembly OGWZ01 (sample SAMEA3541512, study PRJEB24748) | human gut metagenome | biome: human gut; feature: human-associated habitat; material: faeces | place: China | collected 2012
AAAGGTCATTCCACCATGCCGGACTATCCTGCAGCCAACGGGCAAACCAAGCCATGATTGAATTGTGCCACAATTCACGTTTTGCATAATCAAGTACAAAATGGTTTTCACCATCTACGGTAATAAATTCCACCGGCTTACCCAATATCTTCAGCGCATTATACAATTGGATACTTTCACCGATAGGCACGTTTGTATCTACCGTGCCATGCAGCAACAACAGAGGGGTATTAATCTTGTCCGCATTGAACAATGCTCCATGCTTCGTAAACAAATCGGGATTATTCCAAGGATAGCTATCGGCTGCCGCAACAGAGTTATAGGAATATCCCCAATAACCCTCGCCCCAATAGCTCGTTACATTGCTGATGCCAGCATGCGAGGCAGCGGCAGCAAACATATCCGTCTTAGTCTGCAGATACATCGTCATGAATCCTCCATAAGAGGCACCCAGGCATCCGATACGTTTATCGTTGACAAACGGATGGGCTGCACAGAATTTCTTCGTACCTTCAATGATCTCATCGGCCGTACGCTCACCCCATGCATTGACATGGCGTGCAGAGAACTCCTGGCCGTACCCGATGGCACCACTGGGCTGGATAACATAAACCACATAGTCACGTGACGCAAACAACTGTGCACAGTACGGGGAAGTTATACCGCGGGTTGTAGGAGTCGTTCCTCCATAATAGTATACGATAAGCGGATACTTCTTGTTCGGGTCAAAAGACGGCGGCAGACAAACCATTCCCTTTATCTCCGTACCGTCCGAAGCTGTAAAGTTCCACTCTTCCATCTGTCCCAGCTCAATCTTATCGAGGATGGGCTTCATGGGATTGGCAAGCAGGGTAGAAACTTTTTTCTTCGTGTCGTACGTATAAGCTACGCCCGTGCTGGTGTTTCCTCCGCCCACATAGGCAGCCACAACCGGATTGTCATTGGCCAGCGTGAAGGAAGTAATCACATCTTCTTCAAGCGGAAGCATTTCAAAGCCGCCCGTCTTCGGAACATAACGGTAGATATGCCTGCAATCCCCATCAGTCGTATCGAAATAGATACATCCGTCCACACGGTTCCACTGCACGAGAGACACCGTAGGATTGAAATCGCGCGTGATAGCCTGCACTTTCTTTGTAGCCAAATCCATAATGAATGCTTGGGTATCAAAGTCATTGGCTATGGGATGTTCACCGCAATTCTTGCCAATGCCTCCGAAAGCAGACGGACTGCCCGTCACCAGAAGCTGCTTCCCGTCCGGAGAGTAAGAAGCACTTCCCAGATAAGCATCCCAGGCGACCAGCGTATCTGCCTGCAAGGTGGTCAAATCAATCTCGAAAAGAGAAGAGAGGGAGAAAGGGCATCGAGTGATGTCCGGCTTGGAAGTGCTGCACAACAGTTTCTTGCCATCCGGGGAAATATCATTCAGATAGACGTTGTGACTACCGTAGGTCAGGCGCTCGGAAAGTCCCGTCGCCACATCGTATTTCATGAGATAATAGCGGTCACGAGAATTGGGGATACGGTCGTCCGGATGCAAGAGACGTTTCAACGGGCCACTCACCTTTTCGCCCTCGTCCGTGAGCATATAGATAAGATAGTCTTCTGTAGGAGACCAGCTGAAATATCCTTCGGGAACATTCTTCAGCAGCACTTCCTCACGCATCGTGGCGGGATCGAACACAACCAGGTCATTCTGCTCCTCGCCCATAACCGTATAATAGAGCTTGTTGCTGTTGGGCATCCAGTTCATCTTTTCATTGGCATTGGGCAATATCACCCGGCCGGTCTTTACCTCGGTCAGCTCACAACGGGTCCTGGAACGCTTCACGTCGTAATTGTCCGAATAGCGGGTCAGCAGATACTTGCCGTTGGGCGAAAGAGAAACCCTGCTCGCTCGGGAGCCGAAATTGGTGTTGAACAAAGAGAAACGTCTCTTCATGTCCGGTGCCATCCGGCAGGCTACATCGGCAAAGTCCTTTTCCTTTTCAAATTCGCATTTCAGCATCGGCTGCATCTTGTCGTCCGCGCTTGAAAGCAACTTGATGACAATCTCATAATCCGCTTCGGGGTCCATACGCAGACTGACAGCCGTAGGACGGACCTGCGACAAGCTGTCCTCCGCTGTCTCCTTGACTTGCTTGGATTCACCGTTTACAAACACCTCAAAACGGGCAGGAGAATATACATTCAGCTTGCCCTTCATGAAACGCTCCGCACGCAGATTGGTAGCAAACAGATAGAACAGATTGTCCTTGTCTGCCTTTGCCACAGTTACATATCCAGCCGTATCAGCAACCATACGTTCGTACCGACCTCCGTCGAAGTCGAGACTGACCTTCGTCTTCAGAAGATTGCCGGTAGTAAACTTGTCTCCCTTGAAGTTGATACTATCGCCCTGGAGGGGAGTGCGCACCGTAACGGCAGGACGCACATTATACTCAGCAACTCTTTCCTGAGCTTGGGCAGCCAATCCCGCAAGGAGCAGCAAACCCGACAAAACTGTGATTTTCTTCATTACTGTAAGATTAAATCGTTTCAAAACCATTCCATAAATTTCCAGGAGGGACGGGAGCCTCCACTTCTATCGGTTCTTTGGACACCGGATGCACAAAACGGATATACCGCGCATGCAGACAGATGCTGCCGTCGGGATTGGAGCGGGGCGAACCATACTTCAAATCTCCCTTGATGGGACAGCCCATCTTTGCCAACTGACAACGTATCTGATGATGCCGCCCCGTTTTCAGGTCTATTTCCAGCAGATAATAGTTCTGCGACCGCCCGATGAGCCGGTAATGCAAAATCGCTTTCTTGCTGCCCGGCACCTCCTTGTCGTATGCATAACTCTTGTTCTGTTTCTCATTTCGCACCAGATAGTTCACCAATTCCCCCTCTTCCTCGCGGGGTAAGTTCTTCACTACTGCCCAGTAAGTCTTCTTCACCTCGCTATTCTTGAACATCTCGTTCAGACGCGACAGTGCCTTACTGGTCTTGGCAAAAACAACAAGACCGCTCACGGGGCGGTCCAGCCGGTGGGCGACACCGATAAAGACATTTCCAGGCTTGCTGTACTTCTCTTTCAGGTACTGCTTTACAGTTTCCGAAAGCGGTGTATCACCCGTTTTGTCTCCCTGAACTATCTCGGAAGCGGTCTTGTTGACTATAATGATGTGATTGTCTTCGTATACGACAGTCATCGGTTGTTAATGTTTAATGATTAGTGATTAATGATTAATGACTAACACCCAACTTCTCATTAAACATTAATCACTAATCATTAATCATTAAATTACATATTCATCCCACCATCTACCTGAATAACCTGACCGGATACATAAGAAGACATATCAGAAGCCAGGAAAGTAGCGATATTTGCCACGTCTTCGGGTGTGCCGCCACGACGCAAAGGAATCTTCTTGCACCATTCAGCCTTCACCTCTTCAGACAAGGCGTCGGTCATGGCTGTCATGATGAAGCCCGGAGCAATGGCATTGGCACGGATTCCACGAGAACCCAGCTCCTGAGCGATAGACTTGGCCAAAGCAATCATACCGGCTTTGGAAGCAGAATAGTTGGCCTGGCCGGCATTGCCGTGAACACCTACCACAGATGCCATATTGATAATGCTACCCGCCTTCTGGCGCATCATGATGGGTGTGCAGGCATGGATAAAGTTAAATGCCGATTTCAGGTTGACATTGATAACCATATCCCATTGCTGTTCGCTCATACGCATCATCAGACCGTCACGTGTGATACCGGCATTGTTTACCAGAATATCAATACGTCCAAAGTCCTTATGGATTTCTGCCACTACATTGGCAGTGTCTTCAAAGTTTGCTGCATTGGAGGCATAAGCTTTTGCCTTTACTCCCAAAGCTTCCAATTCTTTTGCCGTAGCCTCGGCATTTTCATCAATCACCAAGTCAGTGAATGCAATATTTGCTCCTTCTTGAGCGAACTTCAAAGCGATAGCCTTGCCGATGCCGCGTGCAGCACCTGTCACAATGGCTGTTTTTCCATCTAATAATCCCATATTATTTTAAAATTATTTATAAAATGTATTCTTACTTCTTTCCCAATGCACCAAGTACCAGACGGGTCACGTAAGTATCGCGTACCGCATCGTCCAGATTGGCCCCTATATGGCCGCGGATATAAGGTGTTTCAATACCTTTGACACTGTAATGCACAATCTCGGCAGTCATATCCAAGTCATCTATCTGGAAAACACCCTTCTCCATACCTTCACGCAGAACCTCCTTGAAAAGCTGGGTCTCTGTAGCATCGAAACGTTTGCGCACTTTCTCCACTCTCCAAATATCCCGAAAGAAATTGGCACGAAGAGTACCATTCCGAAAGACAACCTCTTTTACCGCATCCAGATGAGTGTAAATCATTTCCATCAGTTTCTCGTCCGGCTGAATATCTTTCTCTACCACGTGCTTCATCATATCCGAAAGAATATCCAGCTCCGACTCAACAACAGCCAAGTAGATATCTTCCTTGCTCTTAAAATAGGTATAGAGCGTTCTCCTACCTTTCTTTGAAGCGAGGGCAATATCATTCATCGTGGTATTTTCAACACCCATCTTTGCAAACAGCTGACGGGCAACGTCCACTAATTTAGCTTTTGTCTTCGATACGGTCATAGATTAATTGCACATTGCTTTATTATTTGAGCAAAAGTAAGACATTTCCGCATATCTTACAAGAAAACATTCATTTTATTAATGAACAGCCCTAAAAAGGAAGAAAAAAAGTAGGCTTATTATCGTTCTATTTATCAACATATTACTCATTAAAATCCACTTAACCTCAAAAATATCATGCATTTTATTTGCATATTAAATAAAAAGCCGTACCTTTGCACCCACAAAACGATAACATCGCGGAGTGGAGCAGTTGGTAGCTCGTTGGGCTCATAACCCAAAGGTCATTCGTTCGAGTCGGATCTCCGCAACTACAATGAGGATAAAAGGTTTAAAGGCCGTTTATCCTCATTTTTTTTAATTCCCATCAAGGACAGAAAAAAATGTTTGCGCAAATAATGTTTGTGCAAATTGCTTCCACACTTCCACCTCCTCTCCACATCCCTTTATTCATCGGCATTACAGATGCGGTGGAAGCAACTCAAAAGTGTGGAAGCAAAATTTGCTTCCACACCGTTTCACAAACAGAAATACTGACACACAAGAAACTAACATGAAGTAACACAAGTCATTAATTTCTTGTATCACATCTTATTTAAATCATACCTGCACGAAATCAATATCCTGCAAACACGGTATTAATTCCATCTCCTCCCCCTTCAAATGCAATCAGAACAAATGCGTACAGCCACACAAAGCCAAGACTTCAATACTGTTTTCCTCTGTGCTTTATTCAGAGAATGAAGGTATTTATTACGTCGGACATAAGGAATCAACAGTATGCAACGGCCATGATGCAATCGCCTAACGGCCATCAACAACTCGCTTAACAGCCGTCAGCAGATTGCCGCACGACCATTAGGCGCTGATAAGGCAATGAGTAAAAGGGAACACTCCCCTATACACAAGTAAACAAAGCCCTATATACAACGGATTGAAAGCAGCGGTTTCCCTTAGAATATCCTGATGAAAAGCAACCCCAGCCCGATGGCAACGCCAGTCGAAACAAGTCCGGGAAGCATGAACGAGTGGTTCAGCACATACTTGCCGATACGGGTAGTTCCGGTACGGTCGAAATTAATGGCTGCTACTACGGTGGGATAGTTGGGAATAAAGAAGTAACCGTTTACGGCCGGGAACAGAGCAACCAGTATCATAGGCGAAATGCCCAAAGCGATGCCCAAAGGCATCAGTGCGCGCACAGTGGCGGCCTGGCTATAAAGCAGAATCGACATGGCAAACAAGGCTATCCCGAACAGCCACGGCATTTGCCTCACCACTCCCTCGATAGACTGGGTCAACTGAAGCATGTTTCCCTGAAGAAAAGTATCTCCCATCCAGGCAATGCCGAATATGGCAATCACCGCCTGCATGCCTGCCGGGAAGACGGAACCTTGCGTTGCCTTCATGCCGTCGGTGCGAGTCAGCAGCAAGATGAGGGCGGCGGCAGAGAGCATCACGATTTCGATAATGGCAGACATGCCGAGTCTCACCGTCTCGCCGTCTATCACGAAGGCAGGACGCAAACTGTCGAACGAACCAAAGAACACGATAAAAACAGTGGCAAGGATAAAGATAAGCACAGACAAGACGGCATGCCGTTTATTGTGTATATCCTTTATCTCCACCTTCTTGACATCAAGATAGCCTTCGGTCAACCTCTTTCTGTACTCCGGGTCGTCTGCCAACTCCTTGCCCACCTTCATGGAGAACAAGGCGCCCACAAGTACCCCGATAATGGTAGCAGGAATCGTTATTTTCAGAATATCAAACAAGGTGACATCAAATCCCGCCAGCAACCCAAGCAGTGCGACGGTGGCAGCCGAAATGGGACTTGCCGTAATAGCCTGCTGCGAAGCAATCACCGCAATGCCCAGTGGCCTCTCGGGACGAATCTTGGTCTCCGTGGCAACCTCGGCAATCACGGGAAGCACCGAATATGCCACATGTCCCGTGCCGGCAACAAAAGTAAACAAATAGGTCACAATAGGGCTCAAGATGGTGACCTGCGAAGGATTCTTCCGCAACAACCGTTCCGCCAGCTTTACCATATAGTCCAGTCCGCCAGCCGCCTGCATGCAGGATGCGGCAGAAATGACGGCGGCTATCATCAACATAACGTCAATGGGAGGTGATGTAGGCTGTAATCCGAAACCAAACGTCAGAATTGCCAGACCTATCCCTCCCATTACACCTAGTCCAATGCCGCCCAAGCGGGCGCCTATAATGATAGCTACCAATACGAATACCAATTGCAAGGCCATATACTCTACACTTTTTGATTCATGTGCAAAGATAAGTCATTTCGTATTATGGCTACTCACCTACTTCTATTTTAACTGCTTGTTTTAACTCCACACTCAAAGAGGCATCATCCTTTAACGGTGTCCAGAACACCCGGCGGCATTCATTCTTCTGCAAAAGACAACGATGATAGCGACTGCCGGACAGATGCTCCGTATCGATATGGAAGGAACCGGTATTGACATCCCAGTCGGCTATCTCGTCCAGATTCAGATAAAGGTTGCGCACTGTGCCGCTGTTGAGATGCAAGCTCTGCGCCTGCGCCGCAAGCGCAGTGACATGGCAATCTTCCAGCCGGGCAAGGTATCGCGTGCGGAAAGAGAGCGTATCGCAACGGAGTCCGTAGAAATTGGCTTCCATATCTTCCACATCTACCACAACCGCTTGTACCTCCGCAGGCAACCGCAATTCCATCCCTTCTGAACGAACCCTTATCCAAATGTCATTCTGAAGATGCTGTTCCAGCTTATCCTCCGGAAAGTCAAAGGTGACGAGCAGGGTATCGCCAACGGAAGTCATCGACATAAAAGCCTCCATATCCCCTGCATAGGAGAAACTGCCCTGCTGCAAAGAGTCTCCGGCAGTTACCTCCAACGGCACTTCCCCGAACGAGAACATACGCTCTGCCTCCACAATACCTTCTTTTTTCTGTTTCCACACCACCGGAGGCTGTGTCAGCTTCAACACCCTGCACGAGGGCAGCTGCACCGTTTTCCGTTCTCCGCCGATTTCCATAAAATTATCTTTCTGAGTGACATTGCGGTCCACCACATAGAACATGAGTCCGCATACCATTGCCACACCGGTAACCAGCATTCCTATCATTATATAAGTCGTTCGTTTCATAACTGTCTTCTTTTATTTTTGTTTCTTGATAAACTCCTGATACATCCCGGACAACTCCTCGGCAGAGATGCCCAGCGTGAAAATCTGCTTGAAGAAATAATCCACTTCCTCCTTCAGAAAATACTCTTTCCTCAACGAGAGAATCAGCTTGCGTGCACCTACCGACACAAAATAGCCGATACCCCGCTTGTTATAAATCACTCCTTGCGTCTGCAAGTAGTCGTACGAACGCATCACCGTATTGGCGTTGACCTCTACCACAGCCGCATATTCCCGTACCGAAGGAATACGTTCTTCCTCCTGATATTGCCCGAGAAGTACCTCGTCGCAAATGCGGTCTGCTATTTGCAGGTAGATGGCTTTGCTTTCCTTAAAGTTCATAGTTACCAGCGATTAATGATTTCGGACTCCTTGAAACGGAAATAGGCAAGCACCCAGTTGAAAAGGGCGAAAAACGAAGTTATAAAAATCAGCCAGCCGCCCGATGCCTCTCTGTCAATATAGGGCTCAGTCATGAAGAAGTTATTAGGCAGAATGGCCTTCAGGCACAATACAGCTATCAGGATATATGAAACGAAGATGCAGACACCGGCCGCAAAAGTCTTGATAAGTGCATTTTTGGGCCAGACCGTACTACCCAGCAGGAAGAAAGACTGTAGGAAAAAGTAGCAGCTCAGGAATATCCCCACCACAGCCGGTCCGCTTCCTATCGTCTCATAGAAACAGTTCGTGTTACAGCAGAATTCCCACAACGGAAAGGAGTGAACGACATGCAGCTCCGGGTAGGCCAGAAGATAGAAGACGACTCTTGTCAAGTCCGCCAGCTTGAAAGCTATCAGAAAGACCAAGATAAAGCCGCAGGTAGCCACCAGCCAGCGGGCAAAGAATTTCTCGAACATGGTGGCAGGTGTCATGAGCACAACGGTACGACTCGTCTTGCTTTTCATCCTTTCCATGGTAAACGAGGCGCTAATGCATCCCCAAATGACAAGTCCCCAAAGAAAGAATCTGGACTCAAACTCCCAGATAGGGTCCATGCCCACAGCTCCCGCTTCCAGATTGTGATACTGATAGTATCCATTCCAGACAAAGACTATGGCCAACATTCCGTAGACCATCACCGAGCGGAGTATATAGGTCTTCCAATTCTCCACCATCTCTTTGCGGCATACGTTCACAAAGCGATGCAAACTAAAAAAGGTATCGCGTATCATTATTCATTTGTTTTAGTGTGAAACATTTCCGCTATCTTCCCAGGCTCTGCAAGTACGGCGCCAAACAGCAGTTCAAGATTAATCTCCGATTCCTCACCTTCCGTATTGGGCAGCATCAAGAAATTGCCTTGTACGGAGGGAAGCGTGTACAAGGCAGTCGCAGCCAACTCCCGGTCGTCACTCTCCAAGAAGAACAGCTTACTGCAAATGCTGGCAGTGGATTCGTCCAGCAATACGCGGCTGTTGTCCATAATCAGCACATGGTCCAGTACTTTGTCAATGTCACGCACCTGATGGGTGGAAATGACAATCGTCTTGTCGTCCGACATACCCGAAGCCAGAAATTTGCGGAACTGGCTCTTTCCCGGAATATCCAGTCCATTGGTAGGCTCATCCATCAGCAGCAGGGAAGTATTGGTGGCCAGCGCAAAACTCATGAAGATTTTCTTTTTCTGCCCCATGGACAAGGCTCCCAAATCAGCATCCATATCCATCTCGAAGAAATGTAGGTACTTCACCATGTCTTCCTTGCTGAAACGGGGATAGAACTTACTGTTCAGTTCAATATAGCTGACCAAGGAAATAGGAGGCAGCTCGAACTCCTCGGGTACCAGAAACATGTCCTGCAACGTGACGGGCAACCGGCGGCGCATGTCGGTATCATGATACATCACTCTCCCACGTTTGGGAGCCAACAAACCGCTCATCAGATAGAGCAACGTAGACTTGCCGGCTCCGTTCTTACCCAACAGACCGTAAACCCGGCCGGCTTCCAGCGAAAGTGAAAAATCGCTCAGGACTTCTTTCCGCCCCTTGCGATAACTAAATGAAATGTTTTCTACTTGTAACATACGCTTGGATGAATTAAATATCTTATTGTTTATGTGTATTAGTATAATAGTACACCGCAAAAGTAGACATTCTTTTCAATACGACAAGCGTTTCAAGAAAAAAAATGCTCAGAAAAAGGAACAATTCTATTCTTTGGTTCGAAATTAGCCTCACACGCAAGAAGATTAGGACACTTCTGTATCCATTTAGGACTCTATATTTCCTGCCACTTGCTTTACATTTGCAAAGGAGCTAAAGACATGAATATGAAAAACGAAGAAAAGATTTACCAACTTAACACATACAATATAGCAGAATATACAAGTACGGACTATACCGACAACGATATTGCTATACTTGGAGATTTCAAGAACTTGCTTTTCAACAAGTATTTCAAGTTGAATGCAAACATCTATGTGGTCTGTGTAAAAGGAAGACTGCAGATAAACATCAATACCCAAAAATATGCTATCTACCCCGGTGAGATGCTGATTTGTATGCCCAATATGATTCTGAGCAATTGCACAACCAGTTCCGACTTCAAGGGCGCCATGTTCTGTCTGTCGACCCAGATTACACAGAAGTACCTTCATAAAAGTAGTGACATATGGAACAAGGCTTTCTATATCAGCCAGAATCCGGTAGTACGCATTGACAAGGACAGAGTGCAACTGTTCGATTTATACTATAAGGTGATACGTGCCCGAATGAAACAAGCGGAGCAGCCCTACTACAAAGAAGTCATCAGGTCGCTGATACGCACCATGCTGTATGAGCTGCTGGCAGATTTAAACCAGTTGAGCACCCCTCCCGAAAGCCAAATGGTGAAGCGGAGCAACATTCTATTCAAGAGATTCCTCGACCTGCTGGCCTGCACCGAGGTGAAAAAACGTTCTATTTCCTATTATGCGGGTAAGCTGTGTGTTACTCCCAAATATCTTTCCACCGTCTGCAAAAAGGTCAGCGGAAAGACAGCCTTCGAGTGGATAAACGATTATGTGGTCGAAGACATCAAATATTTTCTGAAGTATTCCAATAAGTCTATCAAGGAGATTTCCGAGCATCAGGATTTCCCCAACATCTCCTTTTTCGGGAAGTATGTGAAGACACACTTAGGCACTTCACCCACGGACTACCGCAAGCAATCACTGCCTCCAAGGGGGACCCTGCAACAAAAAAGGAGGAGCTAAGAATCACTCTCCACTCCTCCCGACACGACAAACAACTAAAATTATTGCTATTTGATGCCGTCCAATGCCTTGTTTGCTGTGGCATTGGTGGGGTCGATAGCCAGAATTTTATTCCAGTACTCTTTCGAAGTAGCATAGTCACTCTTCAACAGATAGTAGTAGCCCAGATAACTGTAACACTCTATCAATGCAGAGTTGTACCTCGGTTCGTTTTTGGCAAGCAGTACGTCCACCACCTTCTCGTAATAAGGTTTCGCCAATCCCTCTGTAGTTTCGGGGTCCATGGCAGAGTGTGTGCGGGCGCGCCACATATCTCCCAAATAACTGTCGGGAGCTTGTTCGGCAACAAGTGCGAACACAGAGTCGGCAGCCTGCAATGCCGCCATGCGGTCGGCAGACTGAACGGAGAGAGTGTCCGAGGACGTACCCTCTCCGTAGTACAGACGCCCTAACTGGAATAAGTTTTCGGACGTCTTTTTATCTTGTGCCAGCGAGTCATAGTACTTTTTATAAGCAGCAATGGCTTGGGTATAGTCGTTTTTCAATTC
>OGWZ01003151.1_pt1 | contig 11570 bp, 10 predicted proteins | sample 1576141 | NCBI WGS metagenome assembly OGWZ01 (sample SAMEA3541512, study PRJEB24748) | human gut metagenome | biome: human gut; feature: human-associated habitat; material: faeces | place: China | collected 2012
CCGGGCTCCCGCCCGGAGTCGGGCGGGAAACCACCTCGCAGGTTCTAACCTGCGCCAGTCCAGACCCAACCCACCTGCCAACCCGGCAGGAATTTTTTCGCCTTCCGTATTGACACGATGTCAGAACCGTGCTATGATACAGATGCTGACACGACGTCAGAACGAAATTTCTCACATCCCCGCCGGTGGGCAGCGGCCCTCCGGCTTGCGAAAGGAGCATCCCCTATGTCAAACCGTATCCTTGTGGCCTATTTCTCCGCCAGCGGCACCACCGCCCGGGCTGCCAAAGCCATCGCCCAGGCCGTGGGAGGCGACCTGTATGAGATCCGCCCCGCCGTCCCCTACACCGCTGCCGACCTGGACTGGACCAACAAAAAGAGCCGCAGCTCCGTCGAGATGAACGACCCCGCCTGCCGTCCTGCCATCGCCGCCCCGGTGGAAAACATGGACCAGTACGACACCGTGTTCCTGGGCTTTCCCATCTGGTGGTATGTGGAGCCCCGCATCGTGGACACCTTCCTGGAGAGCCATGCCCTGGCCGGCAAGCGGGTGATTCCCTTCGCCACCTCCGGCGGCAGCGGCATTGACGGGGCCACCCGGAGCCTCCAGAGCCACTGCCCCCAGGCCAAGTGGGTGCAGGGCCAGGTCCTCCACGGCAACCCCGCCGCCTGGGCCAAGAGGGTCCTGGCAGGCTGAGCCCCCTCCCCTTCCCCTTGGTTTGGTTTGACGCGGCGTCAAAAAACGCCTATAATGGAACCTACCATCGGCCACCAGCCGGGAAAGAGGGGAACCCATATGCCAAAAGGATCCGCAGCACTGACCAAGGCCAGGCGGGAAGAGATTGTCCAAGCCTGCGCCCGCCTGTACGAAACCAGGAGCTTTCGGGAGATCACCTTGAAGGAGATCGGGGAGCAGACCACCTTCACCCGCACCTCCATCTACAACTACTTCCACACCAAGGAGGAGATCTTCCTGGCCCTCCTCCAGCAGGAGCACGAGGCGTGGAACCAGGACCTGGCGGCCCTCTGTCAGAGCCACACCACCTTGACGGCAGAGGCATTCGCCGAAGCCCTGGCCCACACCCTGGAAAAGCGGACCTGCATGCTCAAGCTCATGTCCATGAACCTCTACGACCTGGAGGCCAACAGCCGCCTGGAAAACCTCGCAGCCTTTAAGCGGGAATACGCCGCCACCCTGGCGGCCCTCCAGCACTGCCTGGAGGTGTTCTTCCCCGCCATGACGGGGGAGGACCGGCAGGCCTTCCTCTATGCCTTCTTCCCCTTCCTCTTTGGGGTCTACCCCTATACCACCGCCACGGAAAAGCAGAAGCAGGCCATGGACCTGGCCCACATCCATTACCCCCGTTATTCCATCTATACCATTACGAAATCCCTGGTGGCCAAGCTGCTGCAGCCCTTCCAGTGATCCCCCTGACGCCGGACCTTGCCGGGTACCCTGGGGTGTTGGGAATGGGTTGGCGCTGGCCATCCCAAGCTATGGAAAGGAGTTTGATTGCCATGGAACCCAACACCATGAAGGCCGCTGTCCTCACAGGGCCCCAAGAGATCACCGTGAAATCCGTCCCCGTGCCCCCGGTGGGGCCTGGGGAGCTGGCCATTCGAGTCTCCGCCTGCGGCGTGTGCGGCAGCGACGTGCACATGTGGAAGGCCGGCAAAGGTTGGGGGAAGGAGGATCCCAATGGCTTCATCCTAGGCCACGAGTTCTGCGGCGTGGTCACCGACCCCGGGGACAGCCCCTTCGCCGTGGGGGACCGGGTGACCTTCTGGGCCAACCTCTACTGCGGCCAGTGCGACATGTGCCAGGCCGGCCAGGAGCAGCTCTGCCGGGAGGTCAACGGCACCAACTACATCGGCTTCGTGTGCAACGGGGCCTATGCCCAGCAGTTCGTGGGAAAGGCCTCCAACGCCTACCGGCTGCCGGACACTGTCTCCGACGTGGCCGCCGGATGCATCGACCCCCTGATGGTGGCCTACCACGCCGTGCGCAAGTCGGGGATCCGCCTCCACGACCGGGTGCTGGTGGTGGGCACCGGCATCATCGGCCAGTTCATCGGGGAGCTGGCCAAGAAGGCGGGGGCCTCCTATGTGGCCCTGTCCAAGGTCAGCGACGTGAAAACCCAACGGGCCCGGGAACTGGGGATCTTCGACGCCTACTTTGACGGCAACGACCCCCAGCGGGAGGCCCACATGAAGGCCGCCACCCAAGGGGGCTTTGACCTGGCCTTTGAAGTGGTCGGGTCCGGGGATGCCCTGGCCACCTGCCTGGACGGGGTGCGCCCCGGGGGCACCGTCGTCATGATCGGCAACTCCATGGACCCAGAGATCCCCTTCGCCATGAACCGGGCGGTGCTCCAGGAGATCCAGCTCATCGGCAGCGTCTCCTGCACCCGGAAGGAGTTTGAGGAGACCATCGACCTCATCGCCTCCGGCATGATCGACCCGGAGAAGTACGTCACGGAAGTCCTTCCCCTGGAAGGGCTCCAGCGGGCCCTGGAGCGGCAGACCGACCCCCAGGACCCCATGGTGAAGTTTGTCATTCGGCCCTAACTCTTACATCACCCAAACAGCAGCAGGGCGGAGAGGAATCCTCTCCGCCCTGCTGCTGTTTTTTAGTACACCGTGGCCTACCCCTCCTGGATGGGCAAATAGATCCGGGTCACGTAGTTCTGGGGGTCTGCCGTCATGGTGGCCCCCACCAGGTACTCCTCCAGGGAGGTGCCGCGGAGGGCCAGCCCCAGCCGTTGGGCATAGTCTTCCAGGGCCAGGTAGGCGGGCAGCATCTCCGCATAGGGGCCTACGTACAGGCAGGTCACCGCCCGGAAGGCGGGGATCTGCCGGCAGAGGGGGGACTGGGAATCCGGGTGCTTGACCCGGTAGCACACCTCCAGGTCCCCCTCGTTGTCGGAGGGGTCCTCGCTGAACTGCTTCTTGTAGTCGGAGTGGAAGATGGCCATGTTGACCTCCACCGGTTCCAGCCCCGCCTGGTCCATCGCCTTGAGGAGCTCGGCCCGGCGGGAGATGAAGAGCTTGCTGGCCTTCCAGTAGCACTGGTACCGGGTGTAGGCCACCCAGGTGGCGGGAAAGTCCACCACCGCCAGGGCTGTGGCCTCCCCCACCGGCCGGGAACCCAGCAGGGACAGCCCCCCCAGAGCTCGTAGGATATTGTCGATGAGGGCATCGTATTTGGCCACCACCTGATCCCGCTCTCGGCGCACCGCGTAGAGGTGGCCCTCCAGCTCCCGGGAAAGGGTGGCCAGGTCCCGCTGCTTCATCAAGGCGGCGATGCGCTGGTTGGGCAGGTCCAAGGCCTTGAGGCTGGTGAGCAGCAGGACCTCCTCAATCTGGCTCTGGTCGTAGTAGCGGTAGCCGTTCCGGTCGTCCCGATGGGCGGGCTTCAGCAGGCCCTGCTCGTCGTAGTGCCGCAGCTGCTTGGCGGTGACGTTGCAGAGGTTGGCCATCTCCCCCACGGTGTATCTGGTTTCCTTCATCCCCGGGCCCCCTTCCCGCCCCAGCCGATTTGGGCGGCTGGAGCAGCGTGCATGGATTATTTTTATATTGTATCCCAATTCCGGAAAAAGTCCATCCTGTTTTCTGTGGCGCACAAAAGTTTCCCATGGGCGGAAGGTTTTCCATGGGCACTCCAGGGGTGCTGGGATGGGAGGCCCAAAATCGCAGGGTTTCCTGCGTTTTTATCCCCCGTTTCTCCCGGCATTCCGACCGGTATCCCGTCATTTTTTCCTTCTGCCTGCCCTGGCCCCGTCTGGAAACATTCCTTGACCTTCCCCGGCAGGGAACCTTTATACTAAAAGAAACAGGGGTACCGCCCCCTGACGTTGTACCGACCTACCACCTTGCAATCCATTGAACATGGGAGGGATTTTTTCTTGTCGAATCATTTCATTCACCCCTATATGCCCAACAGCGTCCCCGAGATTGAAGGGGAGATGCTGCGGGAGATCGGCGTGGAGGACGTGTCGGAGATCTACCGCTCGGTGATCCCCGAAGACCTGCTGTTTCAGGGGGAGATGGACCTGCCGGACCCCATCCCCAGTGAGCAGGCGCTGAAGCGCCACATGAACGGCCTGCTGGCCCAGAACACCTCCACCGCGGAGGCCCTCAGCTTCCTGGGGGCCGGGTGCTATCAACGCTACATCCCCGCCGTGTGCGACGAGATCGCCAACCGCTCGGAGTTTCTCACCGCCTACTGCGGGGACACCTACTCCGACCACGGCAAGATGCAGGCCATCTTCGAGTACGCCAGCATGATGGCCGAACTGCTGGAACTGGACGTGGTGAGCTATCCCACTTACGACGCCGGCCAGGCGGTCTCCTCCTCCTTCCGCATGGCCTTCCGGCTGCGGCCGGACCGGAAGGAGATCCTCATCCCCGCCCACATGAGCCCGGAGATCCGCTCCCAGGCGGAGGCCTACTGCGCCCCCTTCGGAACGCTGGTCCCTGTGGCCGACCCCGGGGGCATCCTGGACCTGGAGGATCTGAAGGCCAAGCTCTCAGAAAACACCGCCGCCGTCTTTCTGGAGAATCCCTCCTTCCTGGGGGTCTTCCAGCCCAAGGCCAGGGAGGTCATGGACCTGGCGCACCAGGCCGGAGCCCTGGGCATTGTGATGCCGGAGGTCTCCTCCCTGGGGGTGATGGATCCCCCCGCCCGGTACGGGGCCGACCTCACCTGCGGGGACATCCAGCCCCTGGGCATCCACATGCAGTACGGCAGCGGCTGCGCCGGCTTCATCGCCATGGACAACGACCCCGCCCTGGTCAATGAGCTGCCCACCTATCTCTACGGCATCTGCGAGACCGGCAAGGAGGGGCAGTACGGCTGGGGCCGGGCCCTCTACTACCGCAACAGCCACGCCTCCCGGGAGAAGGCCAAGGAGTACTTCGGCACCGAGTGCGGCCTGTGGGCCATCGTGGCCGGGTGCTACCTGGCCACCATGGGTCCCCAGGGCATGCAGGAACTGGGGGCGCGCATCCTGGCCTACGCCGCCTATGCCCAGCAGAAGCTGGCTGCCCTGCCCGGGGTGAAGGTGAACCCCGCCCCGGTGTTCCAGGAGTTCGTGGTGGACTTCTCCGCCACCGGCAAGACCGTGGCGGAGATCAACGCCGCCCTGCTGGAGCGGAACATCTTCGGAGGCGTGGACCTGGGCCGGGCCTTCCCCGACTGCCAGGGCCAGGCCCTGTACTGCGTCAGCGACACCACCACCGCGGCAGACATCGACACCCTGTACGCCGCCCTGGCTGCAATCTTAGGAGGGAGCGCCCAATGAAACTGGATGGAAGACGAGATTTTCACGAAGCCCGGTGGGATGAGCCCATCCTCATGGAGATGGGCGCCCCCGGCCAGCGGGCCATCCTCACCGAGGCCATTGAGCCCCAGGTAGCCCAGGCGGTGGGCAGCCCCACCGACCGCCTCCCCGCCGGCTACCGCCGGGCCCAGGCCCCCAAGCTCCCGGAGCTGGGCCAGATGCAGCTGCTGCGCCACTACCTCCGCCTGTCCCAGGAGACCATCGGGGCGGACATTAACATCGACATCGGCCTGGGCACCTGCACCATGAAGTACAACCCCAAGATCCACGAGACCTTCGTCCGGGACCCCCGGTTCTCTGAGCTCCACCCCTACCAGGACGAATCCACCACCCAGGGCATCCTGAAGGTGATGTACGAGACCGAGCAGTACCTGAAAGCCATCTCCGGCATGGACCGGTTCAGCCTCAACCCTGCCGGGGGATCCCAGGGGATCTTCTCCAACGTGGCGGTGATCAAGGCCTACCACGACGCCCGGGGAGAGGGGGCGCAGCGCAACGAGATCATCACCACCATCCTCTCCCACCCCGGCAACGCCGGCACCGCCGCCGCCCTGGGGTACAAGGTCATCACCCTCTACCCCGATGAGAGCGGCATCCCCGACCTGGAGGCCCTGAAGGCCGCCGTGTCGGAGCACACCGCCGCCCTGCTCATCACCAACCCCGAGGACACCGGCATCTACAACGAGAAGATCCGCCAGTTCGTGGACATCGTCCACGCCGCCGGAGGGCTGTGCGTCTATGACCAGGCCAACCTCAACGGGCTCATGGGCATCACCCGGGCCCGGGACGCGGGGTTTGACCTGTGCCAGTTCAACCTCCACAAGACCTTCTCCTCCCCCCACGGCAGCCAGGGGCCCGGCTCCGGCGCCCAGGGGTGCACCGCCGAACTGGCCAAGTTCCTCCCGGTGCCCACGGTGGAGTTTGACGGGGAGAAGTACTACCTGGACTACAACCGCCCGGACTCCATCGGCAAGCTCCGGAAGTTCTACGGCGTGCCCGCCGTGGTGCTGCGGGCCTATGCCTACATCCGCAGCCTGGGGGCTGACGGGCTCAAGCAGGTCTCCGAGCTGTCCATCCTCAACAACAACTACCTGCTCAAGAAGATGGAGGCCGTCCAGGGAATCACCATGCCCTGGGCCCCGGGCAAGCGCCGCCTGGAGCAGGCCCGCCTGAGCTGGGAGAAGCTCACCCAGGACACCGGGGTCACCACCGACGACATCGACCGGCGGATCGTGGACTACGGCTTCCAGAGCTACTTTGCCAGCCACCACCCCCGGATCATCCCGGAGCCCTTCACCCCCGAGGCCTGCGAGACCTACTCCAAGGCGGACATCGACGAGTACACCGGGGCCCTGAAGGCCATCGCCGAGGAGGCCTACGCCGACCCCGACCTGGTGAAGACCGCCCCCCATGCCGCCGCCCTGGCCACCCCCATGGTGGGCGACCGGCTGGACAACATGGACACCTTCGCCTGCACCTGGCGGGCCTACCAGAAGAGAAAATCGTGATCCGCTTGCCTGCCCGTCACGGGCAGACTGCCCTGCGGCGCCGGGTTGGGCCCCTGCCCTGCCCGGCGTCCGCAAGAATTTTGGAGGGAAGGAGGAGCGTCCCTTGGGACTTTCGTTTTCCATAGAGGGCACGGTGTTCCTGGTGTTCTGCGTGTTCGCCATTGCCGCGGTGGGGTACCTCATCGGGCGGATCACCGTGAAGGGGGTGAACCTGGGCACCGCCGGGGTCTTTGTGGCCGCCCTGCTCTTTGGGTGTTTCTGCTACCCCAGCCTGGCCGGTCAGCTCTCGGTAGACGGGGTGAGCTACGTCACCGATGGGCTAAAGATCGTGGAGAACCTGGGCCTGATGTTCTTCGTCACCGCCGTGGGGTTCATCGCCGGGCCCACCTTCCTGAGTAACTTCAAGAAGAACTTCAAGTCCTACGTCTGCCTGGGGCTGGTGATCATCCTCTTTGGGGCCCTGGCCTGCGTGGGGTGCATCCTCATCGGCCGGCACTTCACCGACCTGGCCGACGACGAGTTCACCGCCATTCTCGTGGGCCTGCTGGCGGGGGCCCTCACCTCCACCCCGGCCTTTTCCGCGGCCAAGGCCACCGTGGCCACGGCGGAGCTGGAGTCCCTGGTCTCCGTGGGGTATGGCATCGCCTACCTCTTTGGGGTGGTGGGGGTGGTCCTCTTCGTCCAGCTCATCCCCAAGCTCACCCACGCCGACATGGCCCAGGAGCGGGCCAAACTCAACCAGGTGGACGCCGCCGAGCACCGCCAAGTCACCAGGAAGCTGATCCAGGTGGACGACTTCGGCTTCATGCCCCTCTCCCTGGCCATCCTCTGCGGGGTGGTGGTGGGGAGCATCCACATCGGTAACTTCGCTCTGACCACCACCGGCGGGTGCATCCTCATGGGCCTGGTGTTCGGCCACCTGGGCCATCTGGGCCCTGTAAACCTCCTGCCCAAGGAGACCACCTTGAAGGCCCTGCGGGAGCTGGGCCTGGTCCTCTTCCTCATCGGGGCGGGGGTGGCCGGCGGGTCCCGGTTCGTGGAGTTCTTCCACGGGATCTACTTCGTCTATGGCGTCATCATGACGGTGCTGCCCATGGTGGTGGGGTACCTCTTCGCCAAGTATGTGCTGAAGCTCTCCCTGCTGAACAACTTGGGCTCCATTACCGGCGGGATGACCTCCACCCCGGCCCTGGGCACCCTGCTGTCGGTGTCCAAGACCGAGACGGTGGCCGCCGCCTATGCCGCCACCTATCCCATCGCCTTAATCTCCGTGGTGATCGCCTCCCAGGTGATCATCCTCACCCTATCCTAAATGCAACCACAGAAAGAATCGAGGTAATGTTCCTATGTTAGCAGTGGTCAAAGAACACCTGGGCCCCGGCTTTTCGGTCAAGGAGGTCCCCTATCCCGTCCTGCGGGACACTGACGTCATCATCAAGGTCCGCTCCGTGGGCATCTGCGGCAGCGACGGCCCCATCCTGGCAGGCACCCGGCCGGTGCCCTATCCCCTCACCCCCGGCCATGAGTTCTCCGGCGACGTGGTGGAAGTGGGCAAAGCCGTGAAAAACCTGAAGGTGGGGGACCGGGTCACCCCCTGCATCGTCATCGGCTGCGGAGACTGCGACATGTGCATCGAGGGCAAGGAGGTCCTCTGTGACGAGCTGGTGGAAACCGGCATCCACGTGGACGGCGCCATGGCAGAGTACGTCCGGGTGCCCGCCAAGGTGTGCCGGAAAATGCGGGACACCACCACCTACGACCAAGGGGCCTCGGTGGACCCCATCGCCTCGGCCTACCGCACGGTGAAGGCCTCGGGCATCACCTCCAAGGACGTGTGCTGCGTCTACGGCGCAGGGCCCATCGGCCTGTACGCCGTGCAGCTGATCAAGCTCCGGGGGGTGAAAACCGTCATCTGCCTGGACACCGACGCCGGCGCCCAGCGGCTGGAACTGGCCAAGGAGCTGGGGGCGGACTATACCATCAACGTCTCCCACGAAGACCCGGTGGAGCGGGTGCGGGAGATCACCGACGGCGCCATGGCCGACTATGTCCAGGACTGCGTGGGGGCCGAAGGGGTGCCCATCGCCGCCCTGAAGATGCTCAAAAAAGCGGGCACCTACGGCATCACCGGCCTCTACCACACCCTGCCCCAGGTGGACCTGGGGGACGTGGTGCGCCGGGAGATCAAGATCTTCGGCACCATCTGCTACACCCGCCAGGAGTTCGAGGAGTGCCTCCACTTCGTGGAGGACGGCCGGGTGAAGGTGGAACCCTTCATCACCCACCACTTCCCCCTGAAGGACATGGAGAAGGCCTATGAGGTCTATCAGTCCAAGCAGTGCATTAAGATTATTTTGAACCCTTGAGGTCCCTCTATCCCAATAGAAAAAACACCGGTCCGGGGAGCGCTTTGCCGCTCCCCGGACCGGTCTGTTTCCTCCCAACCAGAGGGGCTGGGGCAAGCAGAGCCGAGAAAAACCGCGCCCCCGGGCGGCATCACACCGTCCGGGGGCACATCTGAACCGGGAATCTGGAAATCCCCCTCGGCCTGTCTTCTCAAGAACCAACCAAGATCGGATGCCGATTCACCAACGGGACCGTCAGGGTCTGCGTTTCCGCATCCCATCCGCTCTGCCAATAGAGCTTTGCCTCCGAATTGGGGTGGTTCCCGTCGTAAATGGGAATCATTGCCTGGCCATACAGGGTGCGAACAGGAGCGCAGAAGTCCTGTTCGGAGATGCCCATCATAGTGTATGCGGTGTCTCCCATTTGATAGACATCCCACATATCCGTCTGCCCAAGCCAGTTTTCATACCCGATGCGTTGTTCCACAGGCCACCAGAATGGGGTCTGCCTGTCAGGATCATTGAAGACGTCATAGGGTTCATTGTTGTCCCGCATCATCTCAGCGCGCACCTGATACAGGTCCAGAACCGAGGCATAGACCACACCGTCCACCACCTGGAGTTGGATCGCATCGGTAGCCTTCTCTTGGACGATACCGTCTCCTTCGTCGTCGATGATGTGATACTGGGCCACCACATGGATATCCGGGTCAAGCCCCTGCTCCATTTCATCCAGCATCCGCTGGACCATTACCACTGCTTCCGCGCGGGTGGATGCCTTGTTGGGACGGAAGCTGTTATCGGGATAGCCCTGCACCACGCCGGCTTTGGATGCCATATCCACATACCCCTTCATCCAATCCAGGATTTCCTCGTTGTCGGTGAAGGGCAGGTCCTTACCCTCTTCCTGCTTCGCCTCATACACCTGTCCCAGGGCTCTGGTCACCATCAAGGCGATCTCATACCGGGCGATGGGCTTCTCCGGACGGAAGTTCCCCCCGTTGTAGTCGCTGGGCACCACCATGCCCGAGTACAGGGCGGCTTCCGTCCAGCCCTGGGTGGTCAACCAGTGGTTGTCCATGTCGTTCAAACGGGGTTCATAGTCCACCGTATCCGGCCAGGGGCCTGTTCCCTTGACCTTAATTTTGGCATGGTCCTTCATCCACGCCACCGTCTCGCAGCCAGGGGTCAAGTGGGTGGCGTCCAGTATCATTTTGGTGAACTCTGCCCGGGTGATGGTCTTCTCCGGCTTGAAGGTCCCGTCGGGATAACCGTCCACCCAGCCAGTGGCCACCGCTTTCTCGATCTCTGCCTGGGCCCAGTGGTCCTCCACATCCGAGAAACTGCCCTCCGTGGAAGGTGCCGCGAGTGCCAACGGCACCATCATGGCCGCCGCCAGAAGCAGGGCAACCGCTTTTTTCCATAGTGTCATTGTTTACTCTCCTTTCCGTTGGTATAAACACGACTGTCGTTTCTAGTATCGACAAGCCTCCTATCCTTCTGTTCCTTCTGTAACCAAAACTTCATGAAATATCCAGATCTATTCTGGATCTTAAAGGGGCACAAACTACCTTTATACCAGCGTTGGTGCATGATACCGCAGGGAAAGCGTCAGTGTGTTGCTCTCTCCATCCCAGGCTCCATGCCAATTGTCTTGATACCAATTATCCTGCACTTCGCTGTCCGGATGGTTAAGGTCACACACCGGAATCATCACTTCCCCATACAGGGAGCGTGCCACTCCCAGCAGGAGATTGTCGTTGAAGTAATGGTCTGTCCCCATCTGATAGTTAAAAACTAAAGGCTCATTACCCAAAGTATTCTCTACACAGCAAATTTGTTCCACAGGCCACCACAACGCATACCAGAACTGGCCCCAGTAGCCCGCATACTCACTGCCAGCTTCTTTCATCATATCTGCTTGCAGTTCAAACAGACCACGCACTGGGATATAGACCATACCATCTACGACCTGCATGGTAAGGGATGGCCGGTCCCGCACCACCGTAGTACCATTTTTGTCTTGATACTGTACCACCAAATGGATATCTGGATCCAGCCCCTCTTCCATCACATCCAGCATCCGCTGGACCATGACCACCGCCTCTGCCCGGGTAGACGCCTTGTTGGGCTGGAAGCTGCCATCGGGGTAGCCTCTCACCACGCCGGCCTCGGATGCCATATGCACATACCCTTTCATCCAGTCCAGGATGTCCTCGTTGTCGGTGAAGGACAAGTTCAGTCCCTCTTCCAGGTTTGCCTCAATCACCTGTCCCAAAGCTCTAGTGACCATCAGAGCGATCTCGTACCGGGCAATGGGTTTCTCCGGACGGAAGTTCCCCCCGTTGTAGTCGCTGGGCACCACCATGCCCGAGT
>OGWZ01003153.1_pt1 | contig 11561 bp, 11 predicted proteins | sample 1576141 | NCBI WGS metagenome assembly OGWZ01 (sample SAMEA3541512, study PRJEB24748) | human gut metagenome | biome: human gut; feature: human-associated habitat; material: faeces | place: China | collected 2012
CTGCAATGCTCCACTTGACGTATTTGGCATCGTAGACATTGGGCGGTGCCAGCTCCACTAAATGACCAATACACCAGCTCACCAGATAGCCGTTGCCCTCCCAATAACCATCCTGTCGATTGGTCGCACCGAGAACCTTTGCGTAAGCTGCCCCGACTGAGGGTTTCTCGCTGACCACAAGCTGATAAGACAATAAGCATCAACTCCTGTTCTTTTCAGATTTAGATATGTAAGGCGGCAAATGCCGCCTTAAAATCAGATGGGTTCGGTATCCTCCTCGCCGGTGTCCTCCGGCTCGTCCTCGGTGGGAATCTCAAAATCGCCCTTGTCCTCGGTATAACCTGCATCGGGGTCGAGGGTTTCTTTTTCTGCCTGCTTTTTCTGCTTCTGCTTTGCGAAAGCATAGAAGCCGCCGCCTGCCGCCAGCGCAATCAGCACGACTACGCCCAGAAAGCCGGATGCGATCTTTGTGACCTTGTTTTCATTGGGCTGTTCCTCGCCGGATGCCGCTGCTTCTTCTGCGGCTTTCTTGGCTTCTTCCTCAGCTTTCAGCTTATCCTGTTCCGCCTGCGCCGCCGCTTCTTTTTCGGCGGTGTAGGCATCGGCGGCATCCTCTTCCATCAGTGTCAAAAGGTCTGCTTCATCAACAAGGTTCATAAAGTGAACGGTCTGCTGCCCTTTGGCGTTGCGGTCGATGACCAGATAAAAGGTGGCTCCAGACTTCGACACCAGCGTAATGAACTGCTGTCCGCTGCCATCCGAATAATTGGTGTGGTAATCGTCCACCAGCGTCAGGTTGCCCTCCGGGGTCAGGGCGCCAGAGGTTTCGTCCGTGATGGTGACTACATCCTCCACCACCTCCGGCAGGATAGGCTGTTCCACCGGGGCGGCTTCGCCCTCAAAGGCAAAGGCGGGAGCCGCCATGCCAGCGCACAGCACTGCCGATGCCAGCAGTGCGCCCAGTTTCTTAATCTTCATTTGCATCCTCCTTCTCGAAAGTGGCACCCACGGCAGACAGCGCAGCAGGGTTCGGGGTGGTGGTAGCCGACTGCCGCAGCAGGGCGGCAAGCTGTTCCGGCGTGACCTTTGCAGTCCGCACCATCTCGTTGACCTCGGCAGAATCTTCTTCCTGAATCCGCCGCTCCAGGATCTCGATGCGGTTGTTCAGCTTGATGCGGCGTTCCTTCTCTTTTTCCAGCATCGCCCGCAGCTTATCCGATTTTTCGCTCATAGTAACTCCTCCAATCATTTTGAAAGCCGTCCAAACCCGGCGAGATGCTTCTCCCAGTAGGACGAGTGAATGTTTGCGTACTTGATGGGGTCTCCGGCAGACACCATCATGCCGTTGCCGAGATAGATTCCAGTATGGCTCATGCCGGGGGTGTCATAGGTGCCTTTGAAGAAAACCAGATCACCGGGCTTTGCTTCGGCTTCGGAAATGTGCTGGCTTTTCTGCCATAATCCGTTGGCGGTGGTTCTGCCCACATCGTAGCCGTTCTGGTTGTAGACCCAGCAGACGTAGCCGCTGCAATCAAAGCCTGTTTCCGGGGTGGAGCCACCCCACACATAGGGCGTACCCACATACTTTTGGGCTTCCTTGTAGATGGCGGCAAACTCGCTGTCGGTCAGAGCTTCTGCCGGAACCTGATAGTCGATGCCCGGTGTGCCGGAGCCATCGGAGCCACCGGGCGGTAATCCGCCGTTGAACAGATAGGGTCTGCCGCCCAAGGTATCTTGGAAAATCTCGTACCGTTTCCACTGGTCGTTGTTCAGTTCCTCCCGGATGACCACCTCCAAGCCACGATTGACCAGCTTGGTGTGGAAGATGCGGTACTCATAGGGCACCTGCGTGGGAACCGGGATTCCTGCCGGGCTGATGACCCACACGGTCTTGTACCGTATCTGTACCTCCACCCATGTGGTCAACTTGTACTGCTTTTTGAAGGTCTCCTTCAGCTTGCCCTGCACCTCCGACCGGGTGTAATCATCATACAGGGTGGTCAGGAACGAGGTGAGCTGCCACGGGTCGTGTTCAATGGGGTCAAGGTGGTACTGGTACTCGTTGTAGCCGGGGTGGTCGGTAGGGGTGCGCTTGATCTTTTTGTCCAGTTCCTTTTCCAGCTTCTTGTAGTCCTGCTCTGCTCCCCGGATGTCCCTGTCCTCGGCAGAATACATGGTCTGCCCGGACACCTGCGTGCCGCCGGAAAAGAGGATGCCGCAGGAGGAAAAGCCCGACATCACCATAAGAATGAGCAAAAGAAAAACGCCCACGATCACCAGAACGTGCGCGTTGCTCTTGGCGGCATTCGCCAGCCCTTTCACGGCAGTGCTGACGGCAGTTTTGCCCTTTTCTACCGCCTGTTCCACGCCGGACCGGGCGGCAGATGTGTCGTTGGATACCGCCTTACCGCCTGCGGTCTGCGCCGCTGTGCCCGAACGGGCGGCGGCATAATAACTCTGCCGGATGTCCTGTTTCTGCCGCCACCGGGAAAGCCAGTTGGAACCGCCCTCGTTGGTGCCGGATGCGCCTGCATCTTGTGCCGCAGTCGGCTCCGATGCGGAAGATTTAGCGGTTTTGGAGCCTTTCTTGCCCTGCATCTTGGCTTTCCTCTTGAGCTTCCGGGCGTATCTGCTCTTGGAAATATCACGGACATTTCCTGCCGCCTTTTCGCCCTCGCTCAGAGCCTGTGTGCCCACATTGTCATCCTCGTATTGGTCAACCTCCCGGTGCACCGCAGAGCGGGCGGCATGGGCGGCGTACATTTCACGCTTCTGCGCCTTGCTCAACCGGCTCAACTCGTCCGGGGTCAGTTCCGCCTTGCCAAACCGCAGATGCTGTGCCTTTTCCGCAGCTTTATCTGCATCGGTTTTCAGCTTTTTCTTTTTGGGCACCGACTGCTCCACCTTGGCTTTTTTCGGGGGAGAACGGGTCTTTTTTGCGGACGTTTCCTCTTTGATGTTCAGCTTCGGTTCACTCATTTCTGCGCGCCCTCCGAGACTTCACCCAACTTGGTGGTCATAATGCGGTAGAGTTCCAAATCAGTGGGGAAACGGTCAACGAACGGAAGAATGACATTGCCGAAAAAAAGCAACCCCTCGCCCTCGCCGGAGTGGGTGACGTAGGAAAGCTGATGAGGGCTGATGTTGAGCTGCTTTGCGAGAATCTGGCGGTCTCCCGCAGCCTGATTTAACATGATAATCATGTCGCTGTTCTCGAAAATATTCTCGACCTCACGGGAAGAAAGAAGGTCTTTCACGTTCTGGGTCAGCCCCGTGGGAATACCGCCCCATTTGCGGAAACGCTTCCAGATCTCGACGGAATAAGCGGCAGTTTGCTCCTCTTTTAGGAGCAGGTGCATCTCGTCCATATAATACCGTGTGGACTTTCCGCTGCTGCGGTTTGCCGTAACACGCCCCCACACCTGATCCTGCACGATGAGCATTCCGAGCTTTTTCATCTGCTTGCCCAGTTCCTTGATGTCATAGCAGACGATGCGGTTGTTGACGTTCACATTGGTGCGGTGGTTGAACAGATTCAGGGAGCCTTTCACATAGATTTCCAGAGCCGTGGCAACATGGTGGGCTTCTTTTTCGTCCTGTTGGAGCAGGGCGTTGTACAAATCCTCAAGGATGGGCATATTCTCCGGGCAGGGGTTCGCAAAATATTTGCGGTAAATCAGATGCACACAGCGGTCAATGACGGTTTTCTCCACCGGCAGCAGCCCTTCCTTGCCGCCCACCACCAGTTCGCACAGGGAAAGGATAAAGTCGGCTTTCAAGGAAAGCGGGTTATCTTCCTCCGAATAGTTGGCGTTAATGTCCATGGGGTTGATGAACTGGGTACTGTTGGGGCTGATTTTGATGACCTGACCTTTCAGCCGATTTACCAGCGGCGAGTATTCGCCTTCGGGATCGTTCACAATAATATCATCGTCCGTCACCAAAAAAGCGTTTGCGATTTCACGCTTTGCCGAGAAACTCTTGCCGCTTCCCGGAGTGCCGAGGATCAAACCATTGGGGTTCTTCAGCTTCTTCCGGTCCACCATGATAAGGTTGTTGGACAGGGCATTCAGGCCGTAGTACAGCGATTCTTTTCCGCTCTGATACAATTCCTGCGTGGTGAACGGGATGAAGATGGCGGTGCTGCTGGTGGTCAGCCCTCGCTGAATTTCGATCTGACAGTCTGCCAGCGGCAGGCTGCTCATCAGCCCCTGCTCCTGCTGGTAGTCCAGTCTGCACAGATTGCAGTTGTGTTTCTGGGCGATGCTGGATGCCTGAAAAACATTGTTTTCCAGTTCCTGCTCCGTGCGTCCAGTGTTCAGCACCAGAAAGGTGACAAGGAACATCCGCTCGTTCTGGCTCTGCAATTCTTTCAAAAGTGCCTTGGCATCCCTGCCGTAAGTTTTCAAATCTGACGGAAGAATGTCTATATCATAACCGGAACGGATTGCTTTTTTCTGCTCCTCAATGGTACTGCGATCCAGTTCGGTGATGGTGCGCTTGACCGTCTTGATAGCACGATTCTGATCGACACTCTGAATGTGCATGGTGACGATCTGGGACGAATCCATGTCCAGAAAGTCCTTCAGCAACTGGTCACTCAGGTCAGAAGCCGTGATATTCAGGAAGCTGGCGGCGCAATAGATGCCGCCCATCTGGAACGTCCGGGAGTTTTTGAAGGCAAAGGCGGTGGGCGCAATGGCATCCTTCACCGAAAGGCCGCTTTTTACAAGGTCCTTCCAGTCAAAGTGAAACTTGGATGCACCGTCCATGTTGAACATATCGTGCATGAGCTTCAGCCGCTGGGCACCGTTCAGGGGCTTTGCCTGCACCCCCAGCCGGTGGAAGTTGTTCAGCAGGTCATTCTGGATGTGGTCAAGCCGGGGCTTGACCTGTGCCATGCTTTCGCCCTCCACACCAAAGGTGATGAATTTGGTCTTGGTCAGACCATTATTGCCCTTGGCAAGCTGCTGGCGCAGCATCTGGGAATACTCCGCACGAACATCATCGAAACCGTCCTTCTGGAACGGAATGCGGATGCTCTTTTCAAACTCGGTGCTGTCGGTTGCCATGTTCACGAAGGACAGTTCAAACTTGATGGAACTGTCGAAAAAGTTGAGGAAAGAACACCATTCTTCAAAAATGGCGGTCTTGTCCTCCTGCTGGGCAAGCTGATAGTTGATGTCCTGATACTGAATCGTCCGAGTGTAGTAGTTGGGCTTCACCCGACAGGTGCCATCCTCAAACATCCGCTGCATGGGGATGGACTGCTGGGCGGTCCGGGGAACAGCAGACTTCGGCGGCTTTTTCTTGCCGCCCTTATCGGTCTTTTTCCAAAACGGGATCATGGGTCATGCCTCCCTTTCATCAAAATCGCATAGTAGTTGTTGGTCTTGTAGGGGCGAATCTTCGGGCGCAAGAATCGCGCCTGAACATAGTGCGACAGCAGCTTTTCCATGGGCTGACCGTTTTTCTCGTACATCCCAAGGAAGAACGCCGGCAGCATCACCGCCATCATGCCGAGGGTGGCGGCAGTGTTGCCGCCGGAATCCCGGAGAACAAAAAACAGCGGCACTCCAATGAGAGCCGCTGTGCCGAAACAAAGCAGTTGCCGTTTCGTCAGATTGAATGCGACCTTCGATTTCACTTTCGTCAGGTCACGGGGAACGGAAATATACGCAGCCAATAAAGCGCCTCCTTTAATGCGCGCCCAGCACACTTTTCGTGACCGAGCTGGTCTTGAACAGGCTGAAACAGAGCAGAACAGTATAGCCCACGATGCTCCAAATGGAGTTGATGGCATCCCCGGAAATCGCCACGCTCTGGATCAGCACGGCATAAATTGCCACGCAGATGAGGATGAGAAAGCCCTGAAAACCCAGCGCAAACAGGCATTTCAGGTAGTTCTGCCCCATGTGCGACTGCTCGTGGTTGCCCCATGTTGCCATGGGGATGGGCGCAAGGCTCACCATGCAGTAGATCTCAATCATGCGCCCATACACGATGACAAAAATGATGATGCTCAAGATCCGCATGGTGATGCCGATGAAGAAGGACTGCAAAAACAGCCCGAACAGTGGGCCTACATCCATCTGCATCAGGCTGGATTGCAGCATGGACAAGCCAATGTCGTTGACACGGGTGTTTCCGGCAATGATGCCACTGGAATCGGACACCACCTTCTGGGTGACGTCGAACACCGCCATCACAATATCGAAGGTGTTGGAGATAAACCAGACGGACACCGCCGTTTTGAAGATCCAGCGCATGATGAGCGCAGGCTCAAACTGTGCCATGTTGTTGTGCTGGGTGATCATCTCAATCAGTTCGTAACAGGCGATAAAGGTCAGGATGATGCCTGCAATGGGCAGCACTACGTTCCGGGAAAGGGCTTCAATCATGGCGAACACTCTCGGCTCGAAGGCCGATGGCTTGGTGCCAACCTGCTGTGCGATGTTTCCCACCTGCGTGTTTACATCATCGAACAGCCCGGAAAGGTTTGACAGAATGCCTGCCGTCAGGATGCCTTTGATCCAGTCGGCAATGGCTTTGAGAACGGTTTCCATCCAGTCACCGTCCTTAGCTGAAGTGGTTGATAAGGGTCTTGAGCAGGTTGAGCAGAAAAATAAGGTGGGTCAAAAACTGCATAAAAAACACTTCCTTTCGTTGATGGGTGCTTCCTTTCGTTGATGGGTGGATAAAAAACACGGCTTGGAGTACGGACATTCAATAAACCTGCAAACCGCAGAGGGCTATCCTTTGCTGCTCAAGCCACCGTATGGAATAATCGCCGCAGAAGCCGCTGAAAACAAAAAATGCCGACTGCTTTTCGGCAATCGGCAAATCATAATAAAAAGTTATGTAGCTGTTTTTATAAGTCGACGAACAGGAACCTTGTGATAAACATCAAGGATGCGTTTTTCTCCATTTCGCCAAAAGGGGTTCATGTAATAACAATCGCATTCTTTACAATACCAAATGTATTCAGCTTCTCCGTCAATCTCTAATGTGAATGCCTTCATTTTTAGAAGCGGATGCCATGGGCAATGTTTCTGAAGCTCTTCTTTTTGACGATCAACTTTGCGAAGTCCAAAAAGCTTACCACATTTTAGAGGGGGAGGATTAAACTTAAAACGACTATCAATGGGATTTTCTATATGATCATTGAAGTTTGATAATCCAAGTTGATTGAGAGGTCTATAATGAAGCCCTGCATTATGTTGATTTTTTGCCATTATAATAATCCTTTTTCAAGCAAGCATCTTGCCCTCCAGATAGGAGCAGCGGAGATAATCAGGATTAGTGTAGTATACATTGGAATTGAAATCAGAGATCTCATCCGTGATAAACGACGAAAAAACATCCAGAATTGCCTGTGCTGCATCCTCATTCTTCATGGTGGACAGCACCAGCCCCTGATACAGCATTCCGATGGAGGTTGCAGAAGGAACCGTATAGCGGCACTCTGCGGCGGTATCAAAATCCCCCTCCGGGATGTTGAAATCGTCAATCAACTCATCTGAAACCTGCTCAAAGGACAGGCAATGGTTTACTTCTGCCAGCCGGAGCTGCCGTTCGATGTCGGCTTTTGTAAAGTGATGGATCACATCCTGCCGATGATTTTTGGTCTTGCGGGCAATGGTCTCAATCAGGCTACAAACATAGAGAACATCATTTTTCTGCTTTTCGGTCATGGATGGGTTCACTCCTCTCAAAGGTCAGGCAGTGCAAAGCGTTTACGGTGTGAAAGCTGATCTGGTGTGTTGGATGCTTGAATTTCGCCAATGCCCAAAATGCTTCACGGCTGATCTGCCCGGACGTAAATCCGTTGACGTAATCCCAAATGGTGTCGTCTGCCATGGGTCCCTCCACAATATCGTAGGGATGGGTTTCGCCTGCACGACATTTTGCAATGAAATCCAGCCATTCGTCCGACATTTCAGGGAAACGCAGGATCTTCAGGTCGGGATTTTCTACATAGCGATAGACGTTCACAAGGCCATCGGCAGAACGGCGGTCTGCCCAGCGGTAGGCTTGCTGATAGTTGTTCGTGCAGTAGAATCCCCAAGAAAAATCCTTTGTATACCGTGTGATGCGGATTTCGGGATAGACAACTTCTTCTTTACTGCCATGATACAATAAAATCTCGCTCATCTGCTTCACCTTCTGTATGTGAGATCGTTACTATGGCTTTCCTTATTATAATATGTACCGGGCGGCAATCGCCGCCCACTGTTCTTAACCGAACAGACCGCTCAGCAGGGGAATCAGGGTGATGCCCACCAGAGCGACACCGCCGCCAGCCATGAGCTGCTTCATGCCCTGACTCTTACTGCCGGGGTTGTCGTTACCATAACCTTCCAGCAGGTTGATGGCACCCCACACGCCGAGACCGGCACCCAAAGCCACGACCAGAGTCTGAAGAACTTCGATAGCAGAGTTGAAGAATTCCATAGTCTTTTCTCCTTTATTATAAAGCGTTTTCGATCATTTGTACACACCTGAAATCCTATCATTTTATGCCGCATAGCCGCAGCAAGGTTGATTTTCTGGTGCACCTTTCTGACCGGGTAAAATAAAACCGCCTACCGGGTCAGGCAGACGGGAGCGAATCAGCGTCCACCACGATGAACTCATCACCGGGGTGGATCTTTTCTTTTCGGTTCAAATATTTTTCAATATCGAAGGTGTTTTTGGGGTCGTAGTCCGAGGTCAACTTGTAGTTGGGGTGCTGGGTCAGATCATACTTGTCCGAGAGGAAAGGCCGCACACCGCGCAGTTGCAGGATGCACTTGCCGCCATCCAGCACAGCAATCTCATCGCGACTTAATAATTCGTGACCAAGTTTCTGGAACGAAGTGCCATAACTGGGGCTATTTCCGCGTGTGTCCGAAGTGTTGAACGAATCAATCGTTTCCTTGCCCAGCATTTCCGACAGGTCTTTCAGGGTGGTAGGTTCGGAGCCGCCCAGAAAAATTTGAGAATCCATGTTGCCCACGATGGTGTCCGCATTGTCCTTGTAGATGGCTTTCAACTGGCTTCTCGCCTGCAAAACAAGGCAGGCGGAGATCTCACGGCTGCGGATGGTGGCTACTAATTTTTCAAGGTTTGGGATCTGCCCGATGTTGGCGCACTCGTCGATCAGACAGCGTACATGGATGGGCAGCTTGCCGCCGTACACATCATCTGCTTTATCGCAAAGCAGATTGAAAAGCTGGGTGTAGACCATGCTGATGAGGAAGTTAAAGGTGGAATCCGTGTCCGACATGATGAGGAACAGTGCCGTTTTCTTATCGCCCAGCGTATCCAACGCCAGCTCATCGTACATGGTAAGGTCACGCAGCTCTTGGATATCGAAGGGCGCAAGCCGGGCACCGCAGGAAATCAGGATGGATTTTGCGGTCTTGCCGGCAGCCAGCTTGTAAAGTTTGTACTGCCGTCCGGCAAAGCTGTTGGGTTTCTTTTTTGCCAGTTCTTCAAACAGCAGATCCACCGGGTTCTGGTATTCTTCATCGTCCTCCAGCACCTGCATGGTGTTCAGCATTTCCAGCAGGGTAGCGAAGTTTTGCTCCTCCACCGGGGCTTCATAATGCAGATAGGCGATCAGGGCGGTGAGCAAAAGACGCTCCGATTTTTCCCAGAATGGGTCCCCGCCGGACCCTTCACCCTTGGTGTTGGTCATCAGGGTTGTGACCAGTTTCAGAATGTCCTTTTCGCTGTGAACATAGGCGAAGGGGTTGTAGTGCATCGACTTTTTGAAGTTGATGGTGTTCAGGATTTTCAGCTTGTAACCGTTTTTCAGAAGTGCGTTTCCGCACTCGACCACGATACTACCTTTGGGCTGCATTTTGTCAAGATAAAAAATCAAGATGCTGCTGCAAATTTAAAAATTGCCAGCTTTCGCTTCTTTTTGGATGATTTTTCGCATTTGAGTATCCAATGTACTCTTTGCGTTCGGATTGAAAAAGATGTTGACGTTGTAAGTTGTGTTTTTGACTCGCATGGTCAACATTCCATCCGCAGGGCGATGTTCGGTCAAAGTGACAGTTTTGCTCATTTGTGCTTCTCCTTTTACAATGTGTGTTCCGTTGTCTTTTGATAGGGCTGTGATTTTTTCTCTTCAAGAGCCACCTTGCTATCATTCAGCTTTTTCAGTACCGATTCCTTTTCCGGGGTCTTGCCGCCCGGTGCGGAAAGCTGTTGCTTATTCAGCACAAGGTCGATATACTTGCGGATATTTTTCAGAGCAGAGATGTCCGGCTGCAAGGTTTCCAGTTGGCTGCGCAGCTCTGCGCTGCCGGATTGCAGCGCAGAAAATTCGGCATCCAATGCCGAAAAATCTACCGCTGTGCTGCCGTTCAGTTTCATCAGGGTACGGACAGCTTTGTTGAATGCGTCCAGCTCGTCCTTGTGCTGGGCAGCATAAGCGTCCTTTGTCAGCTTGAAGTTCTTCTTTATAAAGATGTCGTGGATGGGCTTCAGCTTGGCATGGATGGCAGCAGCATCCTTGATCTGGGCGATTGCTCGCATCTGGCTCTCGTTCTGCTTCAACTGTCTGCGGAGAGGGGCGGCGGTCTGGCTCAGGCCTTTGATTGCGGCGTTCAAATCCTCGATGGTGTTCAGAGAATGGGCCTTCAGGTAGTCCACCGCCTGCCGAATCTCCTCAAAATCCCGGACGGTGCATTTCAGTTTTGCCTTGCCAGACCAACCGCTGCGCTGCTCGTTGCGAAGGTTGAAGTAATCCACCAGCAGGTCGGACAGCGTGGGTTCTTTCGCCTTTTCCAGAGCGTCCAGAAGAAGCTGCTTCTTTTCGGTCAGGTCTGCGATCCAGCGTTGCAGTCCCCGGATGGTGCTGCGGATGGACTGCATCAAGCTGTTGGCGGCACGAATGTCCCGGTTCAGGTTGCCGAGAAAGGTTTCTATCCCACGTTTTTCCATCTGGTGAGCAGCGGGGCCGAGATGCACGGTCGGAATCTGCTGCACGCCCTGACGCTCGAATGAGCGGAGATCAACACGTTCCGGTCTGCCAGCGGCTTCCAGATAGCGGTTGGTGATGGTTTCCCAGCCATGCCGCCAGACCTCGGCGTACTTCTGGTCGTTCCAGTCCACCGTGTTTTCCTTGTGACACTTCCAGTTCCCGGATGGAAGCCGGATGCGTTCGCCGTTCTCGTCAAGGTCGTATACCTTTCGGGCTTTCGGGAGCCACTTGCCGTGTTCATCCATTGCCCGGATGGTCAGCAGAATGTGGGCGTGTGGGTTGCCATCGCCCTTGTCGTGGATGGCGAAGTCGGCTATCATACCTTTGGAAACAAACTGCTCGTTGCAAAATTCTTTGAGCATGGGAAGATACTGTTCCTTCGGCACCTCCACCGGAAACGCCAGCACGATGCGCCGGGCAAGCTGCGAGTTCCATTGATTTTCAACGGATTCTACTGCGTTCCAGAACGTTGCCCGGTCTGCATATCCGGACGGCGCATGGGGCGGCAGCATGATTTCGGCATGGACGAGTTCTTTCTTCTTGTTGTAGAATTTCGTTTTCTGGTCGTACTCGCTGAACAGCC
>OGWZ01003163.1_pt1 | contig 11541 bp, 10 predicted proteins | sample 1576141 | NCBI WGS metagenome assembly OGWZ01 (sample SAMEA3541512, study PRJEB24748) | human gut metagenome | biome: human gut; feature: human-associated habitat; material: faeces | place: China | collected 2012
TTTGAAATAGGTCAGACATATTTTAAAATACAAGGCACATATTTTTTATTTGCTCCAAACCCCTCCCCGCAACGTGCAAAAACAACGTTCCGGTTTTTAACACTTGCGGAACGTTGTTTTATCTGAGCATTTTCATGAACGACGTAATAATTTTATATAAAAAAGGCCGTCAACCGTTACACAAGCCGTGGTTTGTTAGTGTCGGTTGGCGGCCTTTAATTTATTTTGGGGATTTATTTCAGAATTCCAGCAAACTTTAAATTGATTATTATTTCTTCAGTATAGAACTTAGATTCAGAGATTCGAGACTGTTGGCTGAAGCAATCGACTTGTCGAGCTCTGCTCTTAGCTCTGTGGCTTCTTTCGACAAAGGTTCAGCTTTGTCAAGGTCTCCCAGGCCTTTTACTTTGGACAAATCGGCGTTAGGGTCTTTGGGCAATCCTTCTTCCGTAAAGGTTTCCTTGTATGCTTCAAGGCTCTTTCTTATTTTTTTAAGGTTCTTGTTTGTTTTTGTAATCTGTGCTATCTCGGTAGTTGAAAGAGCAAGGCCTGCCGCGCCGCCTATTGCTGCGCTTTTGGCAACGTTTGAAGCTTTTTCTTTGTTCAGGACGCTTTTTAAAATTCCGAGTGCTGCTCCGCCACCTACTTTCGCACCGAGGATAAGCCACAACTTATTCCTTTCTTTAAGAATCTTATCTATAGAATTGGCGTCGTAGACCGTTCCGTTTATGTCGGTCAGGAAATAATAGTATTTTTCTGTTCCGTCATCGTTGCGTAGTGGCTCTCCGTTTTCGTTTGTCTGAATGATTTTTGTTACCTTAAGCGTTGAAAGCGTGTCGTTCAGCAATAAAGCCTTTGCCTTGATTTTTGCCGAATCTTCATCTTGTTTTACTCCGTTAACTGTTCCGGCAAATTCTTTAGCATTGCAGCCGGGAACGTTTGTAAAGGAACTTGCGTTTACTGCCGACGCAAAAACAGCCATCATAAAACTTGTAGCAAATAATTTTTTTGCAAATCTTCCCATGTCTTTAATTTTTTAATGTTATTGATAAGTGGATAATTAATAGAATTTGTTTGTTCGCTTATACATTTTTAGCCTGAACTGTTTCTCGAGATAAGTTCCTTCTGCCCTACGCATAAGTTCGTCTAAAGAAAGGTAAACAGCTTTGATGTCTTTGTCGGTAGTGGGACAAAAGACAAATCCTGCAGGCAGGTTCTTGCGGTCGAGTTGTACCTGTATCTTACCGGCAGAATCCGACAAGCCCTCCTGTTTGTATGCACCGGCATTCTTGTTGATTGTTTTTTTGAACTTGCGTGGCGTGGCAAATGAAGAAGGCGGTACAACGCCATCGCCATAATAGGCCCAAACTTCTACATCAGGTATTGCGGGGCCTTCACTGAATGTACGCCATTCTACGGTAGTAAACGTTATATTTAAAGGCATGTCCTCGAGCATTTCGTTAAGCTGACTTATACGGGTAGTGTAGAAATCATCGGGATTGTAAGTGTTTACAATGTCGAGGAACTCCATGGCTGCTGCTGCGTATTTAGCTACCTGCTGCTGTGTGGCAGTATTGTTTTCCTTCATTTCCAAAATTTTGCCCAACGCAGCAGCTGCATATTTTTCGTATAGCACGCATGTGTCACAAAGGGCTATATAGTTGCTTACAGTAGGTTTCATGTTCAGGTCAATATCCTTTGCATTAATAGCATTGACATACGCAACCCTTGCGTCAGCATATTTACGTTGTTCGAACAAGCGTCCGCCTTCGGTAACATAAGCATTGGCTTCAGTAACGAAAACTTCTTTTCTTATTTCGACGGGTAGTACTATGTAACATTTCTTGGATCTCGGCCCCAAATTGCTTATGTCGACAGATAGTTTGTTGGTATTGTCGGAGTAGATAGTTACAATCGATAATTCATCAAGCTTTTTTGCCGCAGCTTCGCAACTTTTTTCTGCTGCGTCATGCAAGTCGAAGTCTGTGTCGGTGGCTTTGTCCTCTTCTATTAATGCTGTTAGTCTGTCGTATTCGGATTGCGCCTCGGACATCTCTTTTTTAGCGGCTTGCAGCTCGGCAATCGGGAATACTACCGAAATGATGTTAACTGTGGCGTCAGCCTTACTTACGGATGTCTTTACGTCGGCCTTCAAATTTGGATTACACTTTACAATTAGGTTTTTTATATTGGTGGTAAGCTCGAGTTCGGCTTTTGTTGCGTCAAGTATGGCATCATTGCTTTGCGTCTGGTCTTCCATTCTTATCGGGTCTTCCACTTCCAAAATGTGATAGGCTACGAAAAAATCGGGTTTGAGATTAGCAACGAACTCAGTTTTGTACAAATCGCTCATTCGGTTTACTTCAACTTTCGGATTATGAGTGTCGTCTATATCCATTATGACTCGATACTCGTATAAACCATTTGCGTTTACACTTTTAGGCCTTATGATCTCGAAAGGCCTGCTTGCGTTTGTTATGTTTATAACAAGGCTTTTGTTGTGCGACAACAGTAAAAGGCCGTAACGACCGTCTAAGTTCTCTATGCAGTCGGAATCCATATCCCTACTGTTGGAGATGTATTCCGATTGGCCTACTACAGGCAGTATAGTCATTATGGCCAACAATGTTAAGACTAATTTATTCATATTCATAGCTTAGTTGCCTTTTTAAATATCATAGATCAAAACCTGCCAGAGTCGATATGTCATCATCAGGTTCTTGCTTTTTCCCGGCAACTATTTCCGGCTGCCAAGTGCGTACATGTATTATAGGATCGCTACCGTCTTCGGGAAATTCCCATAATAAAAACAGATATCCTTCGTCGCTGTAACTGCTGGATTTCCATTCCTGACGTAGTCTTATGCCATACTTTGTAGGATCAACCTTTGAACGTGTGATACCAGCGCAACCACCATTAACGCCGTCATCACCAATTTGGCTGAATTTTACATCTATCCATTTGTTTCTTGCAAATGCTTTTTTCAAATTTAGAATGTATTGTTTCTTGTTCTGCTTTGTATATTCAACTTTTGCTTTAGCCGGTGTCATTTCATTTTGTTTTTGCATTACAACTCGTCCCGTTATTATCAGAGCGTCATCGCTGAACATTTTTTCTATGGTACTTATGTCTTTTTGGTTGTAAGCAGTTCGGAAACGTTCAACATATTGTAGAATAATCATTTGTTTTTCTTTTTCGACTACCGAACCGCAATGCTCCATGCTTTCGGTCATTTGAGCGTCGAGCGCAAAACGAAAGTCAACGATGTTTCCGTCGGCGTCAAATTCTACAACCGCTTCCTGGTATGTGCCCATTCCAAAGTCTTCGTTTTCCGGAGTAATTATTAATGGAATGTGGCTAACCATCATTGAACCGTCCTTAAATATCCATACTCGCTCTACTACTTCTTCATCATCACAATAAAAAGGTGTGACAGCCCATATTCTAAGAAGTGATTTGAGCGAGAAATCGTCCATGGGAAGTTTGCTTGTCGTAAGTATCGTTTTCGCTTTTTGCGCACGGTTAATTTCAGTAAGAACAATACCCAAATTACGTTCTGCAGTCCCAATAGTCAGCGGTCGCTCTGTAAACTCGTCGGTCAATAACGTTACGGTTACGGCATGGGTTTTAATGTTACATATGAACAAAAGGCATAAGGCAGCAAATAAGATTCCTGCTTTTTTATTATTTATCATCTTGTTGGTTTTAATGTCGTGTATTTTCATTATCGGTCTTTTTCTTATTTATTCATCCAATACAAAGCCAATAGCTCCGCACCCGCTGTAATTTGCAACACTGTCAGGATTGCCTGTATTTATATTGTGTCGCTCATTACCGGGCGAAAGAATTGCTACAATTTTCCCGTCTTTGTTGTATATCGCCAAATAGCAAACTTCGGGATTATCTAATTGGGCATAACGGGCATAACTTCTCAACTTGCCTTCTGTTTTAAACTGTTTTACTTTTGAAACAAAATCGGAATATTCCGTACATTCCGCTAATGTTTCTACTGTCTTGGGTAATATTTTTTCAATTGAAGATTGCAAGGCTGTAACTTCGCTTGGCTGAATGTTGGTATTGTTGATTATATCTGAATTTTCAACTGGAAGAATGTCGCTTTTCTTTACGTATATAAATGAACGGAACATGTTACCGCGTGGAAGCGATATTGTTGTCCATAAAGATTGTTTGTTGTTTACTGCAATGTTTACGCTGTTCTGCAGTTTCTTCTTTGTTGCAGCCCATTCGTTAACTTCTTCATAAAGCATTTCTTCTGCGATGTCGTAAGCTTCATCTTCTGTAGGAGCCGTAGCCTCGGCATAAAGATATTGACTGTTTTTCTTTATACTATTTATCTTTTTCTTTATATCATTGCTGTTGTCAGCCTTTGCAAAAGCGAATACAAGCAATGCAGCCAAAACGAATAACAGTCTTTTTGCTCTCATTTCTTCGTATTTATTTTAATATGTTCTAAGCTTTGTGTGAAGAACTTTTCGTTCACGTTTTGCAACGGGATGTAAGCATATGCAGTAGCCTCTATCTTGTTATTACTGCCATTAAGCAGTTCTAACGGGAATTTCAAGCTCAACACATGGTTGTAGGCCAATTTGTTATTAAGGGCGAATACTGTTGCGGTAATGTATTCCTTGTTGTGAGTCTTTATACCTACGTATAGTTTACATTCATCAAAATAACATAGGTTTATAAATTGTTGTAATGTTATATCTGTTTGCGAGCAACTGTAGCCATATCGGTTAAGAGTCATTGTCATGGGAATTTCTTTGTCAAACACGCCTGTTATTAGGATGTTTGTCACTGTTTGCACAGGCTTCCTTTTATCTATCATAACTCTTTTTTTACCTTCTTTTTCCTCTATATACAGGTCGTTGCGTATCATGCTACTTAGATATTCTTCTCCTTTTATTATTAATTGGTCTTTATAGTGATATGCTTTTCCTGATAAAAGTTTTTCGACCACATCGTAATTAGCAGTTCGAGGCATATTTTTTATATTGCGCTCGAAAATATTTTCTAATTCAATGGCGTCAGCTCCTATTATCAGCTGACAGTCGGCAGGGATTGTTAAGCTTAAAGTCTTTCCGGCAATATCCCATTTTATGCGGTACATCCTACGTTCTATTTCTTCTATGGAAAATGGCGTTTGTGGTGTTACCTTTGTTAGCATATCTATATTGCCTTGTCCGCAAAAAACTTTGTCAACTGCCATACGGGTCGGAATATCGCGCTCGTCTATTTTTAAGTCTAACTCTAATGCATATCTTTCTATGAAAAAAGGTAGCAAGCAGTTATTGTGCGAATCGAAAGCACTTTTGCTGAATATTTTGTAACCAATGTGTGATATTTCTCCAAAAGTATTGGTACACACGCGCAATGATCTGCCGTTATACTTCCATGTGCTATCGTTTTCTAAGTTAATGCCTGTTGCAGAATGCAAGTCTAAACCAGTATATGAAGCTATGGTAGCCAAACGTTTGGTTGTAAATACTGGCACAGCATATGATATTACCGTGTACGCTATAGCCAGAATCATGGTTACCGCCCGTTTAATCGTCATGGTTTTATGCCCGTTTGCTCTCCGTCGTGATACCAATAGCCGATACTGCCGTTTGGACGTCCTTCGCGGAATTCTCCTTCATATTTATCACCCGGGTTTGCCCAAAAATCCTTGGAACTTACTATCCGATATCGTTTCTTGTATATAATAGTGCCTTGTCCATGAGGCTGTCCGTTTTTTAAATCTCCAGTGTATGTGCCATATCCCAGATCTACCGTGCCGTATCCGTTTTTTTGTATCTCTTTCTTTGCTTCTTTTTTTGTTTCTTTCTGCGTAGATACACTTGTTTTTATTGTATCAATTTTAATAGTATCTACTTCTGTCGTATCGGTTTCTATTGTATCCGCATTTGTTGTGTCTGTTGCAATGGTATCTGTAGATACGGTATCTACGGTTTCCCTTGTTGGATTTTCAGGAGCTTTATTGCCATACTGCGAATTGAGTATGATAATTATTCCGCCGCCTATTAAAGCAATGACAATAAAGGCAAGAACAATTCTTTTCCCTTGATTTTTCATCCATTCTTTAAAACGGTTGGGTTTAATACCGCCGAATGGAATTAGAGGTTTGCCGCATTTTTCACAAACAAAATTTGATTTTTCTACTTCCTGTATTTGGTCGCATAATTCACAGTCTTCATTACGACACAATCCTTTTATTTTTGTCATTTCTACAAATCTTTAAGTTCGTTGTTGAATATTTCAGTTGCCAGTCTTTTATACTCTGCATATTTGGGATCAAACTGATTACCTTCGCATATAGTGGGAAGTATAAATTGCTGCACAACTTTACCTACGGCTTTACGCATATTTGCTTTTTGTTCATTGCTGCGCGCTTGTTTTTTGAGTTCGTTTTCTACTTGGTTCTTAAGCATGTTGAACTTCTTGAAGTCGTGCGCCAAGAGTTCAAGACAATCAGGGAAGTTCTTGCCAAGTTTTATTCAGTTGTCTCCGAATACTTCGTCAGGTATATTTATAGCAAAGAAACGTTCGCCTGTTATTGGGTCTTGCTGCGGTTGTATCAAGTTCATTGCAAAAGCAAGCATTAGAGGCTTTCTTACTTCCTGCAATATTTCTATACCATTCATTTCAAATAGCGGAGGGAGTTGTTTGGTAAAGCTTTCAGTGTGCAACACCATTCGGTTTAGCTCTTTTTGCGGCGAAGCCAAAAGACGGTCGTATTTTTCTTTTAGAACCTTTACATTTTCCAAGAATCTCAATGGGAAACCCGCATTGGCGCATACTACCACAATCTGGTTTTGTTTGAAATTTTCCGACAGGTCTCCGTCTGTGGTAGGAATAAAACCTTGCACGTTCTCTGTGAATGAGTCAAGCAATTTTTTTGTAAATGCTCGTGTGGATTCGCTTTCGGCTTTAGGGAGTGCCAGCTGCACCATGCTCATCATTTTACCTTCGTTGTCGGAGATAACCTTATTGGTTTCTTCGGGATTAAACTGGGCATAAGTACGTGCGTGGCTGACTGCCTGTTTTACGAAATTCTCAATTTTCTCTTCTGTGTTAAGTTCGTTTTTCAGCTTGTCAAGAATGTTTACTCCCACCATCTTCATAAGCGGGTCGCTTTTTGCCGTATCTTCCATTGCTGCACGTGCGTTCTTCGTGCATACTTCAAGTATTATGTCCGAAGCAGTGTCGTAATCAATCGACGAATATAAATTAGCGAATGTACGTTCGCCGTCTTCACCGAGTCCGGCAATCATTCGTGCACGTATTTCTGCCGCGTTGCCGCTTTGGTAATCATAGTTTATGGTATATTGCTTTGTCAGTTGATGTACTTTCTCGGGATCGTATTTCTTTATTATGGTGTCGTCTGCTTCTTCGTTTCTTTTGCATTTCGTTCCTGCCTGTTTCATAACAGTTGTAAGCACGGTGTTGAGCTCGTTTTTGAAAGCCTGTATGCCTTCAATCATGTTGCCGAGTTCTATTATTATTTCTTGCAGGAGCATTATGCCATACCTGTATGCTTCAGTACGGGTAGCGGTTATGTAGTAGTTGCATTTTGCCGTCTTATATGAGGCGAAAACTTTTGAAGAAGCGTTTGTCAGTGCGTCTTTCAGCCAGCCGATGTTGTTCCATGCCACATTGGCGTCGTTTATGCTTTGTGCATGTTCCGCCAGTTCGGCCTCCATGTTGCCTATCTGTTGTTTGAATGTGGCTATGCGGTCGGAACAGTCGTTACGCAGTATTTGTGCGTATTTCTCTATTTCGAGCACACTTTTGCTGCTCTTTCCGCCGCTTGCCCATTCGTCAAACAATATCTTTTCTATATGCCTGCGTATATTACGGGCGTATGCTTTGAGTTCCTGCCGTTGTATTTCGTAGAATTTCTTTACTCCGTGTGCACGGAAGCTATTGTTGAAATAATCATCCGAAAGTTTGGTAAACTCCGCGAACCATTGTTTTTTCTCATATTGTGATTGTACGAGTCCGGCGTCTTGCTGGGTACGGTCTTCCCATGTTTGCGACAGTTCTTTCCAGCGCCTTGTGTTCTGCGACTCGATAATCGGTTTTTGCAAGGTAAGGTAGGAATTGGAGAGCTTTAAACGTTCCCTGTTGCTCTTATCCTTTATTTCATCTGCAAATCCGGCGCCTACTTCTTCGAGCGAACACTCGCCATAGCCCACTCCGTCCTGCCACAAATTGTAGGTAAGCTGGCGTGTGGCTTGTATGGCATAGTTATATGATACGAATTCGTCAATCTCTGTTTCGGGATATTCAATTCGTGTTATTCCAAACGTCAGGAATTTGCGGCTGCGGTTCTTGTCGCCGTTTTGGTCCTGTTCAGCTCCTGCTCCGTCGTTTTCACACCCCACGAGCCTTGCCATCTTTCCCTTACCGCCGTCGATGTTGGCTATTACAATGGTCTGGAACATAAAGTCCGCCACGGCTGAAGGCAATCCGCTGCCTAGGTCCAGTTTCTTTCCAACCTCGTTTACGTTTGTATAGAGGTATGCAGCCTCGAACGATTCCTTGCTTTTCCCGAGCAGTCTTTGTACTTCCTGCGTGAAAACGTCCTTTTCGCCTGTGACATCTAGGGGCGAGTAATACCCTGTACTTATGGCGTTGAGTTCTTGCAGGGCGGCATATCCGTTGGCCTGATAAAAGCCGTTGTCGTGGTCGGAGTATTCCATGTTTCGTTCTGGCACATACAGGAACAGGCGTATTTTAAACGCATGGGTGGATTCCTCGTAAGGGTATTCCTTGCGTATTTGTGCTATTACGTCGATTATCGAACCCGAGCCGGTTCCGCCGGCAAGTCCTGCACATACGTGGAAAGTAACGTCGTTGTCGCTCGAAGAATGTTGCAAACGCGCCACTGCATTGTGCAATATGTTGTTGAAATTGCTGCGGCTGCTCTTGTCGCTCAGGTTGTTTGCCATAAGCATACGTCCGAGCCTGCGTCTTTGTCCGCCTATTCCTGCTGTAATAAGTGGCCCCATGTATTCGTCTATCAGTTTCTTGTCGTTTGGATTGATAAAACTTTGTAACCCCGGATACATATTCAGGTTCTGCAACATCGAAACATTAATGCCGTTAATGCTTACTTTCTGCGCTTCGCCAAGGTGTACGCTTTTTCCTAAAACTTTCCACCCTGTACGGTCGTTCAGGTCAGCCGGAGAGGAATCCACGTACACGTAATCGAGGTTTACGCCGTGTCCGGGGTCATTGCTGCGGAATTCTTCATACACTCTTTTGCGCAGCTCGCGGATTAGTTTTCCGCCCGTGCCGCCAAGTCCGATAATAAGATGGTTTGACATGGTTATATCTTTTTGTTATTTGTATCAGTTAATGTTCAGTCGTCATAAATTCTGCGTGTTGCCAATGGCGCGCGCTTTTGGAACGTTTGTTTCCTGCCGGTGCCTTTACCCATGGTTTTTACGATGGTAAACGTTCCTGCCAGGACAAAGAACAGGCTCCAGCAAACTCGCCTGAGTATGAACCAATCCATGTATCTGTTCAGTTCATCACTCATGGCTTTGCCTATGGTGCCGGGCGTATGCCCGCGAAAGTCGGCCAAATCCACGTAGTAGCTTACCAATGGCCACCTGGCGCTTACCGCGTCGAGTATTTGCTGGCTGTCTTGTTGGTTGAACTCCGTATCCGCAGGCAAGCCGGCCACCATGCCGTTGATAGCCGTTTCAACGTCGCCGCGATATGCCTTTACCGTAACCGCGCCGCACAATAAGGTAGCCTGGAACGAGAGCAGAAGGAAAAGTATAATGCCTGTTATGAAACTGACAGGAGTAAAATTCCCGGCACGGCACCACGACCTTACAAGAAAGAATATAAGGCACACGCCGGCTATAGTGGCAAGCACTCCAAGTAGCATGTTACCTGCCGAATGGAACATGATGTTTAGCAAAGCCTCCATAAGCCCTGTTTCCTGCTTGCAGCACCGATACTGCCGGCAGCATAGGCAGCACTGCGGTTATACGACCAACTGACAACTCTCATGAGCTGTGAATATCATGCAGTCCTTAACCTCTCCGAAGGACGGGTTCAATAATAGGGTATCTCAAGGTGTAGAGGTTGTATTTTGTCTTATCACCAATACATAACTTTACACTTTTCAGGACATGGATAAGAATGATATCCCCACACCAATGTTGTTACCGCTTGTTTCGGTAATAAGGGTTTACGGTAGATTAGCGTGGTTGTTACTATCTGTCTTATCTTCATGCCGGTTATTCAAAGTTGCGAAGTTTGAATTGCGAAGATAAAATTTCAATAACACCTTTCCGCGCGCAGTGTTTTATTACTCAACGCGGTATTTCGCGGTAAAGATAATGAAAATGTATATATAAAAGGAACAAATGTTGTGATTTTTTAATATTGGGAAAGTTTTTTTTTGTTCCCTGTGTGTTAAAATCCTGTTCTTACAGCTTTGCGCAATGTCACAGTTTCAAGCCGCAGGCGTATTTGTCAGCCCTGCCGGGCGGGAATGGATGTAACTTGTTATGAATGCGGTTGTTTCGGACGCATTACAGGCGCATTCCTTGTCGAAAGGGCGGCCATAAAAGAATGTGCGCTTTTTGTCTGCGTTTAACATATAGCGGCAAGGCCTTTGTTCATGCGGGTTTGGGAGGGGGCAAAAAAAGGTCTGAGATATTTTAAAATTAGTCGGACCTATTTTAAAATACAAGGCACATATTTTTTATTTGCTCCAAACCCCTCCCCGTAACGTGCAAAAACGACGTTCCGCTTTTTAACACTTGCAGCGCGTTGTTTTACCCGCTTCGGCGATAGGGCGTCGTGCCTGCCATGTAGTATGACACAACGCGGGCTGTGCACTGCCTTATGGCCGCCGCCGGGCGGGCGTTAAATAAAAATAAGCCATATAATTGTGCTTAAATGAAATGAAAAAGCTAATTTTGCACACCGTTTATGAAACAGTGCCGCCCGACGGTACGGTATCACGAATACATAATAAAAACAAACATAAAACTAACAGATGGACATCAAATTAGAAAACGTCGACAAGGTAAGCGCGCTGCTTACCGTAAACGTTAAGGCCGACGACTATAATGAGAGCCTGGAAAAATCGCTCAAAGACTATCGCCGCAAAGCCCAGATGAAAGGCTTCCGCCCGGGTTGCGTGCCGATGAACATAGTAAAGAAACTCTATGGCCCGGCAGCAAAAGCAGAGGAAATATCAAAAACCGTAAGCAAAGGTATTGAAGATTACCTGAAAGAAAACAAGATAGGCATTCTCGGCCATATCCTCGAGAACAAAGACCAGAAACCGCAGGATTACGAGAAGGGCGACGAGTTCGAGTTCCTTTTCGACATTGCGCTCGCACCTAAATTCGAGATAGCGCTCACGGCCGACGACAAGCTGCCTTACTATGACATACAGATAACCGACGAGTTCGTTGACGAGCGTGTAAAGGAATACGCCCTCTCACGCGGAAAATTCGAACAGGCCGACAGCTACGAAAAAGGCGACTA
>OGWZ01003174.1_pt1 | contig 11516 bp, 10 predicted proteins | sample 1576141 | NCBI WGS metagenome assembly OGWZ01 (sample SAMEA3541512, study PRJEB24748) | human gut metagenome | biome: human gut; feature: human-associated habitat; material: faeces | place: China | collected 2012
CCACAAAAATTGGACTAGGGGTGACCACACCACAAAATTTGGACTAATACCTAAAAATAAAATATGATGTAATGTAAGAAAACCGGAGCTGTCATGATGAGACGGCTCCGGCTTTTTCTAATTTTTTGTGGAAATTTCATATCGAATTATGTTATAGTAACAATATAGAATATGCGTTTGTTCAACTTACAGGCAGAGCGGATATCCGGCCTGCCAATACAAAATATAAGGAGTGTATAGACATGAAAAAAATTACAGCTTTTTATCTGACAGGCTGCCCGTACTGCGCCAATGCCAGACAGGCCCTGCAGGACCTGATTGCAGAAAACCCGGAATATGGGAAAGTAGAAATAGATTGGATCGAAGAAACCCAGAATCCCGATCTGGTAGCCGGTCATCAGTATTACTACGATCCCAGCATGTTTGATGGCTTCCATAAATTATATGAAGCCCAGCCGGGAGAAAGTTTTGAAGAAATAAAAGCCAACGTCCGGCGCGTTCTGGACTATGCATTGAAATATTGATAAACAGCAATAGATAAGGCTCATCACATGACGATGGGCCTTATTTTTATTGATTGATGACTAGTCTGTCTTCCTGACGTTTCTTTAAAAATAGCCTTGTAATCAAACATTTTATATGCACATTTTTGTTGTTGCTATTTACGCTACAACGAAAATGTGTTATGATGTAGCTGTTCGGACAACAACAAATGCGAAGAAGGTGATCCTGTTGAAATTTTCCAGCCGTATGACCGTGGCCATCCATATCCTGCTGTATTTGGAAGAATATGAAAAAGAAGAGAAAGTAACCTCTGAAGTCCTTGCTGATACGACCGGTGTCAATGCAGTCAATATACGCAAGACGCTGCAGCTCCTGAAGAAAGCCGGATTCATCGAAATCCGCAGGGGGACTGGCGGTGCCTGTCTGAAAAAAGCGCCCGGAGATATTACCGTGAGGGATATCTTTGAAGCCGTAGAGGATTCTTCAGAAGACCTGTTCCATATGCATGAGCATCCGAATACGAACTGTCCTGTTGGAAAATCAATCAAAGGAGTGCTGGACAGGCATCTTACTGCATGGAAACAACTGTTGTTGCAACAGATGCAGGAAGTCACTCTGGAAAATTTATTTATAGAGATGCAGGACGAGATGAAGAAACATGAGTGAGGAGGAACGTTTGTGAAGATGAGAAATATGAAGAAAATGATGACCCTGATACTGGGGCTGAGCCTGGTTACAGCTATGTCTGCCGGCCCTGTCTTTGCTGCAGATAAGATGCCGGCGTTTAAGAATAACAAACAGATGGTCGAATATTTCTGGAATGAAGTATTCAATAAGCACAATACATCTGTCATAGACAGTCTGACAGCACCGGGATATATTCAGCATAGCCCCGGCTTCCGCGACGGGCGTCAGGCTTTTGAAGATGGTATCAACGGTTTCCTGAAAGAATTTCCTGAAAGCAAAGCGGAAATCAAGCATATCGGTGCCGACGGAGATCTTGTATTCATCCATAACCATATTACGCTGAATGCATCAGACCGGGGACAGGCGGCAGTCGATATTTTCCGTGTCAAAGATGGGAAAATCGTGGAACACTGGGATGTCATCCAGGATATCCCGGAAAAAGCAGAAAATAACAATACTATGTTCTGATTGGATCTGCCGGGAGCATGAAAAAACTGGCATGGAGCATGTAGAGCATGTCCTGTGCCAGTTTCTCTTACTTTGAAAGGCTATTATTTTGTTTTCTTTACATTTTCGCCATAAATAGTTTTCCAGTCATTTTTCATGGAAATAGTATTCCAGCCGTTTTCGTCGGATGTCTTCTTATCCCGTTCCGCCCGTTCAGGACGACCGTATTCCCGCTGCGTATCGTCACAGAGTACATTAAAGACGGCGGCCTTGTAAGGATTATCCTTCAAGGTATAACGGAACATGGAATAATCGCCGCTACTGTTGCCAAAGGCCAGAACCGGCTGAATCCCGATTTCCCGGACGATAGAGGATACTTTATTCATCTTTTCATTGACCCGGTCCAGCGTACCGTACTGGATGGTATCTTCGTATGTCATCTGGTAGGAACCGCCGGCTGTATTTCCCTGATGAGAAGCGACAATCTGTGGATCGGAGCCGATGATGTTGTTTGGCGCAATGTGGACAACGTCACGGGTCAGGGCACGGACGAGGGGCCGGTCCGAAGCAGAGACGATGTAACACGTAAAGTCATTGGACTGCAGATACGAAATGACTTCCACCATAGGCATATAAAATGCTTCGCCATAGGTCAGGTTGGTTAGGCCGATGACCGGCTTTTCCATGAATCCCTGTGCATAGGCGTCCAGAGATTGCGGTGTCATTCCGGCCAGCCCGGCGTATAATTTGTTGTATAAATTATTGTCGATTTCTGGTGGAACGGGTTTGCGCTGGGAAATGGCATCCCAATAGTCCCTGGCAAACTGTTTGTCTTCAGCCGATACCTTGCAGTCGGGATCGTGAAGGAGCCGGTCCGCATAAAAGACTCCATCTGTGTAGGATGGTGTCCGTTCACCCAAAAGAGTCCCATCCATGTCGAAGACGGCCAGGCGGTGTTCCACAGGAATGAAATTGGAACTCTTTGGATTGGTTACATCCTTTACATACGATACCAGTTTTTCCTTAGCGGCGGAATCGCGGTTCCAGTACTGGAAATTTCCCGATTTATTGACGTGGATAGCTGCCAGCTCAGCCCGGCTGGCGCCTTCAATCGTTCCCGTCATGGTGAAACTGGTTAACATAGCCGCGACGGCTAAAATGGATGCAAACTGTTTCCTTTTCAAACTAATCACCTCATGTTGTGGAATTTGTACTCATTATAACATGAGAAATAGCTATAAACAACCAGGACAGATAAAATAACTACTGTCCTATTTTGCTTACGTTTCCATACCATAACCTGGAATAGCATAAACACGATAAGGAAGGTGAATTTTTTGGACAAAACCATATATTCTATTGGCGGGAGAGACTGCCTCCTGTATTTGACAGGCAAGCCAGTGTATATACTGGTACAGCCTGTCGATGACCACGACCGGGAAGTGCTGGATGAGCAGGTTAGAGCTATTGCCGGAGCCTCTCCATCCCCTTTCGGGTTTGTGGCATTTCCTGTAACGGACTGGAACGAGGAATTATCTCCCTGGGATAGTCCGGCTGTTTTTGGCCCGCATGATTTCGGGCACGGTGCGGCGGAAACTCTGCATTTTGTAGAAAACGAGCTTCTGCCTGCTGTCCGGACACAATTTCACTTGTCTGACGAAGTGCCTGTCATATTAGGTGGCTATTCTCTGGCAGCTCTCTTTTCTTTGTGGAGTGCCTGGCAGACTGATACCTTTTCGGCGGTCGCCGCTGCTTCCCCTTCCGTCTGGTTCCCTGGCTGGCTGGAATATGCCCGTCAGCAGCAGCCAATGACGAAAGCCGTATACCTGAGCCTGGGTGATAGAGAAGAACGGACGCGGAACCCTGTCATGGCCACTGTAGGGGGCCGTATCCGTCAGTTGCATGCCCATCTGGAAATGCTGCCCCGTATCCAGACCACATTAGAATGGAACAAAGGAAATCATTTCCAGCATACAGGTCAGCGTTGTGCTAAGGCTTTTGTCTGGTGTATGTCGGAATTTGTAAAAATGCAATAAAACAAAAATTGTGAATCCAGATGATCTCATACGGGCAAAGGTCCGTCTTCCAGTCGGGGGATAGGATGGTGTATACTAAGTAAAGAATAACCGCTAAGGAGGTATATCGAATGAACGTAGAATTTGAAGGGAAGAAGGCGTGCATCGCGCCGGAAGGTGTATTTATCATCGGGACATATGATGAAAATGGCGTACCTAATGCTATGAATGCAGCCTGGGGTGCCCAGTCGGATTATGGTGAAATCACGCTTTTTCTGGCAAAACACAAGACGACGGAAAACATCAAGCACACGAAGGCCTTTACCGTAGCCTTTGCTACGAAAGATACGGTGGACATTGCCGATTATTTCGGTGTAGAAACGGGTAATAAGGTAAATAAGATAGAAAAAGCAGGCTGCCACGTCCACAAAAGCCTTCATGTCAATGCCCCAATCATCGAAGAATTTCCGGTCACACTGGAATGTGAATGCACCAGCTATGACGACAACACGGGCATCCTCGTGGGCAGAATCGTAGCCCAGCAGGCTGATGAATCGGTCCTGACTGATGGCAAAGTCGATTATGACAAACTGCATCCCATCATCTTTGACATTTCTACTATGACCTATCGTCTGATCGGTCCCGTCGTAGGCCGGGCCTTTCATGACGGGTTGAAGATAAAAGGATAAGGTCTTCAGACAACATCAAAAAGCCGTGCATGAAGTGACATCATGTACGGCCTATTTTTTTCTCACGTGTATCTTTTATTTCTTCACTTCCCAGTCGGAAATACTGCTTCACCGTATGAAACAGAATGAGACGACTCATGGGGAAACAGTCAGACGACAAATGGAAGACCTGAAGGACTGTCAGATGAAATTAGAAAAATTACTGGAGGAATGACAGCAGCATTATCTGCCCGGATTGTAGGTCCTCAGTGATTCCTGGATGCCCTGTATGAGGGCGTCGATAATTTCATTGGATGGCTGTGCATGGAACTGTACATAGCCAATCTGAGCCTGTACGGTGAGGCCTGACAGGGGAATTGCGGTGATGGCAGATGGCATGACTGCCGGGATGAGGTAGCCTGTGCCGATGTTCAGGCAATCCGTACTGGCCAGGAGATTATTGGTCGTCCCCCGGTCGTACGAATAGATGATTTTGTCATGATCATCCAGCGTGACCAGTTCTTCGTCGGCGTATCTTGTGGCTGCGGACTGGGCATACTGGATCAGGGGATAGGGCCGTATGTCGTCCAGCGTTACCGACTGGCGCCGGGCCAGGGGATGATGGATATTCATGAACACATGGGGAATGACAGGACATAATACGTGGAACGAAAGGGCCCATTTGTCTAGTACCTGGTGAATATAATGGCTGTTTTCCCCGGTGATGGCGACGATACTGAAGGCGCTCTTTTTCAGGTATACATCTTCCAGTGCCGTGATGGTTTCCGTTTCTTTCAGGGAAATAGTGTAGCGTTCCTGCTGAAAGGTGCGGAGAAAATGGATGAAGGCGTCGATGACAAAGGCGTAGTGCTGGCAGGATATCTGCAGGTGGAGCCGTGTCACATCGTTCTTTATGAGATAATGGTTGCGCAGTTCGTCGGCATCGGCAATGACTTTATCTGCCAGCTGTAAAAATTCGATGCCTTCTGCCGTCAGGCTGACACCGCGGCGGGAACGCTCAAAGAGCGTAATGCCAAATTCCTTTTCCAGGTCCCGTATAGCTTCGGACAGACTGGGCTGGGATATGTACAGATGGACGGCTGCCTGGTTCATGGAACGGCAGCGGGCGATTTCTTTTACGTATAACAACTGTTGCAGACGCATGGTTGCACCTCTTCGTGTAATAGGAAACACCTATTACTGATAAAATATTTCTTATTAGAAAAGTAACTCGTTTTATGATACTATAATCGCATAGGCAGGTCAATGAATGTATGATGGACAGACTTATTGGATACTTAAAAATATGCAGTGCTGTCTCATCGATTTTATCTATTATATGATGCCTGATGAGGGGGAATAGTCATGAGTACGAGTCATCTTACCACTGAGTTGTGCCGGGCGGGGGAACATGAACTGGCCAAGGAAATAGCGGAATCGGTATCGGTTCCGAAAGTCATTCCTATTTATATGAGCAGCGTCTTCAGCTTCGACGATGTGCCTACGCTGGACAGCGTTTATGAAGGCAAAAAATCCGGCTATGTGTACAGCCGCATGGCAAATCCGGGCCTTGATGCGGCTCAGGATGTACTGCGGGCTGCTGAAGGCTCCGATGGGGCTATCGTCTTCAGCGCCGGCATGGCAGCTATTATTACGACTATCATGAGCAATGTAAAAAGCGGCGATCATATCGTATCGTCCCCGGTCCTGTATGGCGGTGTCTACGATTATTTTGCCAATGAACTGCCGCGGTGGGGTGTAACCGTTGATTTTGTCGATTTTGATACAGAAGATATAGAAGCCCATATCAAACCAAATACGAAGCTTGTCTATACGGAAACGATAGCCAACCCGCTCATGGAAGTCACGGATATCCGCAAAGCGGCAGCTGCCGCTCATGCGCATGGGTGCAAGCTCGTCGTAGATAATACCTTTGCCACACCGGTCGTCTGCCGGCCACTGGAACTGGGTGCCGATATCGTCGTCTACAGTGCTACCAAGTATCTGGGCGGACATAGTGATTTTACGGGCGGTGCCGTCTGCGCTGGTGCAGCAGATATTGCCAATATTCAGAAATATGCTACGTTATACGGTGACCTCCTGAGCCCCTTTGATTCGTTCCTCCTGACGCGCAGCATGCGCACTCTGGAACTGCGTGTCCGCCAGCACAGTGAAAATGCCCTGAAAGTGGCTCAGTTCCTGGAACAGCATCCCAAGGTGGAAAAAGTATATTATGCGGGCCTTGAAAGTTCGCCGTATCATGACCGGGCCATTTCCCAGTTTACCGATGCCATGTGCGGCGGCATGGTGAGTGCTGACATTGCCGGTGGTGCCAAAGGGGCGGAAGATTTTATTGCCGCCTGCCAGTACATCAAATTCGTACCGAGCCTGGCCAGCTTCTCGACGACGCTGTCCTATCCGGTCAAGACCAGCCATCGGGCCTATCCGCCGGAAGAACTGAAGAAATGCGGTATCTCTGCCAGCATGATCCGGTTCTCCATTGGCATAGAACATGCTGACGACATCATTGCTGATATGGATCAGGCGCTCAGCAAAATCTGATAGAGATTTGAGTCGCAGTAGAAAAATTTGAGATTTTAAGATTTTACTGAAAATAGAATCATTCATACGTAAAGAGTAAGAGAGATTGTCTTCGAAAGGACAATCTCTTTTTTCAATTTGTGCTGTCTGTGTTACAACTATTACCGTGCTGTCCACTCAAGAGGTACATAATATAAAAAATATAAATAATGCAAATAAGATGTAGAAAAAGTCGATAAATTTGTGACAAATACTGATATTTGGTATATGATAGAGATATAGAATCAGTTATTATTTTATTTATTGATAAGTAACAAGAAGTTATTTGGCGATGAATTATTGTGGATTACGTGAATCCATATAATGAAGTTATACCTGAACCGGTCAAAAATTGTCCATTGGGGGGGGGACTTTACACTTTGGTGATGATATCGCCAGTATCGGAAAATAACGAACGGGTTTAAATGTCAGGCCAGGACCAGAAAATGGCATAGCGCACCATGGAAGGCCCAATAAAGAAACAAAGTGTGATGATTAAACAGCGTGTTAGTAAGAAATAGGAGTGTATACAATGGCACAGACGACGATTTGCATCCGTTTGGATGAGAATTTGAAGAAAGAATTTGAACAGTTTTGTAGTTCTACAGGGATGAGTATGTCAACAGCGATTAATATTTTCATTATGAAATCCGTACGGGAACAACGGATTCCTTTCGATATTGCGGCCAATGACGAGACGAAGAGATCGTGACTTATGTAAGCAGATGGTGTGATGTATGTTAACTATTAAATTAATAATACCACAATAATACCAAGTTATAGTTAAACATTCAGCTTAGAAACCACTATAATACCATAATATACAGGGAAAAAGAGCATTTTATGAAATTGCCTGATGGAAAATTTCATAAAATGCTCTTTTTTTTATAAATTTTTTATGCAATATTTTATTAATATGTTGTGCATACGACATATAGATTATTTATCATAAAATGAATAAATATATCGTAACAAAACGATGTAATGACAACTGTAAATGAAAGTAAAATGGCTAAATGAAGCCTTTTCATCATATAAGATACGTGCTATAATTCCTTAGCCTTAAAATTGTATAATACGTATAAAAATGCAATAAAATTAAAGGTGGTGTAATAAAAAAACTATAGAATATCTACGCGTATTATAAAATCGTTACAAAAAAGGATGCGCAAAGTCATGAACAAAATATTTAAGGTTATTTACAGTAAAACAAGACATTGCTACGTCGTCGTTTCGGAACTGGCTAAAAGTCACTGCAAAACGGCAGGTAGTCATACGGCAAGAAATAAAACAGCATTGACGGCAGCTGTGCTGCTGGCACTGGGGACGTTTACCTTTACAGCTGTGCCAACAGTCCAGGCTACAGACAGCTTATTTAGCAACGATTATGTGGGAACGAACTATAAAAAAGATAATGGTAAATCCTATTCAGCAAGTGAAACCAAGAACTACCATGGTGCCGGCGCTCAAGGAGTTGGTTCTAATACTCTTGGCATGAATGCAATAGCCGGTAAAAATACTATTACTATAGGTGATCGCGATGCATCAGCAGCGCAGGAAAGTATATATATCGGTACAAAATATGACGCTAACAACCAGGTTCATCCCAGCTCGGGTAAAGAAGTCGTCTCTGTAGGATATGGCTCTGATGCAGCCGGTACGGGTTCTATCGCTATCGGTTCCGGGGCGGCAGCCGATACCTTTGACAACGCTGGTTCGGGCAAAAATCCTGATAAAAGCAGCCAATCTATTGCAATAGGTTACAATGCCAAGGCAAAACAGAACAACATCGCAATTGGTGCAGGCTCTGTAGCGACAGACGCTGCTTCGAAAGATGCAGCATATTTGACAAATCAGGCTGCGGTATCTTCCTATGTATCTGTCGGTGGAGCTGTTACGACTACAGATAAAGCTACGAATAAGACAACAACTACGACTACGCTGCGCCGGCTTACCAATGTTGCCGACGGTGCCGCTGCTACAGATGTCGCTACGGTTGGTCAGCTTCAGGCTTTGTCTGACAAGGTCGGCGTATACGATGCCGGTTTTGGCATCAAGATCGACTCCGATACAGCTAAAAAAACGAACACCATCAGCCTGAACCGCAATCTGGGTACGAATAGTGGTAATACTAAGTCTCAAGAAAATGGTAGGGTCTTTAACGGTAAGGTCTCTTTTGAAGCGAAAGGTAAAAACTCATTAATCCTTGGTGGTGAGGCCTCTACTACATACGATACTAATGTCACAGCTGGTACGGATGGAGATTATTCCGTATTAGTCGGCGGATATAATAATTCTATAAAAAGTGCAGGAAAACGCGCAGTAGTGGCTGCTGGTTCTTATAATAAAGCATCAGGTGAAAATTCAGCAGTTATTGGTGGTTCTTATAACCAGGCCTCTGGTGATAATTCTGTTGTTATAGGCGGTGGAGAATTTTCGGATGACCAGGGAAATCAGGCTTCTGGACAGTTTTCAACAATAATTGGTGGAGATGGAAACACGGCACAAGGAATAAATGATGTTGTTTCTGGTGGTTATAGAAACGTAACTTCAGGAGATAGCTCATTTATTGGTGGTGGCCAGTCCAATAAGGCACTTGGTTATGCTACTGCAATTCTTGGCGGTGCTTACAATATGGGAGTTGATGATACGACCGTTGTTGGTGGACAACTTAATCTTGCTTTGTCTATGGGTGTTTTTGCTGCTGGGGGGTCTGCAAACCAAGTAGCTGGACTTCTTTCAACGTCTATTGGAGGACAAAATCAGAGAGTTATTGGTAATTTTTCAACGGCAATTGGTGGCGCTTCTACTGGCATAAATGCTCAGTATGCAACAGCTATAGGATCTCATGCCGTCGTTACATCGCCAAATGGGCTTGCATTAGGATTTAAAGCGACTGCTGATAAAGAAGGAACGATATCCTTTGGCCATGATAAAGGAGACATTTCCGGATATGATTCGAAAATAGTATATGGTACTTATGGCTATTACTCTGGTGAGGTTAAGAGCTATTTGGTTCCACCAGCAAGCGGTGAAGATGCTAGAAGCGTTGTATTTACACCTACTTACTATGATTCCGCCGAATACAATAGACTTGTCAAAGTGGCCGATGGTAAGGATGCCCATGACACCGTTGTCATGGAACAGCTGAAACCGTATACCAAGTCTGATGCATCTAACATTGGCGCTAATCTGAAGACCTATACCGTTGGTGACGATGGAGAAACCATCACGGAAACTGATGCAACAGAAGAACAGCAGAAAGCTAATAAAGACGTCTGGGGCCTGGCTCTTGGTGCAGGTACGTTCACTACAGGTACATCCGACAAGGCTACGGATGCATCTACTTCCGACCAGCTGGTAACAGGCAAGACGCTCTATAACTATGATAAGCCAACTGGCACCCTGAATTATGTCTCGGCAAACAGCACCACCGGCCAGAATCTGAGTGCCCTTGATGCACAGGTGAAAGCCAATGCGGATACCCTGAACGATTCGACCCACAATATCAAGTACTACTCTGTCAACAGTACGAATGCTCCTACCTTTGGCCTTAATGTCTACACCAATGAAAAAAATGACGGAGCAAGTGGCAGAGCCAGCCTGGCTGCCGGCTTTATCACCCATGCGGATGGCCTGGCTTCTACGGTAGCCGGTTCCTATTCCGGTATTTACAATAAAGGAACTGTATCAGGCACTGATTTCCGCGGAGCGGCAGCGCTGTCCCTTGGTACGGTCAATATCAACAGGAATATGGACACAACAAAGCCCTACAGCGGCGTCGCCAACAGCCTCATCGGGCAGGCGAATGTGACCACGGATTCCAACGCGGCCATCATCCTGGGTGCAGGCAACACAGTCAAGGACTCCTATCGGACTATCAGCAACTTGAATTTGTCAGGAGATATGACAGCTGCACTGAAGGAAGCCGTTCCTGGGAGCGGCGGTCAGGTCATGGTCATGGGCGGCGGCAACTCTGTTGAAAATGCCTATATGACCCAGGTCACCGGCGTTGGAAACACCGTTACCGGCAGCGGGGAGAAATATGATAAAGACAGCTCAACTCAGCTGAACTATGTGGATGGTTTCTATACCACCCTTGAAAATGGCAAGAACGATTACACCATCGGTTCTCAAAATACGGTAACCGGCACAAGCACGGATAAGAACAAGTCTAATATCGTCTTTGGGGATAATCACACCCTGACGAATACAAAGAACAATATTATTGTGGGTTCCGCTGATAATGTGGATACTACGACCGTTTCTGACGTGGTCTCCATCGGCCATAATGCAAAAGTGACCAAAGAAGGTGGCGTGGCTATTGGCAGCGGTTCTGAAGCAACGACAGCAGCCGGTGTTGCCGGGTATGATCCCACTGGTGCAACAGCAGATACTACAGCTGCATGGACGTCCAAGAAGGCGGCTGTATCCGTTGGTACAGCAGATGAAACTCGTCAGATTACTGGCGTGGCTGCTGGTAAAGAGGAAACCGATGCCGTCAACGTCGCACAGTTGAAGAAACTGAACGACATGAAGGCTAATGTGAATGCAGATAACATCGGGAAGAACCTGAATCATAAAGCAGATGGCACAGCTGTCACGGATGAAGATA
>OGWZ01003177.1_pt1 | contig 11507 bp, 6 predicted proteins | sample 1576141 | NCBI WGS metagenome assembly OGWZ01 (sample SAMEA3541512, study PRJEB24748) | human gut metagenome | biome: human gut; feature: human-associated habitat; material: faeces | place: China | collected 2012
ACTAAATTGAATCAGCATAAAACAACCTCCTAAATCCTTGATATAATATATTATATCCGCGTTTTTGTGAAAAATCAACGCAAATGAAAAATAAAAATCTATATAGAGGGTTTAAGAGGATAGTCGTGTGGAGAGGATATGTGGTTGTCAATCAAAAATGACAACCACACATTAAATTACACATAAGTAATGTGCGGCTGTCAAAAATCTAATATAAAGAAAGTGGCGAGCCAATGATAGAAGGCAGCCTGGGAAGCAGTTTATTTTGCTCCCCAGGCTCTTTTGCTTACAGGTTCTGACGGATGATCCGGGTGATAATACCTACAGCCACACCCCGCTCCATATCCAGACGGGTGACGGCAAAAGATACATCGTCCTTTTTGCCGGGCATCCGGTAGTCATAGCAGGAGTGGGCTACCGCATTGACGCCGTTGGAGAGGCGTACATAGACAACGCCCTTGTGGACATCTGTGACACGGCCGGCATACTTGCCCTGGATACGGCACTTCTGCAGGTTGTCCCTGTCGGTGTTCTCGGAAATACTCTTGATGTCAGCCTTGATGCCCAGGTCCTCCAGACTGTTGCGCCGCACGCTGAGAATCCGGACCAGCACCTCATCGCCTACGGAAAAACGCTCATGGGCGTCACCGATCCAGTCCCAGGCAAGGTCACGGGCAAGGATGGAGGTTTCAACGCCGAAGACTTCCACGCGCACAACCTTTTCGGCCACAGCAATCACACGCGCCTGGACGATGCGGCCCTCATAGACACGGTACATACCGGCAGCATCCGTATCCAGATAGAAAATCTGGCGTTTGCGTAGCATGGCCTCCTTGCGGCTGGCAACTACGCTGCGGGTTTTGGAGTCGATACCACGCACGATGAAGTCAATGTCAGCGCCGAGCATGTTGCCAAGAATCTTATTTTGGCGCAGCATAAGGTCGGCGTATTCCTGACCGGAAGGGCTGCGGCCCAGATTGATCATCATTTCCTTGATAGGGATAATGACACGGAACCCCTTGTAATCCACAACTGCCACCGTCTTGCGGTTGTCCAGCTGTTCAATGCCGCCCAGCTTGCCGGTGATGATCTTGCGGGTGCGGTAGGCATTATGGATTTCATGCCAGATTACATCATCACGGTCTTCGGCAGTCTCGACATCATCCCGGCTGCGGATGGTAAGGACGGGGGCCTCGCTGCGCTGGGGGCGGGGCTGATGCCGGGGAGGAGACGGAGTGGGGGCAGGAGCGGCAGCTTCCTCCAAGGCAGAAGCATCAGGCTCCATAGCGGCTTCCTCCGCATCAGGGATAGTATCGGCTGTAGCTACCGGATCGGCAGCCTCGGCAGGGACTTCCTCTGTGACAATTTCTTCAGGAGCAGCAGCTTCTTTCTTCTTTCGGCTGGTACGTTTGGGCTTGGGAGGTGCAAGGGGTTCCTGCACAGCATCGGCGTTATCTTCGTAAACATCAGGCGGCTGCACATCAGAGTCTTCCGGCATATCAGTGGGAGCAGCGCTTTGATCGTCTGTTTCAGCAGGCGTATCCCCGAACATTTCCTCCTCGGTGAGTTCAGGAAGGGGATCTTCAGCCATATCTTCGGCAGAGGTGTCCTCCAGGGGCTGATCCATCTGCCCCAGCAGTTCGTTCAAATCCAGACCATCGCCAGCGGCAGCAGGAAGGGATTCAGGTTGAGCGGTATCGGCCAGCAGAGTTTCGTCTTCTGACATAACGGTTTCGGTAACAGGAGCGTCCTGTTCCAGAAGTTCTTTTTTCTTGGTTGCCATAGATTAAAACCTCCTATGAATTTGATAGTTTTGTTCAAGACAGGATGGAATCCTTGTCTGTGGTGATAATGCCTTCCGGTGTACCGGCAGATTTGGGAGCCGGAGCCTCTTTGGGTGATTTATCCGTGGGGGATGCCGGCTTTGTGGCTTTGCGCTTTGCCGGTTTCTTTGCTGCCGGAGCCGGTTTCGGAGCGGGCTGCGGTGTTTTGGCGGCTTCCTCTTCCAAGCGGCGCCATTCCGGTACATGGGCAGATGCTTTGCAGGAACGCAGGTACTTGGCTTCCGGGTGTTTGGAGTAATCCATTTTGTCTACCTGCAGAACCTTCTTGCCGCGGATGATGATGAGAGCCTGATCCAGAGGGAGCCGCAGAACTTCATCAGGCGTAAGTACAGGGCGTTTTCCAACACCGGAGGTTTCACGAAACTCCGGCGTATAGTTGGAGATACGCCAGGTGCCCAGCTGTTTGGACTTACTGGATACTGCTACGGAGGCAAGTCCTGTCCTGGCAGAAATAAATTCGGCAGTAAGCTGGTCTGTACAGCCTAAAAACAACTGCGCGTCACAGTTTCCAATGATCTCCTGCCACAAATTCTGCGGGTATCTGTTCTGCAATCCTGCGAGATTTTGGAACACACAGGACATGGAGATATTCCGGGAGCGTATTACGCTGAGCCGGCGGGAGAGGTCGGGGATCGTGCCGCACGCTGTCAGTTCTTCCCCAAGGATATGGACAGGCACAGGCAGTTTACCGCCCTCGCAGTTGTGGTCTGCATATCGCACCAGTTTGATGAAGCAGAAAGATAGAAACAGCGAGGCCAGAAAATCAAAGGTGCTATCCTGGTCGCTGGTAACGAGGAAGTAGGCACAGGGCTGCTGCCCCGGAAGCTCCAGATCGATCTCATTCTTAGCGGTAATTTTTTTGATCAGCTCAGACTGGAATACCTGCAGGCGGCTGCCAAGACCGATAATCACGCCGCTCCGCACTGTGTCGCTGGCCTGCTTGAACAGGCTGTAGGGTGCTTTGGCGGGGTGCGTGGAAGGAAGCACTTCGAACAATGTGTCAAGTTGGGATTCCCCATTGAGGGTCAGCAGCTGGTAGACTTCGCCAATGTTGCGGTTTTCTTCCGCATAGCCTTGATCTACATACAGTACCAGGGCCTTGAGCAGATTCATCTCGCAGGCATCCCAGAAATGGTCGCTCTTGCCGTTGTTCGTGGTGTTCTTGATGATGACATCTACAAAAAGCTGGGCCATTAGTTCCTGTCCCTCAACTTCGGCAAGGCAACACCAGGAATCTGAGTTTTCAGGCGAAACGAGGTTGAATACCTTGACACAATAGCCCCGGCTGCGGAGAAATTCGCTTGACTTCTCGTACAATTCCGATTTGGGATCGCAGATGATCAGCGATTCTCCGGCGCCATTTTCGCCTCGGACAGTGGCCTGAAGGATACGGTTCATACAAAACGAACGGGTTTTCATGGAACCACTGGCGCCGTAGACTGCCAGATTACTGTTGATTCTGGTATCTTCCGGTATGCAGACTGCTTTGCCATCCAGCATACCCAGTACAACACCCTTGTGTTTGCGCAGATCGGGCACCAGATCCAGTACGCCGGACATCTCTTTGCGGGACATCCAGCCGGAGGTGCCATAAGTGCCTTTAGCGGAGTAGGAGAAATTACGGTCTTCATCATACTCGCCGGCATCACCATATCCCATGCGCATGACCATGATGAGCAGCACTGCTAACAAGCCAATGCAGATCAAGATGCCATACACACCATAAGGCGGTCGGAGCACAGAGGAAAGGCAGAGAAGGAAGTCGGGCGAAGCGGCCAGCGGTGAAGTACCATCGCCGGGAATACCGCCGCCCTGTTTCCAGGTTGCATAGTTACCCAAAAGCTGTGCCAGAAAGCCGCCTGCGTATAGGATTGCAAGAATGGCAAAGGGCGCTGCAATCAGGCTCACAATCAGTTTTTTCTTGTTTATGGGAACAACCTCCCCTCGAATTTTGTGAAGTCGATGGTTTGGAAGCGCACTTGGGAACCACAGTAGCTGCGAAGTACCTCTGCCTGGAAGTCAAAGCAGATCAGTGTGCCCAGGCGCTCAGATAGTTCGAGAGAGGTGTTAAAGCGTGCGATACGGGGCAGATCGCAGAAATAGCCAAATAGGACTGGTGAGCCATCCGGTGAAATGCCGTCATGCTCAATAGCCAGTCCGGGCTGCCTCGCAGTAAGACCTTGGAGCAGAATACGGTCCAGCTCCGCAGTTTTCCCAGGGTCGCACAGCAGTGCAAGTATCACCTCCCCCTGATGGTCGTTGGTAAGATAAAGAAAATGTTCATAGCTGCCATCCAGCATGAAGAAATCATGTTTGCGTCCTCCGGTGCTGGTCAAAATCTGGTAAGCCAGATCCATGCTGTTGCCCAGAATCAGTCCATGAACATCCTCATGGCGAAACTGTAGGGACAGGCGCTGTTGGCAGATTACGCTCCAGATCAATGCCTTGACCCGCATTTCCGATTTGTAGCGCCACTTCATCAGGGCGCTGCTGCTGTTGTAGGTCACGAAGATGCCGGAGGGCGCAAGGAGTATTCCGGTGGAGCGGGAACTGCGGATCTTCGTGGTGTCAATCCCCATTTCTTTCACTTCTCTGGAACTGAAAAAAGCAGGATAGACAATCCTGCCGCCAGCGTAACCCTCCGGCGCAAAAATTGCCGGTTTTTCATCCCGATACACACATACACCCGCATTATCCATGGTCACATAGGTTTCGGCCAGGCGGTGTAGCCGGAGTCTTCGGTCAATTTCGCATTTCAAACGGTTGGTGTCGGTATCTCCTGTCAGGTAGCTGGCAAATCTATCCGGCCGGCTTTTCAGCAGAGTGGCTTTGGCTCGCGGCCCCAGACGGTAGCCGCGCAGTTTATCCCGGTAATAGGTACGCAGCAGCCCGTCTTTTTTCAGTGCAGTGACAACAGACTCCAGATAATATGGACTGCCGGGAAGTCTGTTAAGCTGGTCTGTGGGGAACTCGCCGGAGATGGCAGTCAGAGAGAGAAGCCTGTACGCCATCGTGTCTGGCTGTGGGAATTTCCCAAGTGATCACCTCCTTGTGGTGTGTGGCTTTTACCGAGACTGCAAGGAACTTCGGTAAAAATCCGTGGTGTAACGACAGAAAAAAGCCCCGAAATCCGGGGCGAAATACGATGTTGCGGCAGGTCGGACAAGCAATGGCTGAAAATGCTCAAAAATCCGAGATGGATTTTAGGGTGTTTTCATGCTCAGCAAGCCAGGCGGGAAACCGCTTTTTTTCCATGACACTGATTCTGGTACAGTCCTTTTCGCCCAGCGCAGCGGTGTTGTAGGCATCGCAGAGCAGGCCGGTATCGTCAGCCATGACGAAGGTGGAGAGGACATCCAGAAGCTGCTTTTCTTCCAGATTGTCGTAGTCACGGATACGCCGGGTGGGAAGGCACTGGTCATAAACCTGCGTAAAGCACACCACACAATCGCTGAAGCGGGGCATGGGATGCTCTTTGGCGTATTGCTCCAATGAGAAGTAGAACGGGTCGAGCAGAAACTCAGTGTTTTGTCTCTGCTTGCGTTTTGGGAGCAGACCGGGCAGGGTGACCTCCAGTACACCGTCCTCATAGACAACCTCAATTCCGTGTACAATACCGGCGGATGTCAGGTAATCGCCTTTGCGGATGGTGGTGCTGGAATATATCAAATGCCGCAGCCTGCAGGCAATTTTCTCTGCCGCAGGGCGGCATCAGTGGATAAGACTTCATAGTTGTCCGGATAGCGCTGAATATCCGTGGTATCCATCGCGTAAAGAGCATTGCTCAAACGGGATATATCATCAAGAATGCTTCCAATCCGGTGTGAGATGATTTTTCGTTCCAATCAAGTTCCTCCTGTTTTCTTAAAGTAATGCACCTGGCCCGCTGCATCCACGGTGCAGAAACCGGAAATGCCAGGGCAGTCAATGCGGCGAATGTCTTCCGGATTATCGACCAAAATGATGCGGCGTCCACCGCTGCGGTCATCCCGAAGCGCATGGTTGATCAGGGCCTCCTGGCCGGAAGCTGCGTAGACGATTTCGTATAGTTCACCGTTTGCAAAGAAGATAAGCTTGACCGGAAAATCACCGGGAGCATGGTATTCCACCTGTCCGATAAAATCCAAGAGTACCCAGGCAGCCCGTATCAGGGAGTTGTCTGATTTTGCTGCCCAACCAGACGGAAAGTAACCGCCTGTATCAGTTTGAAAAATACGGCCCTGCTTTTGCAGATGGGAGAGCAGGGTCTTGATGAGTTCTTCTTTGCCAGGGTGAAAGCAAAGAAGCTGCTGCATATTGAGACCGGGATACATCGTGACGATCCGCAGCAGAGCCGCAGCTTCATTTCCATAGATTTCAGCCCTGGTCTTCATGGGTATCACCTCCAATGGCGTAATATAGGCGTATTCAAGACGCATTAAATAGGAAGGAGAGCCAGTCAGTGTAAGCCAAAAAGATGATCTGGCTGGCAAAACTGGCTTTTAGGCGTAATACAGGCGCAAAGCAGACGCATAGCGGTGTCTGGCAGGAAAATTGCACATGGGAATCACCTCGCTTTTCAAATTGTTATATCTGCTGTTCGGCAGATGTGGATTGTTCACGGCGTTTTCGCTCTACGATTTCACGCAGCTCGCGGCGGTCGGTAGTGATCAGATCCTTTTCCAGAGGGCTGGCTTTGAACTCTACCATAATATTGTTGTTATTGGTAGAAATCAGACCGTGACCTCTTTCAAAGTGAGTGATCTCCATTGTTTCAGCATCGGACAGGTGCAGGGCTTCCTGTACCCGCTGGGCTTCGTCGTCCTCCAGATTCAGAATGATCTTGGTCTTGGAGTTGTTGATGATGCCCTTACCAAATCTGCCGCCGTCAAGGTCAAAGAAATCGGCAAGATCCTGGCTTGCAAAAATCGAGGCGCCGCCGTAACCGCGTATGGTTTTGGCAATTTCCAAAAGAAAATCGCCGGCCAATCTTACACCAGCAGCACCGGCACCGGATAGAAGCTGCCAACACTCATCAATGAAGATGGCTTTTTCTTCTGTACGGTCGGCTTTGGCTCTGTCCCAAACAAAGTCCAGCGCCACAAACATACCTACGGTGAGCAGGTCTCCGGTGAGGGAGGAAATATCCAAAACAGTGTACTTGTTGTCGAGCCGAACATTGGTCTGCTTATTGAAGGTGCTGGCGCTTCCGTTTACCAGACGGTTTAGGATGTGGGCCATGCGCATCGTTTCCTTGGAGGTTTTCAAAATTTCGTACAGGTCACCAAGCACCGGCATCTCACGGTACTGGCCGGGCTGTGCAGGGTCTTCCAAAGAGGCGTTATCATGAGTGATGCCTTTTGTGTTATAGGTACGAACAAGGGCTTCGTCCAAAAGCTGTCGTTCCTCGTGAGACATATCGGGGATCAGCAGACTGAAAAATATGTGGAGCTGCTGGATCTTTGCTGCAAGTTCAGATAACTGGATGCCTGGACCGTCCAGAAGTTCATTCACCGAGCGGTCTACCCGCCGAATCTCCATGACATTGATGCAGTGGGGACTGGCCGGTGAAATCTGGATAAAGGAGCCGCCCACATTGGAGCAGGCGCGATGGAATTCATGGCCTTTTAGGGGCGCAACAATGAAAATGGGGATATTTTTCCGCCTCATTCGCAGCGCCATCAACTGCATGGTAAAGGTTTTGCCGGCTCCGCTCGTGCCAAGGATCGACATATTGGCGTTCTTATAGACCGCAGAATTGAAGATGTCCACGATAATAAGGGAACTGTTGTACTTGTTGACACCCAGCAGGATACCGTTATCATCACACATCTCATAGGATGTAAAGGGATAACAGCTTGCCGCACCGCCTGTCAGCAGGTTGCGCTTACCCCGCTCATACAGTTTCTTTTCCATTGCCACCAATGGCAGGGCAGATAAAAACGCCTGTTCCTCCCGAAAATGGCAGGTGCAGGCGTTCATGTCCTGTGAGAGCAGGAGCTTTTTCATTTCGCCGACCTTCCATTCCAAGTCTTCCTCGTTGGAGGCAGTAATGGTAATCAGCAGATTCAAGTAGTAGAAGTCCTCGTTGTTGGCAAGGCCCTCTTTGAGAAAGTACCCGCTTCGGATAGCGCCATCAATGTCATCAAAGTCGGTGTTGGTGTCGCTGGCGTCCTTGATTTTGGAACGGTTGATACGCAGCTGCTGTCCGACTTTCTGGATGATGGTTTCTTTGGGCTGACGGGAGAGGAACATATCCATATCGATCCCGTCACCGGCATTGACGATAAGACTGAGCCAGCCGGCTGGAACCTGCGTTTTGTAGCCATCAGAGGGCACCAGCAAATAAGCATAATACAGACCGTCAATGCAGATATGGTGACCATGCGTGAAGTCAATGCTTTTTGGCGCACAGAATTCGGTGGCAGGGATATGGTCGATCTCACTGTCGCGCCCTTTGGCAAGGTACTCAGCCACAACCTCCTGTGCCCGGATGGAGAGCGGCTTTACAGCACTTTCATTTCTGCAGAGCAGGTTATAGAGGACATCTACCGTAAACTCATCCCAGTTTTCCGGAACGATGACCTCGTTACCGCACTGACGGAGGTAGTTGGTAGCAGTATGGACTGCACTTTGCAGGGCATTGATTGCCTCGCCTTCTTCATCAGAGCGCTTGGTGTTGCTCCACGGCTCATATTCAAAAATCAGGAAGAAACGTCGGGTAATTGCCTCACGGGAACCGATCTGCTGAACGAACTGGAGGTAGTCTTCCTGCATGAGCAGACACTGTTCATTGGTCTCCTGTTCCATCTCCTTCCGAACGGTATCCAGATGGCGGTTGATCTCTGCCCGGCGTGTCAGTACCTTGATTTGCAGCTTGATGGGGCTGATTTTCAAGTAGGATACAAAGGAATAGATGATGTTCCGCTGTTCCTGGGCGCTGCGCAGCATAAAATTGATGGGTACTACCTCGACGACCTTGACATAGCGGTGGTCTTTCGTGTAGATGATGCCGTTTTCAATTTTGGAAATCGGCAGATAATCTGCTACCGGGTTAAGGCAGGCGGGCTTCGGCTCCTGAGTGCGGATAGGGCGTTTTACTTTGCGCTCCTTGGAGACCTTCTTTTTTTGCTTGGAGGCTTTCTTCTCTTTGGCAGGCTTCTGCTTTTTCACAGGACGGAGTTTTTGGCGGATCTCGTAGCCACGAACTTCAGCAAACTCCGCTGGGAAATCCTCTCTGCCGGAGCGCCGTGACCGCCTGGGAGCCTTATCGGGCTTGTGTACCTTCTTTTTGATATGCTTGCCGCCATGCTCTGCCGCAGGAACCGCATCTTCTGCGCTGTTACCGCCTACAATGCGGCGGTTTCGCAGGTACTTTATGAAAATCAGCAGAAAAGAGGAAAGACTCTCACCGGAAATTCCGATAAGCGCCACCAATGCTGCTGGCAGTGCGGTCAGGCACAAAGCGATGATACGGGCAGTCAGGCCAAGAGGAAGCAATGAAAAAACCGGCACACCAATGGCAAATGCCAGGATGCCGGCTTCAATCACATTACGGGCTTTGAACATACCACCGAAGAAGGTGCCTGACTCGATGAAATTCGGTGGTATTATGTAGGTATCTCGGTCGATTTTATGATTCATGATTAACCTCGTTTCCGAAGCCGGGCGGGCACATCAGCCGATAATCCAGAACGGACCGCCAGCTCCAGCGCGCCGGCTGGCCTCATTTAAGATAATGGACAGATCCCAGAGCTGTTCGCTCCGTGTGTAACTGGCAGGGTCAGCCACCATGATCTTGCCGTCTTTTACGCCACGCAGGACAATGAAGTGACCGGAAGAGGTAAAGTGGCCTTCAGACATGATTGCTACTACCAGTTTACCATTAGCCAGTGCGTCTGTGATGCGCTGTGGTTCCGCAGTGGTACAGCCGGAAACCGGAAGCCCCCATTCCCCAGCGGCGGCAGGTATCAGCGCATGGTAAGAACCACTGCTTTTACACCAGTAGCCGTTGTTGTAAGACCACTCGGCCATCTCCACAGGGTCAACCATATCGTCCGTCAGAGAGGACACCACGATTGCCATAGCGGTAGGGCCGCAGCCATAACCGCCAATATTGTCCGTACCATATGCTTTACCGGCATAGCGTTCATCCAGTTGATTGTAGTAAACAACAGGTGTGATCCCGTCGGTGAAAGTAACATCGCCCAGAGCGGTGATGCTGTTTCCGGTCCACGCTTCCAGATTTTGCAGCAGACCATCGCCCAAGAACAGGCTTAGGTTGGAAGCGTAATCAGATGCAAGCTCCTTTTGGTCATCGGTAAGCTGGAATACAACATCAGAAAAATAGGACTCACCGTTGTAACGGACAGTATAGACCATCCATGTTTCGGACACCGTTGTTTCTTCCCCAGTCTCCGGATCAGTCACGGTGCTCTCACGAATCTCTTGCTTGCTGGTGTAGGAATATAGATGCTGCTTGTTTTCCCGCAGGGTGGCGGCAAGGTCATTCAGAGAAATGCTTTCAAAATCCTTGTCTTTGGCCGCACAATACTGAGAGATAAACAGGTTGGCGTTATAAATGGGACCGCCGGAATAGGCATTTTTGACCTCCATATGGTCGGCTCCCGATGCCGCAAAGTCAGCTTCGATCCGGGCAAGTACATCATCCAGTGCCTCACCCAAGATGCCGTTGAGGGTAAAAGTGATCTCGTTGGCGTTCTCAATAATCGCTGTTTCGCTATTCAAAATCGGAATTTCGGGGTCGGATGGCGAAAAGGCATTGGTCAGTCCACCGAAAATAAGACCAGGGAGCATGAGAACAAATAATACCGGCAGCATAAGCAGGGCAATGACTGCCACAATGATTTTTCCGATATGCTTCCGACCTGCCCACACTGCGCCTGCAACTGCACCGTAAGGACCGCCTGCGGCAGCGCCTTTGGCAGCGGAGGAAATAGCCTTTCCTGTTTTGATTGCGCCGCGAATGGTATGCGCTGCGGAGGCGCCGGTCTCCACAGCTTCGGAAAAACCGCTTTTTTGATCTTCTGGCATTTATATCTTGTCCTTTCTCCTCGGGGCTGGAGGCAGTTTTTTGACAATGGATTCGTTGAAGGCGATAGAACCGTCAGGAGCCATATAGGGCGATTTGTCAACAGCATCCACAGCGTACTGCTTATACCATGCTGTGCCATCCACGGCATGAACGGTGGTGTACTGGCCTTCCGGGGCAACATATTGGTCTGCGTGGTACATACCAAAGGAGATGCCTTCGGGATGTTCCGCAGTCACTTCTGTGCCGGTGATGCGGCCGCCGCCGATTTCGACATTTTGGAAGGTCGGAACATTTTCAGCTCCGGATTCCAGTGCCGCATATCCCATGTAAGAGTGTAGGGCTTCGGCGGCTTTTTCACCGGAAATGGAACCCATCTGGCTGATACTGCCCGTGGCTACGCTGCCGATTACATTGTTGGCAAAATTGCCGCCCTTACTGACGGAAGAAGCGTACATATGGCCGCCGATCCCTCCGGCTGCAGCATCGCCTAAAAGACTGCCAAGACCGGAAGGCTTGGAGCCGGGAGTTGTGGTGGCTGTTTTGATGGCGCTGTTTGTGACTTTTCGGCTCACCACTCCAGCAAGACCGCCGCTGGCAAACCCTGCTCCAAAGCCGCCGCTGCCTTTACC
>OGWZ01003186.1_pt1 | contig 11487 bp, 10 predicted proteins | sample 1576141 | NCBI WGS metagenome assembly OGWZ01 (sample SAMEA3541512, study PRJEB24748) | human gut metagenome | biome: human gut; feature: human-associated habitat; material: faeces | place: China | collected 2012
CGGGCGGCCGTGGCCGGCATGCTCGAGATCCTCGAATCCACCGGAGGCACGGACCGGGCCGGGGTATGTCTGGCCGCGGCACGCCACGCCTCGGGCCTGGGACCCGTGGCCTACGACGACCCCGTGGACCTGAGCGAATACGACATCGCCTACACCAAGGAGGACGAGTGAACCAGAAGAACGGACGGACCGACCCCGGCCCGCTGCGCGAGCGGGCGAGGAGCCTGTTCATCTCGCAGGCCACCATCGACGAAACGCTCGAATGGGCCACGCCCCGCCAACTGGACGCCATCGACCGCATGCTCGCCACGGAACTGGCCAACAGGGAGGCCTCCAAACGGGCAAGGCTCATGCGCCAGGCCCGGTTCCCGGTGCCCAAAAGCCTCGACGGCTACGACTTCGCGAACGTGCGCCTGCCCGACGGATACACCAAGGAGCAGCTGACCGGCCTCGATTTCGCGGCCAAGGCGCAGGACCTCGTGTTCTACGGCAAGACGGGACGCGGAAAGACCCACCTGGCCACCGCCCTGGGCATGCTCGCCATCGAGCAAGGCAGGAGCGTGAGGTTCCGGCAGACCGCGGAGCTCGTGCTCCAGCTCGGCAAGGCCAAACGCGACGGCGCCCTCGACAGCCTGCTCAGGGACCTCGCCCGTGCCGACCTGATCATCCTCGACGAGTTCGGCTACGTGCCCTTCGACATCGACGGGGCCCGTCTCCTCTACCAGATCATCGCCGGCAGCTACGAACGTCGCAGCATCATCTTCACCACGAACATCGAGTTCAGCAAATGGGGGACGATCTTCGCCGACGACAAACTCGCCGCCGCGATCATCGACCGCATCGTCCACCACGGACGCCTCATCGAATTCACCGGCCCCAGCCGACGCGTCAGCCAAGCCCTTATGTTCGGCAAGACGGACAACCAGTAAAACAAACCACCGGCCGGCACTCCTCATGCCGAAAACCGAAAAAAATTAGTGACGAAACACGAAACACCGACTTGACTAAAAACACTGCGGTACCCGTACCTGCCCTTGGAATCGGCGAACGCCCCGGCCACCTCTGCCCTGAGTCCGGCGTACTTGTCAACGCCGAGCCGGGCGTGGTGGCAGTGGTGGCCGCCGGGCGCGATGCCGGGCAGGCATGTCATCGAGCCGGGCGAATACGCCGGCCTCAACCGGTCGATCAACAGGGTCTTCTCCCTGTTCGACAGGCGCCGCAGGTCGGCGCCGGGGTCTTTTTCTGCGAGCCTCCACCACCTCCCGCATCAACGCGTTCCCCCGGCTCCAGTTCCTCGACCCTGCGGCGCAAAGCCTCCGCGTCATCATCATCGGCTGCGGACGGCCGGCGGCGGGAGTCCGCGGGCTTATTGCCCTGCGCGGAGTTCCTGTTTTTGGGCTGCAACGCGGCCATGCCGCCCTTGCGGTACGCCCTGACCCAGCCATGCACCGCGCCGACGCCCGCGCCGAGCTGTTTGGCGGCCTGCTTCTGCTGCATGCCGCCCAGCACCAGCTCGACTGCCCTTCGCCTGGTCTCCAGTGGGATGATGGGTTTGGCCATATGGCCAGCATACCGGGAATCCATCGCCAGCCAACGCTCCAGACACTGCCTGGTCGGATAACCCAGATGCTCCACCACCTGGGCCGTCATCATCGGCGTGGTGAAATACAACTCCACCGCACGCTCTCGTTCCTCAAGACCGGACATACGAAAATCTTTCCGTTCAGTCTCCAAGAAAACGTCCGCAGCCCCTAATCGCTTGCTGATGATTCCCGGTGCCGGGAATATATTGGTTTTCGATGCATTGGAGCGAGCTTGGCGTGGTGATTCGTTGCAAGACGGGCAGAGATCCGCTGATATTATGCCAGCTAGTCAGATTGTTGTTCCGAATGAGACACGATCCAACCGGTCCAACGCATATTTCCCGCTTGATTATCTGCCTCAGGCCATTGGCATGAAAATAGCCATGCTGGTGAACCTGTCGCCATATGCGCAGTGGCAGGCGGCGCGAATATCCAACAGCATTCTGTATGCGATTATGGGATGCTTTGCCATTGCGCTGTTGCCGCGTTGGAAATCGCTGATGGCGTTGCTATTAGTTATTCCACCGGTGGCGTTTGTGGCATCGAGCCTGATGATTGATGGCATGATTGTGGCGCTTTCGGCCTGTATGGTGGCGGCCATCGCTGCGATTGCAGGGAACAAACATGTGATTTCTCTGCCATGCACTGTGGCATTGGGAGTGCTGGCATGGGCTCTGGCATGTGAGAAGCTGTCCTATGCGCTTGTGGCAGGTGCCGCGCTATTCCTGCCATCTGCGGTAATGACTGTGCGGCGCAAAGTGGAATTTGTTGGCGTTGCGGCGGTGCTGATGGGGGTGTTGTACCTTCCTTGGAGCGTGCTGTTTAGTAGTTCGTTGGCGCAAGTGAATGTATCGCATAACATGAGCGTTGCGCTGTCCCATCCGATACTCACCATCGGCAAGATAGTTCGTTCCATGATATTTCTTGGGACTTATCACCTCACTCAGCTTCCAGTCTGGTATACCGTGATGTCGGTTGTGCTTGTACTGGTTTGGCTTGCGGCGTTGGTGTATACGGTGAAGACAACTGGGGCTGTTCGTATGGCACCGTCCGCAGGGGTGGGAAAGTATCGGTTCCTGATCTTGGCCCTAGTGATTGCAGCTGCTGAGATAGCAGCGTTCGTGCTCTTTGTGGGAATGACTTGGAATGACTTGGAATCGATGAGTCGATTCGGAGTGTTCCAAGGAATACAGGGACGGTATGTGCTCCCGGTGTTGCCAGTATTCCTGCTGGGACTAGTCATAGTTGACGATAGGAAGGTAAGCCAGCGCGCCCTAGCTTGCTGATGATAAGGGTTTGCTGGCTCGGCTATTGCTCTACTTCATCGAGTGAATGCGGTTGTCGTACACAACGTTCTCGCATGAGCGAATCGTGGCAAGTACCGCGCATTTCAGGCGTTCGCCGATGCTCAGCTTGCTGATCAGGGCGCGCATGGTGGCCACGTCATCGAGATGGTTCTGCCAGTCGCTGTCATGTAGTTCTTCGGAGCCGAGCGCCTTGAGGCCTTTGCCTTCATCGCGCACGCTGGCGGTCAGGCCGAAGTAGTTCCGGCACGGGGTGATGCCCTGTTCCAGAGTGAACTGGAAGTTCTCGGCTGCGGAAAGCACGTTGTCATGCCAGAATGCGGCGGTTCGCTTCGAGTGCGTCACCGAGTCGGGCTCCTGAAGCCAGTAATAGAGCACGCAATCGATGTCGGCCACTTTGCCCATGCGGGCGTACAGGGGGCCTGCCATGCGGATATCCTGCGCGTAATGGCCCTCGGGGAACCGCAGGCCGTCCCACAGCTCGCGCCTGTACAGGCGGCACCAGTTCGCCTCGTTGAAGTAGCGGGCCTCGGTGTTGCGGCCGAGCTTGCTGCCGAGCAGTCGCAGGCTTTTGCAGAACACGGTCTGGTAGGCGGCGAGCGGGTGCTCGAACACGGTGATTTTGCCGGGCGCCTGCGCACCCGTCTCGGCCTCTTTGGACACCTCGCCCAGCTGGGAGACGCCGAACTGGCGCCAGCGGGCCTTGCTCATATCCGCGCCGGTGTTTTGCAACGCGTGCAGCAGGTATTCGATATTGCGGCGGTCGAGGATGTCGTCGTTGTCGGAGAACGCGATGTACTCACCATGCGCGGCATCGAGGCCGGTGTTCTGGGCCTTGGCGATGCCGCCGTTTTCCTGATGGATCACGGTGACGCGGCTGTCCTGCGTCGCATACTCATCGCAGATGGCCGGGCTGGAATCCTTGGCCCCGTCGTCCACCAGAATCACCTCGAGGTTCGTATACGACTGCTGCAGAATGGAGTCCACGCAGTAGCGCAGGTAGTCTTCGGCGTTGTATACCGGCACGATTACGGAAATGAGGGGAGTGGCGTTGATTGGCAAGACTTGTGCTTCCTCTTTGTATATGCGGACGTATCCAGTATTGCACGTTTCCTAGCCGAGCTGCGCAACGTTTAATGGGGTACTTTTGCTCGAGGATGTTTGATTATTGACGATGAAGACACCTGTGGAAGTCAATTCAGACTCAAGGCATCGAGAATGGGGTAGAGGCGATTCGCAAATTCGGGTACACCGCTTTTCCGGAGCATGTCTGCGTAGTCTTCAGGCGTTTGTGGATATCATTTATAGCTCAGCAGTGCCGTGTGACAAACTCTTGCCACTCTTCCTGGATCGAGATCCAATACATCGAGGAAGAAATCATCGGGTCTCTTTACTTCGATGCGAAGAGGCTGTGTCGAAGTTTCAGGAAAATCTTTCGTGTTGAAGGTGACCAAGGTTTGTGCGGGTAAATAATCTGCTGCTGCAAGTACGTGCCGGTCTTTCTCGTCGCATGTCATATTTTTGATGAGGCTTTCGTAACCAGTGACTAGAGCCTCTGGGAATGCGGCAGTCATCGCATTGATACGTTGCGCCGAACGCTCTTCTCCTATGCGTAATTAGAGGTCTCTCCTCAGCTCATCGAGTATCTGTTGTGACCAGTATGGGGCATAGAGGTGTTCCTCGGCGAGACGGAGGATCAAATCGTTGATGAGTTCGTTGAAGAGCCATAAATCTGTGTGGAATGAAATATGTGACAATCCAGCATTGAGTTTGAGCTCGTAATTTTGGTATGGCTCGTCTCATCGGTAGGATAATGACGAATCAAACCTTGCGCTTGAACGCTTATTACCGGAAGGATTGCCTGAGCATGGCAGATTCTGTTGAGTATCCCGATCTCGTTATCGTCGGCGCGGGCCTGTTCGGTCTGACGGTGGCGCAGCAGGCGGTGGAGCACACCGGCGCCCGCGTGCACATCATCGATATCCGCGATCACATCGGCGGCAACGCCTACTCGTATATGGACGAGGAGACCGGCGCCGAAATCCACAAGTACGGCGCCCACCTGTTCCACACCTCCAACAAGCGCGTCTGGGACTACGTGAACCGTTTCACGAGCTTCACGAACTACGTGCACCGCGTGTACGCCACCCATGACGGCGAGGTCTACCCGCTGCCCATCAACCTGGGCACCATCAACCAGTTCTTCCACGCGCATTACACGCCGGCCGAGGCCAAGGCCCTGATTGAACAGCAGGCGGGCGAGCTGGCCGGCACCGATCCGGCCAACCTGAACGACAAAGGCATCCAGCTCATCGGCCGCCCCCTGTATGAGGCGTTCATCAAGAACTACACCGGCAAGCAGTGGCAGACCGACCCGTCCGAGCTGCCGGCCGCCATCATCAAGCGCCTGCCCGTGCGCTTCAACTACGACAACCGCTACTTCAAGGACACGTGGGAGGGCCTGCCCGCCGACGGCTACACCGCGTGGATGGAGAAGATGATCGACGACCCGCGCATCACCGTGGAGCTCGGCGTCGACTTCTTCGACGAATCCCAGCCGTACAACAAGACCGCGCTCAAGGCCGCGGGCGTGCCGGTGGTGTACACGGGTCCGGTGGACCGTTACTTCGGTTACGAGCTTGGCGACCTGAAGTGGCGCACGGTGGACTTCAAGGAGGTCCGTTACGATGAGGGCGATCATTTCGGTTGCCCGGTGATGAACTTCTCCGACGCGGACGTGCCGTACACGAGGGCTATCGAGTTCAAGAACTTCAACCCGGAGCGCCGGGACCGGCAGAATCCGGACAAGACCGTGGTGTGGGAGGAGTACAGCCGTTTCGCCGAGCGCGGCGACGAACCGTACTACCCGGTGAACACCGATGCGGACAAGGCCCTGTACGCGCGGTACGAGGCCAAGGCCGCGGCCGAGCCGAACACCGTGTTCGGCGGCCGCTTGGGCACCTACAAGTACTATGACATGCACAACGTAATCGACACCGCCCTGACCGCCTACGAGGAGCAGGTCGCACCGCTACTGAAGAAGTAGACCGTCGTTTCGCCAGAGGATTAACGATTTAGCCTGAAACCGACTGAATATTGCTGAGGCAATAGCCGGTTTCAGGCTTTTGTGTTTTTGGAAGCCAAATTTCCTGGGGTACTTAAGGCTCGCCACGAGGAGTACAGTTGTCTGTAACGCACAATGTGGCGCGTAAGACGAGGGGCGCATCTCGCAAGTGGGGTGCGATGCAGTTGAAGGAGTGCATGTCATGACTGATCCGAATGTCAATCCGAACGGCCAGGTGCCGTGGCAGCAAGCTGACGCCAATCCGACTGAGCCGTTAAATGCGATGACGGCGGAAACGGGAACCGCCGCCAACAATGCTCCAACCCAAGCAATCGCAGCGGGCGAACAGCCCACTCAAGCGTTCACTCCTGTTGAGCAGCCTACGCAGGCGTTTACACCTGCCGAGCAGCCCACCCAGCCTTTTGCGCCGGCCAATCAGCCGGTACCGCCTACGCAGGCTTTGCCACCAGTGACTCCTGCCGCTGCGCCCGCGCCCGCACCGGCAGCACCCAATTCGCCCTATCCGGGGGCGGCTTCGGCAGGCGGATCGGTTCCTCCGGTCTACGGCAGCGTCAGTGCTCCGGTATATCCGGGCGGCGGGGCCGTGCCTCCGCAAACGCCCTATAACCCGTATATGCAAGGCGGCCAACCGAACGGCCAGCCGGGATGGTCTGGTTCTTACGGCAGTGTGCCGCCTGAAGCGAACCAGAAGTACAACGGTCTGGCTATTGCCGGTTTTATCTGCTCGTTCCTTGTCTCACTCCTCGGTCTGATCCTGAGCATCGTGGGCCTCAACCAGATTAAGAAACAGGGCGGCAAGGGCAAGGGCTTGGCCATCGCCGGCATCATCATCAGTGCGGCGGGCATGGTGATACAGGTAATACTGGTCATCGCGCTGATCGTCGGCGGTGCCTCGTATGCCAGCAAGGCTATAGATGAGGCGAAAACCGATTCCTTCTATAGTCAGTCCTCTTCGGGCAACGGTGATAGCAGCGATAAGAGCAAAGCTCAAGATAATCTTGACGATGCGCTGGACGACACGTTGGGCGAAACCCATGACGATCTAACCGACGGCGATTATGGGCTATACGATTCGATTCAGGATTTCGTCGACTCTTTGGAATTCAAGGACTCCATTGAATCCGAAGCGGATACGTTTGCAGACACCGGCATCACCTTCAACTACCGTGTCGACGGTGACACCTTGGTGTACGAGTACGTGCTCGACGACAGCTACGCCTCGCTAGGCGATACCTTCGCTTCCTCACTGGATGCTATGGACAGCACCTATCAATCCACCGCGAATCTGCTGGGCTCGATGTGCAAGACCTCCAGCGGCAAGGCATCATTGCGCGTCATCATGCACACGCAAAGCGGCCAGTCGCTGTATGACAAAACCTGGACCGAAAAGTAGCAATCCCAGCGAACGTGCGTTTTGGTCGATTGAAGGCCGGTCTGCTTGCTCCTTGGACGGATGCTTCTGCGGAAGGAACCGCCAAGGAGTAGGCTTACAGGCATGAGACTCGCACGTTTTTCTTTGAATGATTCGCCGCGCTACGCCTTCGTACAAAAGGACGAAACGGACGGCAAGGACTACCTCATCGAACTCGACGGTCATCCGCTGGCCGGCGACCAGGTCAAGCCCACCGGCGCTCGTTACCCGGTCGACGGCGACGGCATCCGCCTGCTTTCCCCGGTGATCCCCTCCAAGGTCTACGGTCTGGCCAAGAACTACGAGGCCCACGCCCAGTTCATGCACGAGGCCGGCCACTCCGAAATCGCCCACGCGCCGGAAGACATGGTGATCTTCACCAAGCCGTCCACCTCGGTAATCGGCCCCGACGATCCGATCGTGTACCCGGCCTGCTCCAAGGACATGAACTTCGAGCCGGAAGTGGCCGTGGTGATGGGACGCATCGCCAAGAACGTGTCCGTTGAAAACGCGATGGATTACGTGCTCGGCTTCACCTGCGTGAACGACGTGACGTTGCGCGATCTGCAGGGCATCGACCCCACGTGGACGCGAGCCAAGGGCTTCGATACCTCCTGCCCGCTTGGCCCGTGGATCGTGATGCGTGACGACCTCGACTGGAAGGACGCCAAGATTTCCTTCACGCTGAACGGCGAGGATGTGCCGATGGCGTCTGGCACCACCGCGAACCTGATTCACGGCATCCCCGAGCAGATTGCCGCCATTTCGTCGTTCTCCACGCTGCTGCCTGGCGACGTCATCATGACCGGCACCCCGAACGCCTCCGGCCACCTCGACCCAGGCGACGAGACCATCGTGCACGTCGAAGGCATCGGTGATCTGCGCAACGTAATCGTTCGGGCGTGACTCGTTCTGGCTCCCCTCTCTGAGGGGAACCGTCCAGGCGGAGAAGCTGACTGAGGGAACCAAGAACGCGCCTTACGCTCCCGGCAGAAGTGCGTGCAGGGCGGTCATCACCACCAGGCTGATGATGGCCGTCACTGTCAGCGAGAAGCCGGCGAGTTTGGCGTTGCCGGTCAGCGAATCGGTGAACTTAGTTGAGAAAAACGTGATCGGGGCGAAGGAGCCCAGCACGATGATCTCGCGAATCCTCATGTCAAACTGCCGACCGCGCCGAGACGCCGGGACAGTTCCGTGCCGGCAAGCCGCAGCTTGGTCTTAAGCGACCGCTCCTGTTCGGGGCGCAGCGATCCGCTCACGAAAGTGAGAGCCAGCCCGGCGATGGGAAAGTCGTTGTAGTCGCGCACAGCGACGGCGTATGAATCAAAGCCGGGCGTCACGTCTCCGTGTTCCTCGGCAAAACCGGTGCGTTGGGTTTCGGCGAGCGTTGCCTCCAGCTCCTTGGGCGATTTGGGGCCGATGCCGGTGCGGTCGGTGAACGCCTGACGATTGGGATATAGCGCGCGGACCTGATTGCGGGGGAGTGCGGACAGAATGGCCCGCCCGGTGGCGGTCAGGTGACTGGGTAGGCGCACGCCCACGCCTGACACTAGCGGCGGGCGATGCGCGGCGCGCTCCTCAATCACATAAATGATTTCGTTGCCGTGCAGCACGGCCAGATGTCCGTTTTCGCCGGTCTCGTCAACAAGACGCGCCAACGCCGGATGCGCGACCTGCGATACACGATGTTGGCGAGAATAGGCCGATCCCAGCTCGAAAGTCTTGAGTCCGATGCCGTACGCGCGCTGCTCGGCAAGGCGGGTGACCAGTCCGTGACGCTCCAAAATCTCCAACAATTGGTACACCGTGGAGCGCGGAATGCCGAGTTCGCGAGCGAGCGTGGCGGCTTGCGTCTGACCATTGCTCGCGATGAACTCGAGGATGTCGAGCGTACGGTCGGCCGCCGGAGCCAGCGAGACACGTGGCGCGGATGATGATGTCTGATGTTCCCGTTCTGATGGCTTCACCTGCGCCCGCTTGACGGTACGTGGCTCGGTGAAGGCGTATTGCTGCGAGGCATGGCTCATATTTCCATCACCTTACATGTCTGAGATTTCAGACACAAGATGGACGAAGTGGCTTATGGCGGGCATCCGACTGAGGTGAAATGGCCAAGGTTTGATTACTCGGGGAGCGATTGATCGCGTTTGCGTCGCCTGCTGTTGATGGGCAGGTGCGGTGAGCGAATGCGGGCAGTCGCGGATCCCCGGCGAAGCATGTGCCGCATATGTCGTATATGCGGAATGCGGCACATATATAGAAAGGTATGAGCATGGCAGAGCAGACGGTCACCGTAGGTGTTGGAGCGCTGAGCATCGAGGACGTTATCGCCGTAGCGCGCGGCGGTGCCAAAGTGGCGATTTCGGACGAATCGAAGCATGAGATGGCGCTGAGTCGCGCGGTTATCGATCATTTGGCCGACGACACCGTGCCGCATTACGGTATCTCCACCGGATTCGGCGCGCTCGCCTCCACCTCCATCCCCAAGGAACAGCGTGCGCAGCTGCAGAAAAGTCTGATTCGCTCGCATGCCGCCGGTGCCGGACCGGAAGTGGAGCGTGAGGTGGTGCGCGGCCTGCTGGTGCTGCGCCTGAGCACCCTGTGCACCGGACGCACCGGTGTGCGCCCGGAAACCGCGCAGGTCTACGCCGATATGCTGAACGCCGGCATCACCCCGGTGGTCTACGAATACGGTTCACTCGGATGCTCCGGTGATTTGGCGCCGCTCGCAGCCTGTGCTTTGGTGGCGATGGGTGAAGGCGAGGCCCGCAACGCTGACGGCCTCAAGATCGGCGGCGGCGAAGCGCTGCGTGCGGCCGGCATCACGCCCGTCGATTTGAAAGAGAAGGAAGGACTGGCGCTGGTCAACGGCACCGACGGCATGCTCGGCATGTTGTGTATGGCCATCACCGATCTGCGCCTGCTGCTCAAGACCGCGGATGTCGCCGCCGCGATGAGCGTGGAAGGCATGCTCGGCAACGACCGCGTATTCGCCGCCGACTTGCAGGCGCTGCGCCCGCATCGCGGCCAAGGCGATTCCGCTGCGAACATCGCCCGCATGCTCAAGGACTCTGGTCTGATTGAGGCCGGCCGCCCGGGCTCCACCGTGCGTGTGCAGGACGCCTACTCGCTGCGCTGCACCCCGCAGGTGCACGGCGCCGCCCGCGACACCGTGGAATACGCGGCCTCCGTGGCGGGCGTGGAACTCGCCTCCGCCATCGATAACCCGTGCGTCACGCTGGACGGCCGTGTGGAGTCCAACGGCAACTTCCATGGCGCGCCGCTGGCCTATGTGCTCGATTTCCTGGCGATTCCGACCGCCGACGTAGCCTCTATCTCCGAGCGTCGTACCGACCGCTTCCTTGACGTGGCGCGCAACCGCGGCCTGCCGGCGTTCCTGGCTGGTGACCCGGGCGTGGACTCCGGTTTCATGATCGCCCAATACACCGCTGCCGGCATCGTCTCCGAAATGAAGCGTAACGCCGTGCCTGCCTCGGTCGATTCGATTCCAAGCTCCGCCATGCAGGAAGATCACGTGTCGATGGGTTGGGCCGCCGCCCGCAAGCTGCGCCGGTCGATTCCGGCCTTTGCGCGCGTGCTGGCCGTGGAACTGCTGTGCTCCTGCCGCTCCTTCGACTTCCGCAAGCCGTACCGTCCGGGTGCGGCGGGCGCCGCCGTATACCGCGTGGTGCGCCAGTACGCCAACGAAATCGGCCCCGACGTACGCGATACCTGGACCACCCCGCAGATTGAGGGCGTGGCCGAGGCGATTCTCTCCGGCGAAGTCCTCGCCGCCGCCGAATCCGCCGTCGGCGCACTGAAGTAGCGGCTGCCCAAGCTTCCTCATCAGAGGGGGCTACTAGTCACCCTCCCCACCAAAATCCAAAACTTGAGTCATATGCACTCAAGTTTTGGGAATAGAATGGGTTCCAGGTCGGTTGACCATATCAGACAACGACAAGCTGCGGTCTGTCGCAACGCTCGCAGGGCTTTCGAAGCCCGCGAGCCGCACTGCGCAGACCGCATGATATGGAGGAATACGATATGGAACAGAAGTTCACCACTATGGCCCAAGAAGCCGTCGGCGACGCGATTCAGAGTGCG
>OGWZ01003192.1_pt1 | contig 11475 bp, 9 predicted proteins | sample 1576141 | NCBI WGS metagenome assembly OGWZ01 (sample SAMEA3541512, study PRJEB24748) | human gut metagenome | biome: human gut; feature: human-associated habitat; material: faeces | place: China | collected 2012
CTCTGAATATTGGCTTTAATCTAAAAAACTGGAGACGGTTGCGCTTCTTCGCCCATAGCTCCTCAATGAAATCCCGAGTTTGAATACTCAGGAATCTTTGGTTCGGCACTTCGCTTGGCATGTCGCCGGGTCCTCAATGAAGTCCTGAGCTTGAATGCTCAGGAATGTGAGCGTATGACTCAGGAAATGGTTCATTCCTCCGTCCTCAATGAAGTCCTGAGCTTGAATGCTCAGGAATCGCAGACGGCAACTAGCGTGTACACGCTTGACTTTCCTCAATGAAGTCCTGAGCTTGAATGCTCAGGAATTGGCCAGACCATGCGCGAAACCATCGCTGCCGATTCCTCAATGAAGTCCTGAGCTTGAATGCTCAGGAATTCTCTTCTCAGGATGAAGCAGGTAGTAGTTGCGTTCTCCTCAATGAAGTCCTGAGCTTGAATGCTCAGGAATCGGAAAGGATGCCCCATTCATCTATCCGACAACTATCCTCAATGAAGTCCTGAGCTTGAATGCTCAGGAATGATCGCGTAATCGCCCTTGTCACGGCCAAACCGGTCTCCTCAATGAAGTCCTGAGCTTGAATGCTCAGGAATGACATGATTAACATGCATATCGACTTAGGGCTACCGTCCTCAATGAAGTCCTGAGCTTGAATGCTCAGGAATATCTGACTCTCGAATTCTCCGCCATCGGGGAATTCCATCCTCAATGAAGTCCTGAGCTTGAATGCTCAGGAATTGCTCAAAGGCCTCGACGCCGGCAGGAGGGCCCGTTCCTCAATGAAGTCCTGAGCTTGAATGCTCAGGAATCTCGAATCTCGCGAAAACCGCCGACAAACAGTTGGTCATCCTCAATGAAGTCCTGAGCTTGAATGCTCAGGAATACAATCCAACTCTGCCGCCACTGCCCACTGTCATAGTTCCTCAATGAAGTCCTGAGCTTGAATGCTCAGGAATCATTCGATTTAATGAAGCAGGAAGCCATGGCCGGTAAGTCCTCAATGAAGTCCTGAGCTTGAATGCTCAGGAATATCGAAAACCGTAGAGCACCACCACCACAGTGGCATCCTCAATGAAGTCCTGAGCTTGAATGCTCAGGAATACTACCGGCAAACCGACTTTCGAGATTCGTTTGCGTAATCCTCAATGAAGTCCTGAGCTTGAATGCTCAGGAATGTCCTCGTAGCTGATCGCCTCGCCGAAGACTTCCGTCCTCAATGAAGTCCTGAGCTTGAATGCTCAGGAATATGGCAAGGCTATCGACGTTGACTGCAACTCAATTCCTCAATGAAGTCCTGAGCTTGAATGCTCAGGAATTTGTTTTCGGGTGTGTCGTCTGTTTGTTTGTGTTTCCTCAATGAAGTCCTGAGCTTGAATGCTCAGGAATTTGTGGAACGTAAGCTCGCCGCCGATTTCGTGGTCAATCCTCAATGAAGTCCTGAGCTTGAATGCTCAGGAATATCATCCACCGGACACTTGTCAGGAGCGCTCCACTCTCCTCAATGAAGTCCTGAGCTTGAATGCTCAGGAATGACGAATCTGTGTGACTTCTTCCAAAACATCTGGGTCCTCAATGAAGTCCTGAGCTTGAATGCTCAGGAATGTGAAGCAGTTCGCCAGGCTCGCCGAAGCGCAGGATCCTCAATGAAGTCCTGAGCTTGAATGCTCAGGAATGGGCGTTGTTTCCGCATTCCTATTATACGTGTTTCTCCTCAATGAAGTCCTGAGCTTGAATGCTCAGGAATCGAAATCAGGTTCCAACGGAACATCGTAATGTTGAAATCCTCAATGAAGTCCTGAGCTTGAATGCTCAGGAATTTTGTTTTTGGAATGTCGCATATTTTGTGCTGTATCCTCAATGAAGTCCTGAGCTTGAATGCTCAGGAATGCCACGTCAACGATGACGGCTGTTTTTTTGTGCTTCCTCAATGAAGTCCTGAGCTTGAATGCTCAGGAATACACCACTACCCGGTTGGAAATGGCTATCGTTCATCCTCAATGAAGTCCTGAGCTTGAATGCTCAGGAATGTCAGGAATATCGCCCGCGTATGGCACACCTTCAGTTCCTCAATGAAGTCCTGAGCTTGAATGCTCAGGAATCAGTGACGTGCTACGCAAATCGTTGAAAATGTATATCCTCAATGAAGTCCTGAGCTTGAATGCTCAGGAATAGTCATAGTCTAAGACCTTGCAATGACACATATTCTAAAGGCTTTTGCGAGCGACTCTTTCATTTCTATCGCAATACAGAAGCAATATAAGTTCACTGGCTCCAAAACAACTATTTTTCAAGTGCGAGCGCTCACCGTGTGTCGCAGCAATGATGCATCTCTCGCACTTGAAAAACAGCAAAACACTCTTTACTTATCAAACAACATCACCATTAGGCTAAAACTTCAAATCACTGTCGGTATCTCTAAATCGACGTATCCACGGCGCCCCAAGAAATCCAAGCCCTCTTCCGTTTGAGAAATGGTTCCAAGAGAACAGAACACAACAGAATCGATTGAGTCATCTATTTCCCTCTCTATCTGCATACGGACATCCAACATCATCGAAGGACGTACCCGCAGTAAGAAGACGCTATATTGCAATCGCTCTCCATAGTGTTGAAGAATTTTCGCAACATGTGAGCGGCAGCAATCATCGCTGATATCATATGCCACCAGATAGCCACGTTTCTGATTCGTCATGCCCCACTCCTTAACGAATTCTGATTCCGCGATATTCAGTTTGCGTCCCATCAAGATATCCCAAAATCATTCTGGCCTGAATTTCGATAGTCCTTCGCCAAGAAGCTTTGTATTTGAATACCGGATGGATGATTTCCGTAGCCATTCTTCGTTCGTATGCTTTGATCACCGTTTTCCGAGTCTCATCTGTCATGCGCACGGAGCCAAGCGCATCCGAGAATCCAGATGCATTGATTTCACCGTTATTAATCACTGTTTGCACTACCGAATCTGCAATCGGAGCCCTGAATTCCTCCATCAAATCCAGAGCCAATGCCGGTTTATTCCGTTTGCTGCTATGCAAGAAACCAGCATGCGGATCAAGACCGCAGGAAATCAAAGCTCGCACACAATCCGACAACAATAATGTGTATGTAAAATCAAGCAGTGCATTCAACGCGTCTGGAGCGGGTCTACGCATACGGGCAATCCAAGGCCACTCAGCTTGACGATCAGTTTTAATAAGATGCTCGAATTGAGAGAAATACAACGCTGCAGACTCTCCTTCGAGACCAAGTATGTCCTGCCAACGGTTCGCATTTCCAACCTGTTTCTCAATATGTCGCAGTTGCGGCAATACTGGATTGTCCGATTCTGACCGTCGCAGCAAAACAGATTGATTGTGTATTTTTGCGACGATAAATTCACGTGCAAGACCAAGCCGTCCTTCATGGGAAGCTACGTGCTGGTCAACACGTTGCTCCCCGTTTGGTCCATAAGAGGGAATGGACCATCCGTACATTCGTCCTGTTCCACTGCACCAAACTATGGGAATATCACGCCACATCAACTCACGGATTAGCCCACTTGACAAATCGGTATTGCCGTAAATCTGCAAACCTTGCATGGTATCAATTGGAATAGAAGCAAGTTCTTCGCCATTTTTCTGAACAATCATTCTTCCGGATCTTGTAAAGGCTTTTGCTCCAGGAGTAGCAAGATGCGTTACTTGATTATCTGGAGACGAAACCATCACTCGATGCGCGACAGCACATAACTTGCGTTCTTCCGGCAGACAAATCCCTACATGTGAGCATCGCATACAACGAGCGCTGTCCTCTAATGGCTCAGGAGCTTGTTCCGAATTAATTAACGTTCGAGTTTCTTCCACCGCTTTATGCGCGTTTTCATAATCTTCTTCGTCAAGGTCAACTTCAACCCGCCGATGGTGCGTGGTGAAAAATATTTCAGTACCAGCTACATGAAAACCCATATTTTCAAGACATGCAGCCTGTAAAGCAAGCTGTGTACGCATTGCGGGCGTAACTATCATCGCCCGCTTCACAGGCGTCGCTTTATATTCACGAATAACGATTCCGCTATCCGTCATTTTTGCAGCATCCAGCTTGCCGCTGACGCCCCATTCCTCATGCCTGATATTCACGGCTTGATACGAATCCGCATCAGGAGCGCCATCAGTACGGTCAACCTTGCGATGATCATATGTTCCTCGCATGATTTGATCCGAATCGACTTTTTCTCCTACCGCTTCCAACCACGCTCTGCGCGGGCAGAACATGTAATTGGCAACCAAGCTAATCGGAATAGGGTCGTCATCCATAGCTTTCTCCTTGTTATTCCATTTGTTTTACTGGGATGATTTCACCAGGCTCCAGCCATCGTTCCGGAGCACTTTTGTTATCAGACATGAACTGATTGAAAAGGCAACAGGCAGGAACACCTTTTTCTTCAAGCCAGTCAGATGCCGCACTCATTACTTGGTCTCCCCTGAAACGAGCCTGCTGAATACCGAATTGCGCAAGCGCTTCGCTACGTATAACGGAACGGTATTTCGCAGTTGTCCAGTATTGATCGAACAACGGAAGAATCGCGAAACGAATTGGGCCTTTAATCTGGAACATTGCCGCGCTACTGTCACGAGACATTTCGCTTCCAATAGTCGTAACACGCGTCGGAAAGGCGGAAACGCCAATCAATGCGCACCATGCACGCGCATTGTCGGTTTTCGATGGAGCGTGAAGGCCCGTGGCAGCACGGCTAAATGCTTTATTGCCACCAACCTCATCCTCAATTGTCGTACCAAGCAATCCATCCCGAACTTTTTCGATGGGTCGTGCTGCAACCTTTTGGGCCAAAGGAAACAAACGACCTCCGATGAATTCTTGCCCTTTGTTTCGCGTCACCATTTCCCAACGAGAAGCCCCGAAATCAGAACGTAAACTATGATTAGTTTGCTCACCTGACCAGTATGAAGGCTGCCCCAGTGCGCCGAAGTAACGGTAATCGCCGAATGTTTCCATGGCGTCAACCGCAGCTTCTCGATTTCTTTGAAGTTTTTCCCAGCCATAAGGAACACCCAAATTGCTTAGCCTCGGTGACATTGTGGCATGGAACGCCCCACTTGGCTTGTCGGATTCATTTGAAACCGTATAGTCGTCTTGAGAAGTCAACGGCAAAGATTGAAACCACCGCTTAGCATGTTCACTCACAACCTTCGATATTTGATCGATATCCAAATCATCATTCGTCTTTATCTCAAAAGCCTGCAAATCATCCAGCCATCGAAATAGGCAAACACGATCAGGATTAGCATCTTCAAGAATGGATGCAAGACCGACCATAAGCAAATGCGAGAATGCGTCGGTCGCATCCGCAGAAATGACAACACTCATCACAGCCCCTCCTTCGAACATGTAATATCCGCAGCGCGAAGCAAAGCTTCAAGGTAAGAAACTCCCCAGAAACCATACCTTTGATTGGTATGGTCGATGAGGGTCTCCCACTCACCGGTTTCGAACAATCGGTCGGAAAGCACATTCAATTCCGGATTCATTTCGCGGGAAGAACCACCCTCCACAGGAAGCAGATATTCAGTCCCATACTGGAAAGATGCACGTCCGTGGCCATGTGATGTGCCTATGAGTCGTGCGACAAGCTGCTTGTCGGTTTCTTCCATATCTCGCAACCGTTCATTCGTTTTGCTGGCTTGAAGGAATTCCGCAACGGAACGTTGCTCATGACGCCAACCATGCAGTCGATATTCGTTACGAAGTCCCCGCTCTTTGGCATGCGAAATAAAGTACCGGCTCTTTGCCCAAAGTTCCGTTTCCTGCACCTCGCGATCATTACGAAGCAGTCTCTGGAAACGCCTGTCTTTCTTGCCCTCATCATGATATTCACCGGCAATACGCAAATCATTGGTCAAAGTATCATCAAGCCCGACAGCTTTACCAAGCGCTTGTGCACGCCAAGCTACATGATCTTGATGGCCTTCTTTCCTGCGAAGATTGGAATCATTCGATATTCCTCCTAGAAAAAGAGTCTTTTTCCTAGAGACTATGATTTCCTGATCAGATTCAGAATCTGGCGCATTTTCAGAAGCACTGCTTACGATCCATCTGACTTCACGGATAATCTCATTGCCATCAACATCAAAACAAGAATGTTCTCGTTCAAAACAAAGCAAGGAGCACTCCACCGAACTTGTCGACTCCGCTGCCGCAGCTGCACGAATCAGTCTTAACGACTCTTGCATGTCGTTTTGCACTTTGTCAGAAAGGACTTCAGCATTGTGCTCGCCAGAGATTTCTTCAATATTTTGAATATGCTGAAATGCTTCAATCTCTTTCGGCTTAAGCGAAATGTCATTGATGACCATGATAGAGGAGCCGCATTTGTTAAAAACATCCTCTACCGTAGAAGAACCTTCTGGATCAAAAATCGCAACATTCTCAGTGAATGTAGAGAAAACTCTTTCAAAATCATCAAGGATAAGTATGTCGCCAGATTTGATCACAGCATGCTCGGCATCTTGCACATGCATGCATATCACACGATGACCTTCAGGTTCCGAGGCGCGATATCTGAATACTCTATGTGGAAAATCGATTTTATCTTTTCCACCATGCTCATTGTCAGCCTCGACCCGAGCACCTCTCCTTCGCGACTTATTGTCTTCCTTCTCCAAACATTTAAAGAACTCTTGAAGTCCACGCCATTTTCTAACGGGGAATAACTCGTCATTCTCAGGCTGCGCCATTTCCAGAATTCGAATAGCCGACATGTCATTCCATGGCAAATTTCTCACCACGATATTAATGTCAGGACCACTGGAATTAAGATCATCCCGTAACCATAGATTGAGGTCCGCACGTCCCTGTTGAAGATCAACCCCACACAGGTTGGCACATAAATTCTCATCTGTGACAGATAGATTCTCAACATCCCATAGTTCCAAACGCTGGATTAAAAGTCTGTCGGGATCTTCCCGAGGTACCATGGTTTTTCCTACGGACCATGCGCTGATGCTCGGCTTTCCAGTTTCTGCATCTTCCAAGGAATTTAGCCAAGTCTGCGCCTTTATAATATCTTCAGGCTTGTAAGGAACAGTCTCGTCAGATTGCTTCTTTTCAGAAAGCTTCTGCAAATCAACGCCAAATAAATACTATATAAGAAGTTATATGCCAACTACACTTATATGAGTGTAAAAGCAGCAAAATCATACACAATATACAGAAAAGAAAAAGCCGGGAACGGGAACGACGGTTGAAACCGACGAACTCGACTCCCGGCATCGCGACTGCTTCTCAAAGATGTGCGCTTGACTCACATGGATGGTACTGAGAACCATTCGCTTGCGATCTGCTTCCGCGCACGTGCCAGCGCAACGTAAATACGTCGCAGGCACACGGCAGACACAAATCAAGTCTGTATAAATCTTCCAGCCGGTGTAAAAGCCAGCCGAAAAGCCACAGGCTACTCTAGTCGCACGGTCGAATAATCACAAATCGATCGCAAAACCATGGAACAGCATACGCATCCATGTTTTGTTACCCGGACATGGAGGTTACGGTAACAAAATGCGGAAAAGCGAGCCAGAAGCCGAAGGTTAGGACTGAAGGAATACAGACTGAAGGAATACAGACTGAAGGATATAGGGTGGGACAACGACGTGAAAGGGGTCCTGCCGTTTAAACGGCAGGACCCCTTCGCATCAAGACGAAATCAGCCCAATCAAGCCAAATCCGCACAACCCGGTCAATTCAGCCAAACCAACCCAATCCCAACCGGATTGCACCAACCAATTCGGCCAATCCGGTCGACTTAGTTGAATCGACCAAGCGGAATCAGCCCAACTGATTCACCCCAACCAAAATCAGGCCTTGGCAACCTCGATGGCGGGCTCGGAGCCTTCGGCGCCGGCAACAACGTCAAGCGAGTCGGCGAGCGTGTCGGCGGACACGAGATCGCGGAACTGCTCGACCTTCGCCACGTCGCCGGCCGGGACGGTCAGCTTCAGCGCGATATGGTCGGAGACCTCGAGACCGGCGGCCTTACGGGCGTCCTGCACGGAGCGGATCACGTCGCGGGCGTAGCCTTCGGCAACCAGATCGTCGTTCAGCTCGGTGTCGAGGATCACGAAACCGCCGGTCGGCAGGGCCGCGGACACGGAGTTGGCGGCCTCTTCGGCGTTCTGTTCCTCCACGCTGTTGATCAGCTCGTACTCGCCCTCTTCCAGCGTAATGTCGCCGTTCGGGGTCTCGCACACCGGAGCGCCGGAAGCGTCCACATGCCATGCGCCGGACTTGGAGGCCTTGATGGCGAACTGCACGTCCTTGCGCAGGCGCTTGCCTGCAACGCGGGCGTTCACGCGCAGCTCGTGGATGATCTTCAGGCCCTGGGAGCCCGCATCCTCAAGCGTGCACAGCTCCACGTTCTTGACGTTGAGCTCGGACTTCAGAATCTCGTCGTACGCGGCCACGGCGGCGGTATCCTCCACCACCACGGTGAGCTTGCTCAGCGGCTGGCGCACGCGGATCTGCTTCGCCTTACGCATGGACAGGGTGCTGGAGACGACCTCGCGCACCTTTTCCATGGCGTTCACCAAAGCCGGATCGTCGACGAGCACGCGGCCAAGTTCGGTGGCTTCGCCGGTCTTCTCGTCGGCCAGGAACGGCCAGTCGGCCAGATGCACGGATTCGCCTCCGGTCAGGCCGCGCCACACGGATTCGGCTTCCATCGGGGCAAGCGGCGCAAGGACGCGCATGAACACCTCAAGCACGGTGTACAAGGTGTTGAACGCGTTGGCGTCCTCGTTCCAGAAGCGGTCGCGGTTGTTGCGGATGTACCAGTTGGTGATCATGTCGATGAAGTCGGACACGGCGTCGCATGCATCGGAGATCAGGAACTGGTCCAGCGAGGACTGGGTCTTTTCGACCAGTCGGTGGGTACGGGCCAGCAGGTAACGGTCCATTTCCGGCAGCGATGCAACTTCGTCGGCGCGAAGCTTGCGCGCGTCGTACCCGGCCGCGTTCGCGTACAGCGTGAAGAAGTAGTAGGAACTCCACACCGGCAGCATGACCTGGCGGACGGTGTCGCGGATGCCATCGGCGGTGACGATAAGGTTGCCGCCGCGCAGGATCGGCGAGCTCATGAGGAACCAGCGCATGGCGTCGGAGCCGAAGTCGTTGAACACGCCGTTCACGTCCGGATAGTTGCGCAGATGCTTCGACATCTTCTGTCCGTCGGAGCCGAGCACTATGCCGTGGCAGATCACGTTCTTGAACGCCGGCCTGTCGAACAGGGCGGTGGCCATGACGTGCTGCACGTAGAACCAGCCACGGGTCTGGCCGATGTATTCCACGATGTAGTCGCACGGGAAGTGCTGTTCGAAGGTTTCCTTGTTTTCGAACGGATAGTGGTACTGGGCGAAGCTCATCGAACCGGATTCGAACCAGCAGTCCATCACGTCGCTGATGCGGTGCATGTGGCTCTTGCCGGTCGGGTCGTCCGGGTTGACGCGGGTCAGCTCATCGATGTACGGACGGTGCATGTTGATATTGCCGTCCTTGTCGCGCGGGTAATCGCCGAAATCGGCCTTCAGCTCGTCAAGCGAGCCGTACACGTCCACGCGCGGGTACTTCGGATCGTCGGAGACCCACACCGGAATCGGGGAACCCCAGAAACGGTTGCGGGAGATCGACCAATCGCGTGCGTTCGCCAGCCACTTGCCGAACTGGCCGTCCTTCACGTTGTTCGGAATCCAGTTGATCTGCTGGTTGAGTTCGAGCAGGCGGTCCTTGATCTTGGTGACGGCCACGAACCAGGAGCTCACCGGCTTGTAGATCAGCGGGGTGGCGCAACGCCAGCAGTGCGGGTAGGAGTGCACGTAGCTCTTCTCCTGGAAGAGGATGGCGCGATGCTCTTCGGGGATGCGGGCCAGCGGGCCGTCGCCGGCGCGCAGGTTGCGCAGGATCGGCTTGTTGGCGTCGAACACGTACAGGCCTTCGTAATCCGGGCACAGCGACGTGAACTTGCAGCCCGCGTCGAGCACGTCCACGCTCTTGATGCCCTTGGCGTTGAGCGTGTTCATATCGTCCTCACCGTAGGGAGCCTGATGCACCAGGCCGGTACCCTCAACGGTGTCGACATAATCGGCGGTGAAGATCTGATAACCTTCCGGCCCCGGCACCTTGCCTTCCACGGCGTTCTCATCGCCCGCGAAGTACGGGAACACCGGGTAGTAGCGCCAGCCTTCCATCTCGGAGCCCTTGAGTTCGCGCACGATCTCGTAGTTCTCGCCAAGTTCCTTCTCGTAGGAGCCGAGCAGCGGCTTGCCGAGATAGAACTTCTTGCCGGCGAACTTGCCTTCGGTCGGACGCACCTCGACGTAGTCGATGTCGGCGCCGACCACGATGGCGAAGTTGGTCGGAACGGTCCACGGGGTGGTGGTCCAGAACACGGCGTAGGCGTCTTCCTCGTCGCGCAGCTTCACGGCCACGGACACGGTGGTGTCCTGACGGTCCTGATACACGTCGGCGTCCATGCGCAGCTCGTGCGCGGACAGCGGCGTCTGGTCCTTCGGGCAGTACGGCAGCACGCGGTAGCCCTGGTAGGCCAGACCCTTGTCGTACAGCTGCTTGAAGGCCCACATCACGGACTCCATGTACGTGATGTTCAGGGTCTTGTAGCCGTGCTCGAAATCGACCCAACGGGCCTGACGGTGCACGTAGTCCTTCCACTCGTTCGTGTACTTGAGCACGGACGCGCGGCAGGCGTCGTTGAACTTGTCGATGCCCAGTTCCTTGATCTGGTCGACGGAGTCGATGCCCAGTTCCTTCTGGGCTTCAAGCTCGGCCGGCAGACCGTGCGTGTCCCAGCCGAACACGCGGTTGACGCGGTGGCCCTTCATGGTCTGGTAACGCGGGATGACGTCCTTCGCGTAACCGGTCAGCAGGTGGCCATAGTGCGGCAGGCCGTTGGCGAACGGCGGACCGTCGAAGAAGACGAATTCGTTCTGGCTGTGATCGCCGGAAGGACGGCGTTCGATGGACTTCTGGAAGGTGCCGTCCTTGTCCCAGTAGTCAAGCACGGACTCCTCAAGCTTGGGGAAGCTGGGGTTCGGCGCGACATTGGCGCTCTGCTCACCGGCAGCAGCCTTCGGATACACATGATTGGTGGATTCGCTCACCGTATGCTCCTCGTTTGGCGGTTTCATTACTTACTTTACGAGGACGATGATTTTCGTGCGATTGCGCACGTCCGACACCGCGGTACCACCTCGCTTGCCGCACTCCCCTGTTTTCTTACGCAGGCTTCCCTGCACAGGTTTCATACGACCGCTTGACGTTCGGCTGTTCGGGCCGATCCCGCCGGTTCTACTAGGCCGCACCCAAAAGCGCCGACCGTTCTTCCGGAAGCTCCCCGCTGATAACGGATCATTGCTATACGTTTCAAATCGTCAGCCTAGCACTTACCACGAACGTAGGAAACGCGAAAAGCCG
>OGWZ01003195.1_pt1 | contig 11469 bp, 9 predicted proteins | sample 1576141 | NCBI WGS metagenome assembly OGWZ01 (sample SAMEA3541512, study PRJEB24748) | human gut metagenome | biome: human gut; feature: human-associated habitat; material: faeces | place: China | collected 2012
AGCATCAGAGATTTGAACTCTGGCGGCGCTACAAACGCCCTATCGCATTTCGAGTGCGACCCCTTCGACCTCTTGGGTAATGCTCCCTATAGTAATCCCCCAAAATCTTCTCCGGAAAAAGGAGAGAAAAGTAGGAGAGAACAGCAAATATTTAATTGTAGAAAATGGTGTGTTTTTGACGATGGTTCGCTAGAGAATCAATAGCAACTTCCAAAATGCGTGCTTGATTTCGAGTCAATCTCGTTACGACCGCTTCGATACGTCTGCTTATTTAGTTTTTACCGCATCTCCCCGCATAGCGCTTGGAAAAATGCGAGATTTCGATGCAAGATAACAATGAAAGGTTGGGTACGCGATACCCGATAAAGCCCGCCGTTATGGGATTTCCTGCGGACAAGGCGACCTGCCGGATGCAAACTTTCGAGTGCTCCCTCTTACGACCTCTTGGGGAATGCTCCATGTTCTGGGTTCCTGCCGGATACTAAATTAGTATAGCAAAAATGCCGTCCCGCGTCAAGATGCGGGGCGGCATAATTCCTGTATACTGGGGGATATCTCATGTGCATCAAAACAAATGCTGTTTCTGCACCGGGCCGGGGGCAAAAGGGGTATCCTCGTGGTGGCGCACCACGGTCACCTCACGAGTCTTTTCCTCCACATGGCCGTTGGCTTTGGGCACACTGTAAAAGCTGCGGGTAATGTTATAATAGCCGCGCATGTGCTGCACCAGGTATTCGGCCACAGCGGGCAGGCAGTCGGTATCCTCAATGTTTTCATAGTTATAGTCTGCGTACAAAAATGCCGTGCGCTCCCCCTTGCAGACCAGCGTGATTCCCTCTTCGTCCAGATGCAGTTCATCCACAGCGCACTGCTTCAGGCCGCTCAGGCCGCTTTCGCTGGCAAGTTGGGCGGCACGGCGGCGCATAGCCAATGGAACGGACTGCGGGTCCAGCACTTCGTTGCCACGCTGGCCGATCTCCAGCAGGATGTCCCGCATCATGCGGCTTTCCAGCAGCGGGCGGATCTTCTCCTTCGCGCGGGCTTCCTCGGTTTTTGCCTGAATTTTTTGCAGCAGTCCCATTCTTTTTCCTCACTAAACACATATCATTGCCCTGCGCACATCCGCACTGGCATCAGGGGCATCTTACTTTTTCATCGTGTAACTAATATTGTATTATAGCATATCTTTTCATCCTGTGCCAGCGCGGAAGATAACTTTTACACCAAATTCATTCTGGTAAATCTTTTTAGCTGTGTGCTTTTTTGTATTCAGCTTTCATTCTTTTTTCTCCGTCAAAAGCACAAATTCAATCCCCGTTTTTTGTCTATTTTACTCTTTGCCTCATGCCATTCATTCTTATTTTTCTTTTCTCCGCTCTTTCCCGTTGCACCCTGCCAGTTTCTGCATTATACTGATAAAAAAGTGCACCGGCAGGTTTCCCCCGCCGGCAGCCGGACAGGAGTGCGGCCTATGAACATTACCACGTTTGCCCAATATGCCGGGGTATCCAAGGCAGCGGTCAGCCGCTATTTTAACGGCGGGTACTTAAGCGCCGAAAAGCGCGCCCAGATTGCCGCTGCGGTGGAAGCCACCGGCTACCGCCCCAGTATGCAGGCCCAGATGCTGCGCACCCGCCGCACGCGGCAGATCGGGGTGATCATGCCGCGGCTGAGCAGCGAAAGCTGCGCCCGCATGGTGGAGGGCATCAGCCGGGTACTGGACGACCAGAACTACCAGCTGCTGCTGATCAACACCGCCAACGACAACACCCGCGAAGTGCGCGCACTGGATACCCTGCGGCATGATACGGTGGACGGCATTATCCTGATTGCCACCATGTTTACCCCGGAACACCACGCGGTGCTGCAAAGCCTGCATGTGCCGGTGGTAATCGTGGGGCAGCAGTATCCCGGGTTCAGCTGCGTGTTCCACGATGATTTCGGCGCGGCGCAGGCAGCCACCGCCCACATGCTGCAAAAGGGGCGGCGCAAGCCGGGCTACCTGGGCGTGACTCTGCTGGACAAAGCCGTCGGCCTTGCCCGGCGCGAAGGCTTTGACAGTGCGCTGCGGGATGCAGGTCTCGTGCCCCAGCCGCAGCGAATGAGCATTGCCAAGTTCAACATGGAATCCGGCTACCACCAGGCGGAGCAGCTGTTTGGCCGTGCGCCGGGGCTGGACTGCCTGTTCTGCGCGACTGATTCCATCGCCCTGGGTGCGCTGCAATACTGCCGCAGCCACAGTCTGCGGGTGCCGGAGGACATCATGATTGCCGCTGTGGGCGACAACCGCATTGGCCGCGTTGCCTATGTGCCGCTGACCAGCGCCCATCTGCATTACCGCACCGCCGGGGACAAAGCCGCCCGCCTGCTGCTGGACATGCTGGCGGACCCCCATGCCGAGCCGCAGATGATCAAGCTGGATTATGAGTTAAAATGCCGGGCCTCCACCGGGGATGACAACTCAGATGAAAATGTCTGGTCGCTATAACAGGCATCCTTTGCGCCACACTTCCCTGCATCACTGCGGGGAAGTTTTTGTTTTGTGCACCCTTTCCATGCAGCCCCCTGTTTTTTGTGCATTTTACCAAAGAACGGTGTGAAACTGTGTGAAATCGATAACAGAATCTTTGCAAGTTGGGTCGTTTGGTCAATAGAAAAAGCACTCACCTTCGTATATAATAAAGCTGTCAAATGAAACAGGCCCCGGAACCTCCTACCGGGCCAACAGATAAAAGAAGGAGCGTGCAACATGGATTACAAGAAAGCAGCCCAGCAGGTACTGGACAACATCGGCGGTGCTTCCAACATTGTATCGGCCGCACACTGCGCAACCCGCCTGCGCCTGGTGATTGCGGATAATTCCAAGGTGAACAAAAAAGAGCTTGAAAATGCTGAGGACGCCAAGGGCGTATTTGAAGCCCAGGGCCAGCTGCAGATCATCTTCGGCACCGGCATTGTGAACAAGGTGTATGACGAGTTCACCGCCCTGGCCGGAATCACCGGTGCCAGCAAGGAGGAAGTCAAACAGGCTGCCGCTTCCAAAGCGCCGTGGTACCAGCGGGCCATCAAGACGCTGGGCGATATCTTTGTTCCCATCATCCCGGCCATCGTGGCTTCCGGCTTTTTGATGGGCATTATGGAAGCGCTGAACTTTATGGTCAACAACGGCTTCCTGAACATTGATACCAGCGGTTCCATCTATGTGTTTGCCCAGCTGTTCTCCAACACAGCGTACACCTTCCTGCCTATCCTGATCGCCTTCTCCGCCGCAAAGGTGTTTGGTGGCAACCAGTTCCTGGGTGCTGTCATCGGCATGATCATGATTCACCCCAACCTGCAGAACGCCTGGACCGTTGCTTCTGAGGGCGTGCAGACCTACCAGTCGGTGTTTGGCGGGCTGTACAAAATTCCGCTGGTCGGCTACCAGGGCCACGTTATCCCCGTTATCATTGCCGTGTGGCTGATGTGCCAGATTGAAAAGCGGCTGCACAAAGTTGTGCCCGCCATGATCGACCTGTTTGTTACCCCGCTGGTCTCCGTTTTCGTTACCGGTTATCTCACCCTCGCTGTCATCGGCCCAATCTTCACCACGCTGGAGGACGGCATCATCAACGGCGTTCAGGCTTTAATTCAGCTGCCGTTCGGCATCGGTTCCTTCATCATGGGCGGTTTGTACGCCGTCACCGTTGTGGCCGGTATCCACCATATGTACACCCTGATCGACCTTGGCCAGCTGGCCAAGTTTGGCTTCACCTACTGGCTGCCCCTGGCCAGTGCCGCCAACGTTGCCCAGGGCGGTGCCGCTTTTGCCGTTGCCCTCAAGAGCAAGAACGCCAAAGTTAAGTCTATGGCTCTGCCCTCCGCCCTTTCTGCCTGCATGGGCATTACCGAGCCCGCCATCTTCGGCGTCAACCTGCGCTACTTTAAGCCCTTTATCGGCGGCCTGGCCGGCGGCGCCTGCGGCGCTTTGTATGCCAGCGTAACCGGCCTGGGTGCCACCGGCACCGGCGTGACCGGCATCTTCGGCATCCTGCTGCATCTGCACATGCCGCTGCAGTACCTCATCATGATGGCAATTTCCTTCGGCGTTTCCTTCGCTGTGACCTGGGTGATCTGGACCCCCGAAGCCGAGGAAGCCAAAGCCTGATGTTTTCCCCTCTCAATCAATAAGGAGCTACCTGTTATGAATGCCTTGCAGCGTGATTTGAAGCGTCTTGTCCCCATGGTGGAAGCCGCCGGGGCCGCCCGCGCGGCGGCGGATCCCCACCGGCAAAAGCTGCATGTTCAGCCCCCTGTGGGCTGGCTGAACGACCCCAACGGGCTGTGCCAGATCGGCGATGAATACCATGTGTTTTATCAGTACGGCCCGTTTGACCCCACGGGAGGGGTCAAGCACTGGGGGCACGTGCGCAGCCGCGATTTGTTCCACTGGGAACGCCTGCCCGTAATGCTGTACCCGGACGAACCGTTTGACTGCCATGGCGTTTATTCCGGCTCCGCTCTGGTGGAGGACGGCATGCTGTACCTGTACTATACCGGCAATGTCAAGCACCCCGGCGAATATGACTACATCAAGCAGGGGCGCGGGCACAATGTCTGCCTTGCCACCAGCCGCGATGCCATCCATCTGGACAACAAGCGCTGCCTGATGTACAACCAGGATTATCCCGCCGGGCTGACCTGCCATGTGCGCGATCCCAAAGTGTTTGCACTGGATGGGCGCTACTATATGGTGCTGGGTGCCCGAACACTGGACAACCATGGCGAAGTGCTGGTGTTTGAAAGCGCCGACAAGCTGCACTGGAACCACATCAACACCATCACTACCCCCAAAGCCTTTGGCTACATGTGGGAATGCCCCGACCTGTTTGAGCTGGACGGCCAGTGGTTTTTGGCGGTATCGCCCCAGGGCATTGCCTGCCAGAACGTGTACGGCTGCGGTTACTTTGCCCTGCAGGGTGACTGGCGCACCGATTGCACATTGAGCGAATTCCACGCCCTGGACGATGGCTTTGACTATTACGCGCCCCAAAGCTTTGCCGCCGCGGATGGCCGCCGCATCCAGTTTGGCTGGATGGGCATGCCGGATGCCGATTACACCAACCCCACCGTGGAGTATGGCTGGCAACACTGCCTGACCCTGCCCCGCGTGTTGACCCAGGACGGCAATGGCTGCCTGCTGCAAGCCCCCGCCGCCGAGCTGAACGCCCTGCGCGGCGAAGCCCGCCAGCCGGCAGACGGCGAAACGGTTGAAACGGACCCCTGCTTTGACCTGACCGCCTCCCCCGCCGGGGATTTTGTCCTGACCATTGCCAACGGCCTGACCCTGACTTACACCGAAGCGGACCGCACCTGTACCCTGCGCTTTACCGATGCAGCGATTGCCGCCGGGCGCACCGAGTGCAAGGCTGTGCTGGATGCCCCCTGCCGCAGCCTGCGTGTTGTGGGGGATGCTTCCTCGCTGGAAATATTCCTGAACGACGGTGCCGCGGTACTTTCCACCCGGTATTACCCGGCAGCGGGCAAGGTTGCCGTGCAGCTTTGCGGCGCAGGCAGCACCCTGTATTCCCTTTCGATTTAACGGAGGACATTCCATGGCACATGATACCTTGTATGCGATCGGCGAAGCGCTGATCGATATGATTCCGTCCAAAACCGGCTGTTCCTTTGCCGAGGTTCCCTCTTTCAGCCCCCGTGTGGGCGGCGCGCCCGCCAACGTGTGCGGTGCTTATGCCCGCCTGGGTGGGGATTCTGCCCTGCTGACCCAGCTGGGAGATGACCCGTTCGGCCACAAGATCATTGATGAACTGGCTGCCTGCGGCATTGATACTAGCCATATCTGTTTGACGGACAAAGCCAACACCGCCCTGGCCTTTGTTTCGCTGGAAGCGGACGGCAACCGGACGTTCAGTTTTTACCGCAAGCCCTCAGCCGATTTGCTGTACGCCCCGGAGCAGGTGGATACCAGCCTGTTTGCCAACGCCTATGCCCTGCATTTTTGCAGCGTTGCCCTGGTGGAAAGCCCCATGCGGGAAGCCCACAAAACTGCCATTGCCGCAGCCCGCAGCGCCGGAACTATCATTGACTTTGACCCCAACCTGCGCTTTCCGCTGTGGCCGGACCGTGATGCTTTGCGCCGCACGGTGCTGGAGTTCCTGCCGCTGGCCGATGTGGTCAAAATCTCGGACGAAGAGCTGGAATTTCTGACCGGCACCAGTGATATTGAAGCCGCCCTGCCCAGCCTGTTTGTGGGCCATGTACAGCTGGTGCTCTACACCTGCGGCAGCGCCGGTGCCCACGCTTACACCCGCACCGCCCACGGCTTTTCCGCCAGCAAGCCGGTAAAGGCCGTGGATACCACCGGCGCCGGGGACGGGTTCATCGGCTCGTTCTTGTGGCAGCTGCACAAAAACGGGGTGGACCGCGCCGCCCTGCCCGCTCTGCAGGCGGACCAGCTGAACCAGTGGCTGGATTTTTCCAACCGGTTCTGCGGTTACAGTGTGCAGCGCTACGGTGCCATTGACAGCTACCCCACCATCGACCAGCTGTAACTTTCTGCCATTCTCTGCTATTTCATCATAAAGCAGCCGCCCGGTACAGGATTTGTACCGGGCGGTTGCTTTACGGTATAGATTTTTCTTTTCTATATATAATATAGGCATAGCTTTCTTTCGCAACAACCATACTATCCAAGTCTTAGGATTATAAACTTCAACGTTGCTTCATCCGCAACATTTATTTATCAATTTTAGATTCCAAGCTCTTAAGTGTATGTCCATCAGCATCCTTCCAGCTTGTCAGTCCATTCGCACTCTTGCCAATCACAAACATTGCAGCATAGGAAGGACTGGTAAACAGCAAATTCTCTATCAGTTTCCCGTCAGCATCAAGAGCAGTCTTCTTTCTTTTTTCTTTGATAACTTCCGAAATCGTATCATCGTCCGATGGAGAGATGTGGCTTCCCGCCAAAACCACAAAGCCTTCTGCAGTCTGCATTCCAACGGCTTCGACCGTACCGATTGTTTTAATGGTTCTTTTCAGATACAACTTCCCGATATCATCCGCCTGTTTTTCTTCAACTTCCGCTTTTACTTCAACTGGCTTGGTAATAGGTTCAAACAGCTTATGTCCCAAGGTTCCCATGATTACTTTTGCATAATCAATGAACTCCTCCAGTTCGCATTCTTTTTCTTCTGTAATATTACCCGGCGTAGGATCATTTCCATTTTTGACCTCATAGCGATTCGCTTGCAGTGCCAAATTACAGAAACGGTTTTCAAGATAGCTTATCTCAGTGGGTCCAAATGAATTATTGGATGTGGTAAATACGATGGCTTCTGTCCAGTAATCTTTTTCTGGATTTCTCTTATGCTCCTGCAGGCGATTCAGAATACCTTCACCGTTTTTCCTTGCTCCAGCCTGTCCAATATAAACAACACCTTTTCCAGTGGTGTCTGAAGTACCAAAGAGGAAATAAACACCACTCTGTTTTAAATCCTCTCGTTCCTTGCAGCGGTCAAGCTCTGTCCGAGGAATTTTATATGCAATACCTGTCCAATTCGCCAGTGTACATTTTATTCTGCCACCGGCCTCACCATCCATCAGAAACAGATTTATACTTTTGCCTCGCATCACTGTATCCTCCTCGCCTTATATTTCCCTTTTCACATAGGTCAGTTCTACATCATAACCAAGCTTTTCTAACATCTGCAAAAATGTGTTATTTACAATTCCGTCTTTCTTCTTTATCAGGCGATTCACATAGGACGGCGTGGTTCCAACTTCTTCAGCCAGCTTTGCCTGCGTGGTCGCAGCTTCTATACATTTTACCTTTACATCGACCTCTATATTATTTTTCAGCATACTTCCACCTCATCTGTTTGAAATATATTTCACTGTAAGTGTAATTTATTATATTCCAAGAATTGAGTTTTTTCAATCGCTTAGAGCTATTCCGTTTATTCATATTGGTACAAAGTTATTTCCAAAAACAATAAATAAAATTACAACCAAAATAAGTTCCCCTCAAATACATCAGAATACCCTCTCTATCATTCAACCGTTTCATTTATCTTAGCAACAAAATGAGGCGTATCCATATATCGTGGATACGCCTCATTTTGTTTATTCTATTATCTTTATACGTTTTACAGATGCAGCACGCGGTCCTTGATTTCGGCGGTGCGGCCTTGGTTCCAGAACTGGGTACCGATGTAGCCGCAGGTGCGGCGGGCAACGTTCAGCTTGCTCTGGTCGCGGTTATGGCAGTGCGGGCACTCCCACACCAGCTTGCCGTCGTCCTCCACGATCTTGATCTCGCCGTCATAGCCGCACACCTGACAGTAGTCGCTCTTGGTGTTCAGCTCTGCGTACATGATGTTATCATAGATGAACTGCATCACTTTGATGACAGCTTCCAGGTTATCCTGCATATTGGGCACTTCCACATAGCTGATGGCGCCGCCCGGAGACAGGCGCTGGAACTCGCTTTCAAACTTCAGCTTGGTGAACGCATCGATCTGCTCGGTCACATGCACATGGTAGCTGTTGGTGATATAGTTGCGGTCCGTAATGCCCGGCACAATACCAAACCGCTTTTGCAGGCACTTGGCAAACTTGTAGGTGGTAGATTCCAGCGGGGTGCCGTACAGCGAGTAATCAATATTTTCAGCGTTCTTCCACTCGTTGCACTTATCATTCATGTGCTGCATCACACTCAGGGCAAAGGGCTTTGCGGCGGGATCGGTATGGCTCTTGCCGGTCATATATTTGCAGCATTCATACAGGCCCGCATAGCCCAGGCTGATGGTGGAGTAGCCGCCGTACAGCAGCTTATCAATGGGCTCGCCCTTTTTCAGGCGGGCCAGAGCGCCGTACTGCCACAGAATGGGTGCCGCATCAGACAGGGTGCCCTTAAGGCGGTTATGGCGGTACTGCAAGGCGCGGTGGCACAGTTCCAGGCGCTCATCAAAAATTTTCCAGAATTTATCCGGCTCACCGCCGGAGGACAGGGCCACATCCGGCAGGTTGATGGTAACAACACCCTGATTGAAGCGGCCATAGTACTTCGGCTTGCCCGGCACATAGTTCTGGGCGTTGGCCACGTTGTTCCAGCCAGTGCCGGAACGGTCGGGGGTCAAAAAGCTGCGGCAGCCCATGCAGGTAAATACATCGCCGTTGCCCTCGGTCTCACCCTTAGACAGCTTGTATTCCTTCATCTTCTTTTCGCTGATATAGTCCGGCACCATGCGCTTTGCGGTGCATTTGGCGGCCAGTTTGGTCAGGTAGAAATAGGGGGTGCCTTCGCGGATATTATCGTCTTCCAGCACATAGATCAGCTTGGGGAACGCGGGGGTGATCCAGACGCCCTTTTCATTCTTAACACCCTGGTAGCGCTGGCGGAGCATTTCTTCCACGATAATGGCAAGGTCAGATTTCAGGCGCTGGTTTTCGCCCGCTTCGTTCAGGTACATGAATACCGTGATGAACGGTGCCTGGCCGTTGGTGGTCATTAGGGTAACGACCTGGTACTGGATGGTCTGCACACCGCGCTTGATTTCCTCGCGCAGACGAGCTTCAACGATCTGGGAGAGCTTTTCTTCACCGGGATCAATGCCCAGTTCCTTCATCTCCGCTTCGGTATCGCGGCGGATCTTTTTGCGGCTGATATCCACAAACGGTGCCAGGTGGGTCAGGCTGATGCTCTGGCCGCCGTACTGGTTGGATGCCACCTGCGCAATGATCTGGGTGGCAATGTTGCAGGCCGTGGAGAAAGAATGCGGTTTTTCGATGAGGGTACCAGAAATAACCGTGCCGTTCTGCAGCATGTCGTCCAGGTTGACCAGGTCGCAGTTGTGCATATGTTGGGCGTAATAGTCAGCATCATGGAAATGAATGATGCCATCCTCATGTGCCTTTACAATCTCGGCAGGCAGCAGCATACGCATGGTCAGGTCCTTGCTGACCTCGCCGGCCATATAATCGCGCTGAACGCTGTTGACGGTCGGGTTTTTATTGGCGTTTTCCTGCTTGACTTCCTCATTGTTGCACTCGATGAGGGACAGAATGCGGTCGTCGGTGGTGTTATGGGTACGGCGCAGGCTCTGCACATAGCGGTAGGTGATATATTTGCGGGCCACCTCATACGCTTTGGTCTGCATGATGGCGTCTTCCACCAGATCCTGGATCTCCTCCACGTTCATGGCGTGGTTGCGGCTCTGGCATTCCTGCGCCACATCGTCGGCAATGGCCGTGATCTGTTCCTTGGTCAAGCGCTGGTTGGAGGCAACAACGTTGTTGGCTTTGGTCACCGCTGCAATAATTTTGGATATATCGAAAACGGCCTCGCTGCCGTTGCGCTTGATGATCTTCATGAACTGTTATCTCCTTACCTCAATAAAAGCTGCCGGGTTGATACCCCACGCCAAAACCGCTCCATGATTTTGGCGAGCGTATTTATCTTACCGCATCGACCCGGCAAAGTCAAGCTAATATACCACAATATATTGTATATAATTTGCTAATAGCACCCATATATGCGATATAGCGCGATGGGACGTTCAAAAAGATTTCAAAACAAAACGCCGAAAAAAGCGCTGGCTTTTTGGGTAAAATAGGCACTTTTTTCAAAGCTGCGATGATATGTGATTTTATTGTTCCCTGGCCGCTTGCTTTTGCCCGGCACGGCTGGTATACTGGTGCAAGGCACCTGCCTATTGTGATGATTTGCCGCAGCACTATACAAGATATAGTGTTGCATTTTATAAGGAGGCTCCCCGCGTGAACTACGCAACCATAAAATACTGTGATATTGCCAATGGCACGGGCGTGCGTACCAGTCTGTTTGTTTCCGGCTGCCGCCGCCACTGCCCGGAATGTTTTAACGCCGTTGCCTGGGATTTTGGTTATGGCCTGCCCTTTGATAAAGCCGTGCGCAATGAAATTTTGGGCAGCCTTGCCCCGGATTATATTGATGGGCTTTCCCTTTTGGGCGGCGAACCCTTTGAGCCGGAAAACCAGCGTGCGCTGGTGCCGTTCCTGCACGAAGTACGGGTGTTGTACCCCCACAAAACCATCTGGTGCTACACCGGCAATGTATACGAAACCGAACTTTTGCAACCCAGCCACGCCCGCTGCGAAGTGACGGACGAGATGCTGAGCCTGATCGATGTGCTGGTGGACGGCGAATTCATCCCCGCGCAGCACGATATTTCGCTGCGGTTCCGCGGCTCCGGCAACCAGCGCATCATTGACTTGAACGCCACCCGCGCCGCCGGGCACACCGTACTGTGGCAGGATGACCCGCTGTTTGCTGACCACAAGATGTAAGGCAGCGAGTTCGCGTTTTTGGATTTTGTGTAACTTTTAACAAATTTGACTTGTATTTCTGCCCCGCAGGGTGTTATACTGACACTAATTTAAGGCAACACCGCACAATTCCCGCCTGACGGCTTAAGCACCGCTCCGGCG
>OGWZ01003219.1_pt1 | contig 11426 bp, 7 predicted proteins | sample 1576141 | NCBI WGS metagenome assembly OGWZ01 (sample SAMEA3541512, study PRJEB24748) | human gut metagenome | biome: human gut; feature: human-associated habitat; material: faeces | place: China | collected 2012
CATTACAGAATCTTGAATGACAAGAATGTGGAATAATATTCCAGTTGTCACAATCGGGACATTCAAACTGGTCAAAACCAAGATAGCATGTGTGGCAAAGCAGTGATCGTTCTACATTATCTAAAATACAAGGACGAGCTTTACCGGAAGCATCTAGTTTTCGGATGTATTCAATATTGTCAAAAAAGATGTTCTTGATGGGATGAATAAAATTGAAGTTTCTAACATCACAATTTAAAAGTGATAGAGTTTCAATTGGAATGTTTGAATGATAAGTTGTATCCATAATTGAAGTATAGAATTAAATAGAGATGTAAACAAGACTCGGCAAATGAAAAGCGCCCATACAAATTATTTTATATGATTTGATGGGCTTTTTTTATGCAAAATTCCATTAAAAAAAGGATGATTTTTCGATATTATAACCAATCTATAACCATGTGAAGATTATACTAGTCTCAGATAATGAAAGGGTTATATCAATAACTATAATAAAGGAGGACTTTATATGCTAAAGAATTTGAAAAAAGCAGCCGCAATTGTATTATCATTTGCGATGGCCGTTCAGTTTGGCTTAGCAGACTCTTACTATGTAAATGCGGTGGAAGAACCGGTTGAACCTCAACAAGAGGAAACAAAAACAACAACGACTACACCACAAGAGCAAGAGGAAGTGCCAACAACTGAAGAAGAAACCCCTCAACAACAGGAAGAAGAACAACAACAACCTGCAGTAGAGGAAGAGTAGCCTGCAGCAGAAGAAGCACAACCACAACCACAGCCTGTTGAACAAGCAGAGGTTAAGGTTTCTTATGTAAAAGAAGATGATACCGATTTGATGGAATCTGTAACAGCTACTTATGATGTTGGTTACAGATTGGATCAAGATACAAATGTATTCAAAGAAGCTCATGAAGCATTTGAATTTGAATATGCATTTGTGAATGGTAACAAAGAAAACAAAATCACTAAGGATCAAGTTAAAGCTTCTGGTTTAACAGTAACTAGTGACATGACAAGTTTAACTCTTGTTTATAAGAGCACAGCTACTCAAAACGAAAGCAAAGATAAAAAGGTTGAAACAGCTAATTTATCTGGTGAAAAGGAAGATGATTCTGATTCTGAGGATGATATAGCAACAGTTGCGAATAATTCGATAGAATTAAAAGTTGGCGAAAAAGCAACATTAGATTCAAGTGATGTGGAAGATTGGGGTTACAATCATCAACATAAATGGACAGTTAATAAGAAAAACATTGTTAATTTAAGTAGCAAATCAGGCTCAAGTATTACTGTAACTGGAGAAGGCGTTGGAACAGCAACAGTAACAGATACATATACATATAGTAGTTTTATGGGAGGGTCAAAACGAGGCACTAAGACATACACTATTAATGTAACGGCTGCAGTAACACCAACTGGTATTTCAATCAGTGGAGCTGATACAGTTAAGCAGTTCCAGACTACACAGCTAACAGCAAATCTTACACCTGAAGGTGCGAACGGTAAAGTGACTTGGACTTCATCAAATGAACAGATTTTATCTGTTGATGAGAATGGACTAGTTACAGGAAACCGCCAAGGATCAGCAACTATTACAGCAAGTGTTCAGGGAGCAGATAAGAATACGTTATCTGCAACAAAGACTATTGAGGTAGTGAAGAATGAAAGTCCTTCAAGTGGTAATAAAAGAGAAGCATTAGTTTATTATTTGAAAGATCCTACAAAAGATGCAAATTCAAATGGTTCGGATCAGTGGGGACCAAGTTCACTTGGAACAGCTGTTGTCAATGTAGAAGGTGCGACATGGACAGGAAATAAAAACTGCTTTGATAATGTCGACCAACGTGTTTTATCATGGCCTACAGATTTAAATGGTACGAATGTAGTTCCAAGAAGTAATAATGCATGGAATTTAATATTTGATGCATATAAGGCTTCTATTGAAAAAGAATTGAAAGTAACTATTACTAAAGATGATGTAGAAGAAATTACGCTTGTTCCAGCAAAGATTTCAAAGGATAATGGAACAACCCCAGACATGCACTTGGATTGTAATGTTAATATTAAATGCAAGAGCGTTGCATTGGTCAAATATTGGCTATTTGATGCGAATGGAACAAAATATGAAATGTTAGGTTCTAAGAATTATTTGGTGAAAGATGAATCTACAACACAACCCAGTGATGTTACAAGTAATGAGTTTCCAACAACTAAAACAGTGGATGGTGTAACTTATACATTCTCTGGTTGGTATACAGATCAGAGTTTAACAACTTCAGTACCAAGCTTCCCAGCTAAGGTTACAGGAAGTGTTAACTACTATGCGAAGTATGTTGCTGGATATCAAGTAAAGTATAATCTAGCTGGTGGCCAATTTAGTGATGGTTCAACTTCAGCAACAGAAAAACATAATGTTGATACAGATGTTGTTGTAAAGGAAGCACCTACACGTAAAGGTTACAAATTCACAGGTTGGACGGTAGAAGGACTTGATCGTACAACTACTATTAATAGTGGCGAAAGCTTTACAATGCCAAATGGAAATGTAACATTAACAGCAAATTGGCAAGAACAAAAAATAGCAGATTACATTATGCTAACACCTACAGATGTAATAAAGCCATATGATGGAAATTCATATGCAGCAGGAACAGCAACTGTAGAGGGTAAAAAAGAGAATTCTGTTCTTACAGGTTTAACAATTGAGTACAGTTTAGATGGAAATACATGGACAACAGATTCAAGTACAATCACAGCAACAAATGTTTCTGATAGCAAAACTGTTAAAGTAAGAGTATCTAGTGATAACTATACTGGAAAATTAGAAGCTACAGAGGAATTAACAATCAATCCAGCAGAAGTCACAGTAACAATCACAGGAAACAAAAAGACTGATACTTATGATGGAACTGAAAAGTCAGTGACAGGCTATACATCTACAAAGAGCAACAATCTTTATACAGATGCAGACTTTGGATTGAAAGCAGATGCGAAAGCGGAAGCCAAAGGAACAAAAGCTGGCACATATCAAATGGGCTTAACAAAAGACAGCTTCGAAAACAAGAATGCGAACTTCGCAGTAACATTCAAAGTAACAGACGGATGGTTGAAGATCGACCAGAAATCAGTCGTTCCTGATGGACCTAAAACACCAGAAGAGAAGAAGACTGGTATTAAGGTAACTGCTCCTAAGGATACTAGGTACAGTGGTAATGAACAAAAGAAAGAACCAGTTATTGAAGATACTAAGACTGGTAAGACATTAGACAAAGATAATTACTCATTATCTTATAGTACAGATGTAACAAATGCTGGAACAGTAACGATAACTGTAACTGGTAAAGGAAACTATACAGGTAAATTCGAAGTTACTTATAAGATTTTACCTCGTAAAGTGACATTGAAGAGTGAAACAGCTTCTAAGCCATATGATGGAACAGCATTAACTAAACCAGATGTAAAAGTAAGTGGTGATGGCTTCGTTGAAGGTGAAGTAAGTGATATCAAAGCTACTGGATCAGTAACAACTGTAAGTGAAGGTAAAGTCACAAATTCAATCACATTCACTAAGAAAACTGACTATAAAGATGGTAACTACACAATCGATAAGGATGAAGGTAAGTTAAGTATTACAGCTCAATCAATTAATCCAGGTACAGATCCAGAAAAACCAAACCCAGACTATACAGGTGCTAAGGTCAATAGTCCAAGCGATGCAGTATATGATGGTAATGAACACAAATGGATCCCTACAGTAACGGATAAGGCTGATAAGAAATTAAAAGCTGGTACAGATTACACAGTAGAATACTCAACTAAGAACTTCAAAGATGTAGGAACAATCGATGTAACTATTACTGGTAAAGGTAACTACACTGGAACAGTAACACGTACTTATAAGATCACTCCTAAGAGTGTGACAGTAACAGCCGACAATAAATCAAAGGTATTTGGAGAAACAGATCCTAAGTTGACGGCAAAAGTAGATGGAACTCTTGGAAATGATACAGTTGATTACACATTGTCAAGAAAAGACGGAGAAGCTGCTGGTAAGTATGAAATCACAGTAAAAGGTGATAAATTACAAGGTAACTACACAGTAACTTATGTAGCTGGAACATTGACAATCACAAGTCAATCAATTGATCCAGGTACAGATCCAGAGAAACCAAACCCAGACTATACAGGTGCTAAGGTTAATAGTCCAAGTGATAAAGTTTATGATGGTAATGAACACAAGTGGATCCCTACAGTAACGGATAAGGCTGATAAGAAATTAAAAGCTGGTACAGATTACAAAGTAGAATACTCAACATCTGATTTCACAAATGTTGGAACTGTTGAAGTAACTATTACTGGTAAAGGTAATTACACTGGAACAGTTAAACGTTCTTATAAAGTAACGCCTAAGGAATACACAGTAACTACAGATAGTGCAACTAAGACTTATTCTGGTACTGCATTAACAGCTGGTGGTAAGGTAGAGGGTATTGTTTCTGGTGAAACAGTCGAATTTACTACTACTGGTAGTCAGACTGAGGTTGGTACTTCTAAGAATACTTATGAATTAGTATGGAAGTCTGCTAAGGCTACTAACTACACATTGGCTAAGGAATCTATCGGTGAATTAACTGTTAAGGCTAAGTCAATCGTTCCTGATGATTCAGACAAGACTGGTATTACAGTAAATGAACCAAGTGATTCTAAGTATGATGGTAAGGAACATAAAGAAGTATTAACTGTAACAGATACTAAGACTGGTAAAGAATTAGTGGCTGGAACAGATTACTCAGTAACTTATAGTTCAGATCTAGTAAATGCTGGTACAGTGAAGGTAACGGTAGCTGGATTAGGTAACTACAGTGGATCATTCACTAAGACTTATAAGATTACTAAGCGTTCTGTAACATTGACAAGTGCTACAGTAAGCAAGGTATATGATGGTAGTGCATTAACGAATACTTCTATCACAGTCAGTGGTGATGGATTCGTAGAGGGTGAAGGTGCTTCTTATGAGGTAACTGGAACTCAGACAGAGGTTGGAAATAGTGCTAACGCATTCGAATACAAATTGAATGAAAAGACATTAGCTTCTAACTACAACATTACTAAGGTTGTTGGTACATTAACAATTACAGCAGCTCCGGCTCCTGTAACTCCAGCAACACCTAGTACACCAAGTAGTACAACTAGTACAACGCCTCGTACTCCAAGTGCTCCTCAGGTAACGACTCCTGTTGAAACAGTTGAAAAAGAGACAACTCCTAAGGCTGAACCTAAGAAAGAAGAAAAGGTTGAAGAAGAGTATACGCCTAAGGCATCACCTCAGTACTATTGGGCATTAATCAACTTGATTTGTGCAATCTTAACAGTATTATTCGGATTATTATTGTTGATCTCTAAACGTCATAAAGATGAAGATGATGACGAAGAAGATGATGAAACAAAACAACAAACAAATAATGATGATGAAGAGAACGAACAAGAAAAGAAACGTGGATTATTCACTCGCGTACTTGCTGTTCTAATCGCAATCGTATCTGTTGTATTCTTCCTAGTAACTGAAGACTTAAGTCTTCCATGGACTTGGACAGATCAATGGACAATTTGGATGGTTGTTATTGGATTAGTACAAATCGTAGTATTCTTCGTAGGACGTAAATGGAAAAACGTTGATAATGACGATGATGATGAAGAAGCACAACAAGCTTAACAAAAGTTAATAACACAAAAGGAGTAGCCTCGTGCTACTCCTTTACTGTCCAATACCCATTTCGATTCGAGCCTTTGCGAATTACAATTTCTTGTTGCTGCAACCTATTTAGCATGCGCTTAATAGTTGAGCGAGATAAGTTTAATTGATTTGCAAGCTCTATTTGAGTGATTTTTGGGTTCATTTTAATGAGTTGTATGATATCGGGTTCATTGGGCCCATCGGGTTCATTTATTTTGAACCCGATTTTTTTGTTCGGTTCATAAAATACATTGTTTCTATATATGATGACTTTTAATTCGGTTTCTCCACCAATAAATACAGGAGGTTTTAAACCAGATTCTTCGATTGATTTAATGATTCTAGGAATACCGCGACCCCAGTTTTCAATGTATTTTAGATAGCGCAATGCATACGCTGTTGCTTCATTCCTAATATTTGAATTTCCTTGTTTCATTTTCTCGATTGTTTGTCCCATAACTAGTTTTCCTGGAGAAGTTACTTCTAAGCGGTCATCAAATATCGCAACTTTAATGCTGTTTCTATCTATATAGGATCTGTGCGCGATTGAGTTAACGATTAGCTCTCGTATGGCATATACGGGAATTTCATATGTTTCTTTTCTTTCTAGAGATTCAAATGATGCATTTAAATGTATGTTTCGTAATACAAATTTATACGCAAAGTCAATTTGTTCATAAATAGGTCCTGAGTATTCTTTCATATCAATGACTTCTGTTGTATCTGTTCCTTTAAAAAGAGCACATTGAATACGGTTTGGCAATGCGGGATGTCCTGTTAATAAGGCATAGGCATTAGTAGGTACAATATGATTGTTTGATTGTGTAAGTATTCCCCACGACAATAAATCTTGTTTCGTAATGGGTGTAACCGCATCTTTTTCAAATTGTGATTTAGAGTTTTCTAATGCTTTATGATAAAGGGTATCACATAAGTTTTGGATACTGTTTTCATTGATTTCTAATTCGGGACAAATCATCTTATCAAAATAGCGATTGCTACCTTCAAACATCAATTCTTTGATTATATTACGATCGGCTTTTCTGGTTGTTCCACTAACTCGTACATAAACACCATCAAATTCGCCTTCAGATTTTAAGTAATATGGACGATCCCATCCAGATGGCACATTCACAATTAAAATGGTTTTATCTTCGATTGTATCTAAATCGATGCTAGGGACAATATGTGGCTCAATGCTTGAAAATATTGAATTTGTGATGGAATCTTTGATTTTAAAAATATCACCTGATAGTCCACACACTTCAAATGAATCTTGCTTTTCTTCAATGCCAAAAATAATTTTTCCACCAAAACCATTCGCAAAAGCTACGACAGATTTTAAATATTTCTTATGTTCAGCAGGAACTTCTTTCTTTACTTCAATATTATTTTTCTCACCATATTTATTTAATTCAGTTATTAACATAATATCCCTCCTTCCAGTTCATTATATCTAAAAACCCATCCTAGTGCTTACTAGAATGGGATCTTTGTCGTTAATAGTTTCCTGTAGAGTTCTACACCTTTGTATAGGATGTCTTCATCAAAGGTGAACTTATTTGAGTGTAATGGAATGGTGTCTCCCGTACCTAAAAAGAAGAAGATGGATGGGGCTACGTTTCTATAGTAGCCAAAGTCTTCACTGATAAGTACAGGGCTTTCTAGTTTGTTGACTAGGTTGTTTTTGTATAGTGCATAGAATAATTCTTCGTTGTTGAATACGGGTGGATAGTGGTGATTCACTTTGAAGTTGACTTGTACTTTGTATTTTTTTGTTGCGTTATTCATGTTTTGTTCAATGATATCAACAATTTGATCAAATACCCTTGGATCATAATAGCGAATGGATCCTCTTACGTGAGCTTGGTCGGCAATGATATTGAAGGCTTGGCCAGAATGGAAAGTGCCAAAGTGTAATAGGTGGAATGTATTGTTGTCAAAAGCTTTTTCCTCTTGTTCTAAAGACTTTTGTAGAATTTCTACACAAGCTGTTAGTGCATTGATTCCATTTTGAGGTTGAGCTGCATGACTGGCTTTTCCTTTTACTAAAAGTTCAAACTCACATCCGCCTGCCATCATTTCATTAGGGCGTGTATAAACTTTGCCTTTTTCAAGTTCTGGATAGATGTGTGTTCCGTAGATGGCGGCAATATTAAATTTATCGAAGAATTTAGATTCAATGATAGGTTTGGCACCACCAGGTTTTTCTTCGCCTGGCTGAAATAACAATAATACGTTATAGTCGCTTTCCTTGGCATATTTCGCTAATTCTAGAACCATAGCCATATGGCCGTCGTGCCCACAGGCGTGCATACATCCATTGGTGCTTTTGAATTCTAGGTCTGTATTTTCTTCCATAGGAAGTGCATCCATATCGGAACGGAATACGATTGTCTTTTCTTTTTGGTTATCAAAATAGGCAGTTACACTATTTTGGATGGGATGATCAATGGTGCAGTCATATAAGTCTAATACGTTTTCAATATATTGTGCTGTCTTTTGTGTGGTAAGTTCAATTTCTGGAATTTGGTGTAAATTTCTTCTGTTTTCAATGATTGTTGGCATAAAATTCTCCTTTTATTGGGTTTATTATACTAAATGTTAAATAAATTTAACATAGATTTAACATTGTAAAGATAGTATGAATTTGCGTTTAAATTTATATTAAGTACGAAAATATGAAAAGGTGGAAAATATGACAACAACAAATATATTGTCTTTATTGGGTGGATTAGCTTTATTCCTATATGGAATGCAGATGATGGGAAATGGTCTTGAAGCTGCGGCTGGAGATCGTTTAAAACAAATTTTAGAGAAATTAACTTCAAATCGATTTTTAGGCGTCATTGTAGGTGCGCTTGTTACGGCGGTTATTCAAAGCTCGAGTGCAACAACAGTTATGGTCGTTGGGTTTGTCAACGCACAGATGATGACTTTACAACAAGCTGTATGGATTATTATGGGAGCTAACGTTGGTACAACTATTACGGGTCAGTTGATTGCGTTGGATGTAAGTGCCATTGCTCCATTAGTTGCCTTTATGGGTGTGGCATTGATTATGTTTACAAAGAGTGCCAAGGCAACCGATATTGGACAGATTATTGCGGGTTTGGGTATTCTTTTTATTGGTATGAATATGATGAGTACAGCTATGATGCCATTAAGAGAATCAAAAGAATTTGTTGAATTAGTAACACATTTCTCAAATCCATTAGTAGGTATTTTGGTGGGTGCAGGATTTACGGCTTTGATTCAATCGAGTTCAGCTTCCGTAGGTATTTTACAGGCATTGGCAGCCAGTGGTGTTATTGGTTTGGATGGAGCTGTATATGTATTGTTTGGACAGAATATTGGTACTTGTATTACGGCTGTTCTTGCCTCAATTGGAACAAGTCGTGAGGCTAAGCAGGCTACCGCCATTCACTTGAGCTTTAATATCATTGGTACAACGATCTTTACAATTGTATGTATGTTTACACCATTGGTATCTTGGGTTATTCATTTAACGCCATACAATGCGACTGCACAGATTGCGAATATGCATACTATATTTAATGTTTGTACAACAATCTTGTTGCTTCCATTTGGAACATACTTGGCTGCGTTTGCACAACACATTTTACCGGTTGAAAATAAAGAAACAGAAGATGATCGCTTGATGTATTTACAACCGCTTCCTAAATCTAAGAAGATGATTGGTGGTGCAGCTATTTCAGTGAAACAAATCAATGATGAAACAATGCACATGTTAGAGCTTGCGTATGAGAATGTAAATCAGGCTTTTGGTCAGCTGTTGCAGTTTAGCGATAAGACGGATGAACAGATCTACAAAAGAGAGGATACAGTCAATTACTTGGATAAAGTCATTAGTGAATATATTAGTACGGCTTTGGCTACACCAAACTTGAATGTGAATATTTCTCAAGCATTGTCTAGTTACTATTTGATGTTAGTGGATATTGAGCGTATTAGTGACTATGCCGTGAATATGAATCATCAGGCGACAAAACGTCTTCAAGGAGATATGACAATTTCGGAAATTGAAATTGTAGAGCACATGAAGAAGTTATGTGTGGATATGAAGAATGATTTGGATGATGTAGAAGAGGCAGAACGTAAAGATGATGTGATTGATTCACTTGTATCTAGTTGGCGTGAAGCACAGATTCAAGCTTTAAAACAAAAGAAATGTTCAAGTGAAGTCAGTATGATGTTGTCACGTATTTTTACAGATTTTGAGCGTATTAATGACCACGCTTTAAATGTGTCTCAAGAACTTGACAAAATTACAGTGGAGATTCCAGATTAATAAGCAGTATTTCTGCTTATTTTTTTCGTGGATTTTGTTATAATCTGTGTATGAATATTGAGAAGTTATTAAATACAATTATTGAAGCCGGAAAGATGTTAGTGGAGAGTGGTGCGGAAGTCAATCGTGTCGAAGAAACAATGGTCAGAATGTGTCGTTGTTTTGAAGGCATTGAATATGCGGATAGCTATGTGACTTTAACGGGTATCATGTTTTCTTTGACGTATGACAATCAGACAATGACGCGTATTTGCAGGGTACACACGGGAGAGGTAGATTTGAATCGTATTGATCAAATTAATACGCTTTCTAGAAAAATTTGTTCAAATCCAATATCAGTGGATGAGTTAGCTAATGAATTGGATCGAATTAAGGGGATGTCTCGCTATACATTTAAAGAGACAATGCTTTTTGGTGCGGTTGGCGCTGCTGGATTTGGAATGTTCTTTAATGGGACTTTATTAGAAATTGTGATGTCCTTTTTTATTGGAATTTTGATTCGTTGTATCAGCTGTTTCTTGTCAAAACACAAACTAAATTCTTTCTTGAATAATGCAATATCGGCAGGATCTGCAGCACTAAGTGCGCAATTGATCCATCAAGTGTTACCGCAGACGAATGTGGATATTATGGTTATTTCTAGCTTTATGCTTCTAGTGCCTGGGCTTGCGATTACCAATGCGATTCGTGATACGATTGCAGGAGATTATGTTTCTGGTGTCGCAAGAGCGGTAGATGCTTTTTTGTGTGCTATTGCCATTGCGGTAGGGGCTGGTTTTGTGATGTATTTTTGGATATAGGGGAATGAATTATGGTATATGTGATTTTAAAAGCAGGAATCTCTTCATTCCTTGCTAGTTTAGGGTTTGGTTTCCTATTTAATATTAAAGGAAGAAATTTATGGTTTGCCGGAGTTGTAGGTGCCATTGGAGGTGTCTGTTACAAGGTGGGACTGTATTTAAATTGTTCTGAAATATTATCCAATTTTTATGGGGCTTTAGGTTTAGCCTTAGCCTCAGAAATATTAGCGCGACAATGTAAGACGCCAGTCACAACATTTTTAGTTTGTGCATTGATTCCATTAGTTCCTGGAGGCGGTATGTATCGTACGATGCTTGCGGCCATTCGTGGGGATGCTCAAAACACACTAAATATGGGGCTTCAAACGTTGAGTATTGCGGGTGTTTTGGCTTTGGGAATCCTATTGGTTTCCACAATTATGCGTGTGTATTATCAGGAAAAGAGAAAATTTTTAGAAAAAAAGTAAAAAAGTACTTGCAAAGATGAATATTTATGGTATTATATATGAGCGTCTTGGGGATATGGGCCTGTAGCTCAGGTGGTTAGAGCGCACCCCTGATAAGGGTGAGGTCGTTG